>Ga0075420_100002166_pt1 | contig 16969 bp, 12 predicted proteins | sample SoiMetdeltSBSDD4_FD_75296 | JGI IMG/M metagenome (GOLD analysis project Ga0075420, IMG submission 75296) | Bulk soil microbial communities from a Populus tree surrounding site in Tennessee, USA - Soil MetaG P. deltoides SBSDD4 | ecosystem: Environmental > Terrestrial > Soil > Tree plantation... | reverse complement strand
GTTCCCGGCGGTCCGAGGAATTGATGCTGTGCGCCGAGTCCGCCGAGTACCTCCGACACCTGTTCGTCGGTCAACAGCATGTCGTACGTATAGCCGACTCTCTTTCGGACCAACTCCGATTCGGCCGACGGCAGCAGCGTGAGCGGTCCGGTTTCGGGCGTCGTTTCCTCGCACAGGACCCAGACTTTCACCTGCTCGACATCGTCGCTGTCGCAGTGAAAGAGCTGGCTCTTGCTAAGCTGTTCGCCCGACTCGCTGGAGAAGTACACGTTGACGAACTGGAGAATCGGGACGACCCCGAGATACCGGGTAGCGGCTGCGACGATGTCCGGATGTAGGGCAAGGCGCATGAAGGGCGAATCCAGTGTGAGGCTCTTCTGGTCGAGGAGCTTCATCATGAACCGCTTGTTCGCCTTTAGTTTCACCTTTTCGAGATTGACGGAGGCGAGCACCTTTCGAGCGGACGCCACGACGGCAGGAATATCCGGAAAGCGTGCACCATCGCAGGACAGGAACCCCTTGTCCCGCGGAATGTGCACCGGACCAGCAGCGAGATCCGCGGCGCGGCGGCGCGTCCCCATCTGGGTTGCGATTTGCAGCTCGCGGCAGCGTCGGTATTCGCGCCGCGCGTCGTCCGAGCCCCACCGCGCGACTTCTATTGCGTCTTCCTCCGCCATTGCGGATTTCCTCGCGTGGAGGTTACTTTAAGTGGTCTCTCAACCGCAATCGATTGGTCAATCAGCCGCAACTCTGCGTCTTAGGCGATGCGCGCAGCGCATTGTCGCGAGTTGCGTCGGCTGAATGATGTGATAATCAGGGCCTCACGATGCTTTCCAGACTGCGCGCGCTTCTTAACCTTCCTACACGCGTCGACGCGGAGTTCGGTCGTCTGCGCGAGGAGTTCGACGAGCGAGTTCGAGAGGTCCAGCGAACGCTGAAGTCCCAGGACGTTCGACGCACGCTCGAGTTGAGCAAGGAACGTACGGAGACCGAGTGGAAGAAACAGCGCGGCGACTACGCGCAGCTCCAGCAAGAACTCGCGGCAGTCCGCAAAGAGATGCACGATCGTTTGCTGCATTATCGCCTTCAGCTCGGGCGCCTGAGCGCGCTCCTGGAGAACGGCGCGGGCGCGAAAAAGGAAGAAGGTGAACCGCTTCCGGTCGCTGTCGAGACGCAGGAACGTCGGCCGGCTAGTTCTCCCGCGACTGCGTGGGAGTGGCTGAATCTGGAGCGCTGTCCGGGTTGTGACACTGCGGATCGCACGATCGTCTGCGAGTGGAACAAGTCAATCCTTCTCGAGCAGGACATCTTCGCTGAGTCGCCGCGCTACAACTATGCCCTGTGCCACGGCTGCGGCATCGTCTACGCAACCTGCCGGCCGGTCGGCGAGGGGTACAAGTCGCTCATGAACGACTTCTCCGAAACGATCGGACGGGGGGACAGGGCGAACGCCGGCAACGCCCTCCTGAATCCATACCCGCTTTCGGAAGAGGATCGCGACTGGTACCGCAGGCTGATTGCCGGCGGCGTGTTCGTCTCGGATCACGACCCGCGCGAGCATCTCGACGGTGTGTACCAGGATCGTGTCGAGAACACCGCGCACGTCGAAATCCTTGCAAGCCTGCTCGATTTGCAGGGTGCCCGTGTCCTCGAGGTGCGATCCCGGGCAGGTACGATTGTCGACGGCCTCAGGCGGCGATTCGGAGCGTCGGTAATGGCCATGCCGATATTCGAGGGCCAGCAGTTCATCCTGCGGGAGTTGTATGGCATCGAGTGCTCGGACTTGATCGACTACGACATGTTCACGATTCCGTTCGAAGGTAGTTTCGACCTGATCGCGTGCAACCACATGCTGACTCATATCCTGCGCGTGGATCGATTCTTCGATCAGATCCGCGAGCACCTGAAGGTCGGCGGCCACCTATACCTGTACAACGAGCTGGAGGAGAACAAGTTCCTCGGTGGTGGCAATTCCGTGATCAATACCTTGAATGCGCTCCACGTTCAGGTGTTCGATCGCGCGTCGGTGGTCAGGCTCTTGAAAGCAAACGGTTTCGAGGTCATTTTCGCGAAGCTGCGGAATAGCTCTCAGCTCTGCCTCGCGCGGTATACCGGGGACCGTGCGTGGACGCCGATGTCAGTTGAGGAACGGAGCCGGCGCGCGCGCGCTTATTCTCTAGCACGCACTCGCGCCATTCTCCGGGCGCCGAAGTCCGTACGGGGCCGGTTTAGTGCTGTGTGGGAGGACGCGGTTGCCGAAGGTGTCGCAGCCGGCATTGCGTGCTTCGACGACAAGGGCAGGATTCGCGTAATCAAGGACGGGTAGACCGCTATCGGCTCCCTTCGCGAACGCGTCCAGGGCGGCCCGCCCTTGAAAGATCAGATTGCGTATTCTTTTCCTTCTCCACAATGTATCCAAGTCACGCCACTTCGATGGCGTGGTGCAGATGCTCGCCGAACGCGGACACACCGTGGTGCTCGCCGTCGAGCGCCAGCGCAATCGGCCAGTCTGGCTTCCAAAGAACCTTACCCGAGCCAATCGCAACCTTCGCACGAGTGGCTCGCCAGGGCGAATCGAAGTCACTCCCTGCCCGGTGCATCGTGTGGACCAGTGGCGCCACCTGGTACCGGCTCTGCGTCTGGCGCGCGATTATCTGCGCTTTCTCGATCCGCGCTATGGAGACCGGCACAAGCTCGAGCGCCGATCTGCGATGCACGCCCCTGCCGGCTGGCCGCAGTTCGTGCGTGGACACCCGTGGATCTCGCGAAACTGGAAGCGCCTCTCGAGCGTTCTGGCGCTCGTAGAGCGCGCTATTCCGAGCGAGAAGCTCTTCGATCTGTTCATTGAGTACGAACAGCCGGACGTGGTCGTCGTCACACCACTCGTCGACTACGGTTCGTACCAGACCGACTACGTCAAGAGCGCTCATCGTGTGGGTGTGCCAGTCGTTTTTGCTCCGTTTAGTTGGGACAACCTGACGAATCGAGGGCTCGTCAAGATCGACCCCGATCGAGTCCTCGTCTGGAATGACATCCAGAAACGGGAAGCGATCGAGCTTCACGACGTACGATCCGATCGCGTGATCGTCACGGGGGCGCCTCGCTTCGATGCGTTTTTTGCCATGGAGCCATCGACCACCAGGGAAGCGTTTTGCGCGGGTGTCGGTCTCGATCCTGCGATGCCGTTCATCCTCTACGTTTGTTCTTCGGAATTTGTCGCCCCGCGCGAGGTCGGTTTCGTGAAGCGGTGGATTGAGCACCTGCGCGCTAGTGACGATCCCATCGTACGGACCTGCGGAGTGCTCGTGCGTCCGCATCCCGCTCACGCCAAGCAGTGGACGAAGGTCGCGATGTCGGAGTTGCCAAACTCCGCGATCTGGACGGACAAGGAAACGATGAATGCGGACCAGGGCCTGTACGACTCGCTGTATCACGCAGCCGCGTGCGTTGGCTTGAACACCAGCGCGATGATCGAGGCCGGGATTCTCGGCAAGCCGGTGCTGACGCTCGTTACCGAGGAGTTCGCCGGCGGTCAGGAGGAAACGTTCCACTTCCATTACCTGCGCGCCTCCAATGGCGGTCTGCTCATTGAGGCACGCAGCCTCGCCGAGCACGTTCAGCAAGTCGGACACGTGCTCCGAACGGGTGACGCCGGTACGGAAACGGGCCGGTTTGTCGAGAGGTTCGTTCGACCTCGCGGCCTGGAGACGCGCGTTACCCCCATCATGGTTGAAGAAATCGCGCTGGCGGCGGGCCTTGCGAAACGACCGCAGGGCGCCTCAGTGTGGCACTATCCGGTCAGGGGAGCTGTGCGAGTGCTGTTTGCGCTGCGCCGGATAGCGCATCGTCGGCGAGCCGGCATGCGTGCCGCGGCCCCAGTGACTCCAGCCGCGCGCGACGGACGCGAATGAACGGGGCCGGCCCCCCGACACGTGTCACGAGTGTTCGTCCCGGGGCGCGGTCATCTCGCATATATTGACGGGCTCAGATGTCCGCTCGCTCGTTATCCGTCGTTGTCCCAGTTCTGAACGAACAATCCTATATCGACGAATTCTTGGAACGCGTCTCGCGCGTGCTTCGATCTCGCACGGCGTCGTGGGAGATCATCGTGGTCGACGACGGCAGCGTCGATGGGACCGTGTCGCAGGTGCAGCGCTGGATACAGAGGGAGCCGCGCATTCAGCTCGTCAGGCAGCCGCATCGTGGAAAAGGCGCAGCCATTCACCGCGGAATGCTTACCGCGTGCGGAGATTGGCGGATGATGGCGGACGCCGATCTGGCGGTCGCGCCCGAAAACTGGTCGGTGTTCTTCGACACGGCTAACGGACCACATGCTCCGGACGTGATCATTGGATCGCGCGAAGCGCCAGGCTCGCGCCGCATCGGCGAGCCGTTGGCGCGGCATCTGATTGGGCGCGCGTTTAACGCCGTCGTGCAGTTGCTCGCTGTGCCGGGCGTCAACGACACGCAATGCGGCTTCAAGATGCTTCGCGCAGCCGCGGCTCGGGCGCTGATACCGCATCTGACGATTGAAGGTTTCGCGTTCGATGTAGAGTTGCTGTTTCTCGCCCGTCTCGCCGGATTCACTGTCCGTGAAGTCGGCGTCGTCTGGGTCTGTCGGAGGGACAGCCGTGTGCGCTTGACACGGGGAGCCGCCGCCTTCGCGGACGTTGGACGAATTCGCTTGAGGAAGATTGGGGGCCGCTATCGGCACGTACTGGCGCCGTCGAAGCAACTCTGAACCTCGCGGGTCTTGCGGGTGCCAGCGGTTGAGCTCGCTTGCGATGGTGAGTCGTGGCAGTTCTGCGGGGGCGCTTGCGGTACAGTGTTTGTTGGCATCGTCACGCCTGTGGATCGGCAGTGCTGCGCACCGCCAATTGCATCTCCGATTCCCGATTCGCTTAACGTCTGCCCGACGTGGCGCGCGCTGACGTACCTGAAGTGGGGCGATCGACAAGGGAAACGTGAGGGTGTCCAGGAATCCTGAGCGCGGTCCCAGGTGTTCGGAATGAAGCCGCGCCTCCAACGGTCTACGCTGTGGCTTCGGTTTCCGAACGAAGTCTCCGCCTGTCCAGGCTGCGGCTCGCAGTCGATTTCGCTGCTCGACGCGTTCTTTGCTCGAACGAAGGCAGATGGGCGACGCGTCGCGTTCCTGACAGGCTGTCATTCATGTGGCCTCGTGTTTGCCAATCCTCTCCCGACCGCCGACGAGCTACAGCGGACCTATTCGAAAGCCGGCCCATGGGCGGCTGCGCGGATAGATCGGCTCCGCCGACTCGAGAACGCGCACCGGCAGCGTGAGCGGAAGGCGCGTCCAAGGAAAGTACGCACTGTCGTTCGTCCTGCCGATCGTCTGCTGGATGCGCTCGCGCCGTTTCTACCCGTACACGATCCGCCGCCAGGCGCTAAAGTGCTGGATGTCGGCTGCGGCGACGGCAAGTTCCTCAACCGGTTGCAGGACCGCGGCTGGGATACGTACGGCATCGAGCCATCGACCGACGTCGCCTTTCTGCGACATCGGCGCCTCGAATCACCGCCGCAGGACGCCAGCTTTGATTTCGTCGTGCTTCACCACGTGCTCGAGCACGTGCGCTCGCCGCTCGACCTCCTAAGTCAGCTGTCAAGGACCCTTCGAGATGGAGGCATCATTTTCATAAGCACACCCCGGCTGGACACGCTTCCGGACCACGGCGACCTGGCATACTGCATCGACGGTCGCTGGCATCTCATGTGCTACTCAGAACGATGCCTCACGGGACTTCTGACGCGCGCCGGCCTTCAGGCCGCAACGAGGCTCGATCTTCCCGAACTGGACCGTTCGCAGACGGACGGAAAGCCGGTACGTCTTCGGATCGTCGCGACGCGTACGGTGACTCCCTCACCTTTACCCTCGGTACCCCTGGCGCCCGCATTGGCGGCGCTCCGGCGTTACGGCATGGCGAGCAATAGTGGCCTCTTACCGCGTCTATTGCGGTTTCTTCCGGTGCGCATGCGAGCGGCGCTCCTCGCTCGCGTCCGGAGAACGTCACGCCACCGCGCTCATCGGTAGTCAACGCTCTCGGTTGTCCTCCATACGTCGCTGCCGATGCCTGCGGAGCAGCAGTTCGGATATCAGCCCGGTAATGGGCGTGAGTGCGCTTCGACGTCCGCGAAGTCGGGTGCGATCACATACTCGGTTTCGCGTCGGGAGATGCATCTGGTAGGTATCTCATCCATCGCGAACGGTGCGTTTCTGGCAATCGGGCGCCGATCTCGCGCATATCGAGGATTCGAGGAACGATGTGACACTGATACGCGAATCGCCACGCGACTGACGACGTCGACTTTCGCTCATAGCCATGGACTGACGACGGGCCCGACACGAAAGCGATGAACAGGTTGCGCAGCACGGGGATGGTCTTGACAAGCGACAGCTCGATTCCCTCTGCCTTCTGCGGATAGTAGGTGCTGGCATCACGCACTTCCGGTATCACCGCCGGTCGGTACAAGGCGAGGGCGCCGTCCTCGGGTGTCGGAGCATCCGACAGGTAGAAGAGACATGTCGCGCCGTAGTGCGCACTGTCGGTGTGGGGCTGCAGTCGGTAGCCAGGTGCTCGGCCCATCACGCGGCCATCCGTCGTCGTCCAGCCGCCGGCCAAAACCTCTGCGGCGATCGTCTCACCGAGCAACCAGAGGTACTTGTCGCGCAACGATGCCGCGAACCGTTCGACGATACGAGCCGCCGCATCGCGCACACCCTGTCGGAGCGCCAGCAGGCTGTCTTGCTGGGATGGATCGAGCGCATCGAACGCCGCCGTTCCTTCGATGACATCGAGCTCGAGTTTCAGCCCTTTGCCTTTCAACTCGAAAGCCTCCGGGGGTGGCAACAACGCGAGCGTCCGCTCGAACGAGGCGCTGTCGAGCGCCGGGAACAGATGGAGATGTGGGAAGGGATCGTCGAAACAGGTGGCGTTTTCGATCGCAAGGGCCGCAGGGACCATCGTCCAAGAACGATATCAGCAGCCGGGGCGAGACTGACCAGTTATTGTTGGGAGGTTCCCCAGCGCTATGTAACGCGATCCACTACATTGCCATTGCCGGCTGCCTCGGCGGCCTCCCGCTTACGACGCCGGTGCTCGTCCATGCGTCGCTGCCGGTGCTCGCGGAGCAGCGGTCCCTTGGCTTCGCGGTGTTTGAGCATCCGCTGTTCACCCCGGCGACGCAGCTCCTGCTGAGCGAGACTGAACTGTTTGGCCAGGGCGCGAGCGTAGGGCCTTACGATCCATCTGATCAGCGGGCCCATCAGCCGTACCCGAACCGGGATCGGGACCGGAGCTGGTGCCGGTTGAGAGCCCAGGGCTTCTAATGCCTCGACCACCAGCGTTGTCGAGGATGTGTCACAACCACATGGCCGAACGAATGTGCCGACGAACCTGGCACTGCGCCCCGGATCGGCGTCGCGCCCCTCGAGGATATCGGCGAGGTCGCGGGCGTGATCGTCGAGTGACCTCGTCGCGCGCAGCAGGGCATTCGGGCCGTTCAGCAGATAGTGAAAGTGCACTGTTCCTTCCTGGTTGTCCCGGAACTCGGGCAAGAGCACCGTATGCACAGGCCGGCCGACGATCGCCGCCTCGATCATTGCACTGGTGTTGAGTCCAACGACGGCCGCGGCGTGGTACATCGAGTCGAAGTAATCGGTCTTCGACCTTTCATCTACTGGTGGATCACCCAATGGTGGCCAGCAGACGACGTGGTCGAGTCCCGTGAAATCGACTTGGTCCCAACCCTCATCGCGCTCCGGATGGCGGCGGATGATGACGCCACAGTCCCTCAGAGTCGGATGTCCACTCTCGCGCAGGTGGCGCACCCATCGCAGAATGAAGGCGGGCTCTTCGGGGCTGGCCTCTAGCAGCGATGAACATACGTACAGCAGAAACGGCCTGTCGGCGCGCAGGCCGACACGGGCACAGAAAGCTTCCCGTGTAGTCGACGGCTTCTTGTCGAACCATTCGTCGAACAGTTGGGCACCCGTGACGACGATGCGGCCAGCATCCAGATTGTGAAGCTCGATCGCCTCCCGTTTTTGTATGTCGTTCCACACGATGACCTGCTGGGGCGCGAAGCTCAGCACGCCTTTACTGGACAGATGATCCCAGCTGGCTACCGCAAAAACGTTGCGAATACCGAGTTCGATGGCCGCACGCGCCAGGTCGATCTGCGCCGTCTTGGTCTTGAAGAGGACGAGCGGGGTGACAACGACGAGATCAGGGTTGCGCTCGCGCAAATACTGATGAAGGTGCGCAGCGGAACGGGTCGATTGCTCGAGAATGTCGAGGAGGTGCAGCAGCAGCCAGCGGCCCGACGGCCCGAATGTTTCGGCGAGCCAGACGGTCCATCCTGGCGCCCACTTGCGGGCTCGATCGCGTAATCCATCCGTATCCCGGTACGCCGGCCCGAAAAACCGCAGATAGAAACGCCCGCGGCGAAAGTGCGTCGCGACTTCCCACCACTCGTCCTGTTTCATCGGTGGCATCCGGTGCAGACAAATGCCGGGGCAGCTATCCGGGAGCGCCAACGCGAACCGTGGCCACTTGGCTCCAAATGGCTCCCTGACGAGCTGCACCTCGTGTCCGCGGGCGGCGAGAGTGCGAAGCACGGCCTCGTACTGACGGACGTTCCCCGGCGAACGGACAGAGAAAAGAATTCGTAAACGTCTGGTGGGGAGCGGTGTGATCTGTTGACCCTCTTTGTTCAAATCTCATATTATCTACGAGTTAGCAACGCGCATCACCTCCGCCGCCCGGCATATATCGCGAGACCAGTTTGGCCGCCGACACAGCGTCCAAGATTTAGTTCTGCGTTCTTGGGTTAGCTGGTCGAGGTGTGTGCGTTTGGTTCCCACTTTTGCGCACCTCGTCTGTAGGTGAGAGGGCGGTAGCTTGTACCGTCCACGCTGATGTGTAGCCGGGGACACGAATAGAACAAGCGTCATGCGACGCGAGTCTTGTGTCCCCGTGCCCGCAGCTCCGTGATTAACCAATGAGAGTGCTGTTCATCTGGGATTCCGCGGAGTATCTGCGTTTCTTCGACCCGGTCCTCGAAGAATGCGTGGCCCGCGGTCATGACGTGGCGATCGCCTACAACAAGACGAACGTCAAGAAACAAGGTGGGCTGCTGGGTCTGCGTGCCTTCGAGGGCCGCGTGCGTGTGCTTGGGCTCGTACCGAGAAGCAACGGCATATGGCGCCGCATTGCGTACGGCTTGCGGGGGACCATGGATTTCGTCCGATATTTTCACCCACGGTTTGCCGCGGCCAGCGCGGCCCGTGCGCGGATGAAGCGCAAGGCGCTGCCCGTGGCGTTTGGGTGGATGGATCGGATCCGGCGGCTCCCTCCTGCGGCGGTGAGCGCCCTCGAGCATTGCCTCGCAGCCGTCGAGACCTCTGTGCCGGTGTGCCAGCCGATTGTCGATTTTCTCGGGCGCGAGGCGCCGGACGTCATACTCGTGTCGCCGCTGGTCGATTGCAGCTCCGAGCAGGTGGACATCATCAAGGCCGCGCGGGCGTGCGGCGTGCGAACGGCTGTCTGTGTGGCGAGTTGGGACAATCTGACCAACAAGGGCCTGATCCGCATCGAGCCCGATCTGGTCATCGTCTGGAACGACGCGCAGAAACGTGAGGCGCAGGAGTACCACTACGTGCCGGCGGACAAGATCGCGACCACCGGCGCACAACTCTTCGACAAGTGGTTCGACAGGCAGCCAATGCACGATCGCGCTGCCTTCTGCGCGCGCGTCGGCCTGCCAGACACCGGGCCGTTTCTGCTGTTCACAGGATCGTCCGGCTTCATTTCGGAATCGCGCTCCGAGGTGGCGTTCGTGCTGAGATGGATTGCGGCCCTGCGATCGAGCCAGGACCCAATGCTTCGGTCAATCAACGTTCTCGTGAGGCCGCATCCATATAACTGCCACGCCTGGGATCCGGATCCACTGGCCGGCACGCCCGGTGCCGTGTGCTTTCCGCGGCGCAACTACAACCCGATGGACGAGGTATCTCACGCCGATTTCTTCGATTCGATCCATCACTCGTTGGCGGTGGTCGGCATCAATACGAGCGCGATGATCGAGGCGGCGATCATCGGCCGGCCCGTCTTTTCGATGCGCGCCAACGAGTTCACGGGCACCCAGGAAGGCCTAGTTCATTTCCACTACTTGGTCGCGGACAATGGCGGCTGTGTCCGAGTCGCGTCGACGATGGACGAGCACGTCCGCCAATTGAGCGAGTGCCTCCGCCACCCGGCAGCGGCGCACTCCGAGACACAGCGGTTCATTTCATATTTCGTGCGTCCCCATGGAGTTGATCGACCTGCGACGCCAATCTTCGTCGACACCGTCGAGCGTTTTGCGACCGCCCCCGCACCCGCGCCACAACTGACACCGATATCGACATATCTTCTACGCCCGGTGCTGTTTGCCGGCGCCTTCGTGGCTATGGTCGGCGCGTTGCTGCATCGGCCGCATCCCGTTCGGTGGTTGCTGCGGAGCGGCCGGAAGCGCACCCGGCGCACGGCCAGGCGTGTCGGGCGAACGGCGCGACTCACGGTTCACCGCGGAGCCAAACAAGCAAAGCAGTGGCGCGAGGTCGTTCTGCGCCCGCTCCGCGCTCGCAGGTGAACGTGCTGCGACGCATCGCGGCGGCTTTCAGCGGACGGTCCGTGAATGAACGCCTGGCGGGGCTCGAGAAGACCGTTCGGAAGCTCGAGGAGACCGACCGCCATTCACTGACGTCCCTCGACCGGCGATTGACCGATCTCGCGCGCGCCGTCGCCGAACAACCGACCGCAAAGGACCTTCGCGAGTTGCGCCAGGCGGTGCGGGCCACGGCGCCTCAGCACCCGGCTCAGTGGCTGTTCGACCGAATCGATCAAATCGTGTCTGGTGAGCGCGCGATTCTGATAGGTCCCTGGACCGGAGAGGTTGGCTTCGAGCTGCTGTATTGGATTCCCTTCATCCGGTGGGTACGGGCACATTGGGCTTTCTCTCCGGAGCGTGAGCTGATCGTCTCACGCGGTGGAGTGGGGTCTTGGTATGGGCCGCTTACGACTGCGTACACCGACATACTCGCGTTGTTTGCGCCGGAAGAGTTTCGCTGTGCCGTCGCCGATGAGAAGCGCAAGCACCGCAAGCCCGGCGCCTTCGACGAGCGCATCATTGAGACCGTCAGTCGGCACCGTGGCGATGTCCCGGTCGATGTGCTGCATCCCGGCTTGATGCATCGACTCTTCGCGTCGTACTGGAGCGATGAGGCCGGCTATGCGCAGATCGATCAATTCACCCGTCATCAGCTAATCGACCCTCCTCCCGATGTCGCGCAGCCCAGCCTACCGTCGGACTACGTTGCCGTCCGGTTTTATTTCAACGAGTGTTTCCCCGCCAATCCGGAGAACCAGGCGTTCGTACGCAGCGTCGTGACCTCACTGGCTGAGCGGACCACAATCGTGATCCTCAATCCCGGCGTGAGTGTTGACGAGCATCTGGACTGGATCCCGGATGGAGCGGACCGCGTCATCACGATCGCAGAGGGTGCCAAACCCGAGAGCAATCTGGCTCTTCAGAGCGCCGTGATCGCCCGCGCCCGCGCCTTTGTCGGCACCTATGGTGGCTACTCGTATCTCGCGCCGCTCTACCGCGTACCTGCAGTGGCGTTCTATTCCAAGCCGTCCTTCAAGCTGCATCACCTGTATGCAGCGCAGCGCGCGTTCAGCCAGATCGGTGCCGGCGCACTGATACCACTCGATGTCACTCAGACGAGCATCGTGCAGCTCACGTTGGGAGCGCTGTTGCCGGCATGAGAGCGATTCTCCTAACCAGCACGTTCCGCCGTCACGTGTTCGTCGCGAACACCGCGGGGGCGAGCTGCGATCTCGTCGGCGTGTGGCAGGAGGAAAAGACCTTTCGGCCCGAGCGGTACGCTCGCGATGCGCAGGACCAACTGATCATCGAGCGGCATTTTGCCGACCGGGACGCATCGGAGGAGCGCTATTTCTCCACGGACGCAGAAGTCAAAATCGATCGCGGGGCGCTGCATCGGACGGTGCCCGCCGGGGCGTGCAGCGATCCTGCGGAGGTTGCGTTGATGGCCGGGGCCCGTCCCGATGTCGTGCTGGTCTTTGGGACAGGGATCCTTCGCAACCCATTGCTGTCGGAATTCGGGGGACGAATCATCAACATCCACCTCGGCGTATCGCCGTACTATCGCGGTGCGGGCACGAATTTCTGGCCGCTCGTGAACCGACAGCCCGAGTACGTCGGCGCCACAATCCATTACCTCGACGAGGGCATTGATACGGGACCGATCCTCGCGCACGCGCGGCCGTGTATCGAGCCGACTGACGGTCCCCACGATGTAGGAAATAAGACGATCGTCGCTGCCGCGCAGATGCTGCTGCGAGCGGCATCGGCCCACGTTGCCGGCACGACGCGCGCGGTGCCACAGTGGCAAGGCGGACGACTGTACCAGCGAAAAGATTTCAACGCGGACGCTGTGCGATCGCTGTATCGCAATTTCGAGACTGGCATGATTCACGAGTATCTGGCGGCGCGAACGGCTCGAGACGCGGCATTGAGACTGATCGAACTGGAGCAGGTGGCGTGATCGGCGTTGGCTGTACGATTGTCTTCTACCATTACGTCCGCGACGTAGATCGAACAGAGTTTCCCGACATCAAGGCGCTGTCGCCCTCAGCTTTTGCTGCGCAGCTCGACTGGCTGCAAATGCGCTTTGATGTCATTGACGGCTCAACGTTCGAACGGGCCGTTCGCAGTCGCGCCGGCTTCAACAAGCCAACCGCTCTGCTCACCTTCGACGATGGATTCGTCGACCACTACGAGTACGTATTTCCCATTCTTCGTTCGCGCGGCCTCGGGGGCATCTTCTTCCTCGTGGGCTCGACACTCGGTGACCGGCCGATGCTGGCGAACGTGCACAAGACGCACTTTCTCCTGAGCCGATTGGGCGCTGAACGTTTCGCGCGGGAAGTGGGCGCTGCGTTGAGCGATGAGGGCGTGTCCATCACAGCAGCGGTGAATGGCCGCGAAGGCATCTATCGATACGATGAGGCGCCGGACGTTCGGATCAAGCGGATTTTGAATTACGAAGCTCCATACTCGGTGGCAGACCGAGTGCTTTCGGCGTTGTTCGCCCGTCACATCGGGGACAGCGCCGCGTTCGCTCGAACCCTTTATCTGTCCTCACGTCAGATCCGCGAGATGGCACGCGGGGGAATGACGTTTGGCTTCCACACCGAATCTCATCCCGTTCTCTCGAGGTTGACACGCGACGAGCAACGCGGCGAGCTGCGCAACGGTACGCAGGCCATCAGAGACCTCACGGGCCAGGCGGACGTGTCGTTCTGTTATCCCTACGGATTCCCGCACACCTATAACGCCGAGACGCTCGAAACACTCGAGGAGTTCGGTTATTCGATGGCGTTCAACACGGTTCGTCGCGAGGCGCTCGTCGGGCAGGAATCCCGGTACGAGTTGCCGCGCTTCGATACGCGTGACGTTGCGCGCTTGCAGGAGGTGCCCGCAGGTGCGTAAGGTCTGCGTCGTAATCGGCTCGCGCGCGAATTACGGCAGCATCAAATCCGTGATGCGCGCCGTGCGCGCGCACCCTGAGCTTCGTCTCCAGATCGTCGTGGGCGCGTCAGCGCTCCTCGATCGGTTTGGATCTGTGGTCGACGTCATCGAACGAGACGGCTTCGTGCCGGATGCTCGCGTCAACATGATTGTGGAAGGCGAGACGCCCGTGACGATGGCGAAATCGACGGGCCTCGGCCTGCTGGAGCTGCCGACGCTGTTCGAGTTGCTCAGGCCCGATGTAGTCGTCACGGTCGGCGACCGCTTCGAGACGATGGCGACGGCGGTGGCAAGCGCCTACATGAACATTCCACTCGCGCACACGATGGGCGGTGAGGTGACCGGCACGATCGACGAGAGCATTCGTCATGCAATTACCAAACTCGCGCACCTTCATTTCCCTGCGAACCGCGATGCGGCCAACCGCATCGTACGGCTGGGAGAAGATCCCGACACAGTTCACGTCGTCGGATGTCCGCGGATCGACCTGGTGGCAGAGGTCGTGGGCAATGGCAGTGCGGCACTCGACGCGGAATGGCTGGAGCGTGAAGGTGTCGGCGGCCACATCACGACAGACGAGCCGTTTCTGCTCGTCAGCCAGCATCCTGTCACCACGGAGTACGGACAGGCCGAGCATCAAATCACAGAAACCCTCATGGCGCTGCACGATTTGCAGATGCCGACCGTGATGCTGTGGCCCAATGTCGATGCGGGTTCGGAGGACATCTCGCGCGGCATGCGCAAGTTCCGCGAAAAGTACAAGCCCGAGTACATCCGGTTCTACAAGAATTTCCCCGTAGAAACGTACCTGCGCCTTATGCAGGGCGCAGCGTGTCTGGTCGGCAATTCCAGCGCGTCGCTTCGGGAAGGCGCGTTCATGGGTACGCCCGCGGTCAATATCGGAACAAGGCAGGATGGCCGCGAGCGTGGTCCCAACGTCATCGACGTCGGTCACGATCGCACCGCGATCGCGGAAGCTGTTCGACGTCAACTCGCGCGCGGTACCTATACGCCCGCCCACTTGTACGGTGACGGCCGAGCAGGCGAGCGGATCGCTGACGTGCTGTCGCGCGCCGTGTTGCACGTCCAGAAACGGATTCAGTACTGAACATCCTCGGTGTGATTCCGGCTCGGGGCGGCTCGAAAGGCATTCCACGCAAGAATCTCGCTCCGCTAGCAGGTCGTCCCCTCATCGCGTACACGATTGAGGCCGCTCGTTTCAGCCGCTCTCTTTCGCGGATCATCGTCAGCACGGACGATGAAGAAATCGCCGCAGTCGCCAGGCGGAACGGCGCGGACGTTCCGTTTCTGCGTCCGCCGGAGCTGGCACTCGACCATACACCCATGATCGACGTGCTCGTGGATGCGCTTGCAATGCTCGATCGGCGGGAACAGTACCGGCCGGACGTCATTGTCCTGTTGCAGCCGACATCGCCGTTTCGTCGCGAGAGCCACATCGACGCCGCAGTGGAGCTTCTGACCTCGTCGGGCGCCGATTCGGTCGTCACGGTCATGCAGGTGCCACATCAGTTCACTCCCGAATCGCTGATGCGGCTTCGCGGCGATCGGCTTGATCCGTTTACCGATGGGCCCACCTACGCCAGACGGCAGGACAAGCCGGTCCTCTTCGCGCGCAACGGCCCCGCCGTCATCGCCACGCGGTCGCGCGTCCTGCTCGATGAGCACGTCCTCTACGGTGCCGACACGCGAGGCGTTGTGATGTCACGTGAAGATTCGTTCGACATCGACGAAGCGTTCGATTTGAGGGTCGCGGAGCTGCTGATGCAGTCGCGTTCGGCATGAAGGTTCTCTTCTTTGCGGCGCACTACGCCTATTACCGGAACTTCGAATCGGCGATCGTGTCCCTTGCAGAAAGAGGACACCACGTCCACCTGGCGGCCGACGAACGAGAGTCACTCGGAGGCGAGGCGCTGGTGGAACGGCTGGCGGTTCGCTACCCGCGCGTCACCTTCGGATTTGCACCGTCGCTGGATGATGAGCCGTGGTTTCTGCTCGCGCGCAAGCTACGTACGGCGAGCGACTACATTCGATTCCATGACCAGGCATTCGCCGCATTTCGAAAGACTCGCCTCACACTGCGGGATCGGATTCCGCGAATTGTCCTGTGGCTCATGGACGCAGGTCTTGACAAGAGCCGGCCGGCACGGCGTGCGCTCGGAGTACTGCTCCGCGCAGCCGAAGGCGCGATGCCGATTAGTGAGGCGAGTCGCGAGTTCATCGCGCAGCAGGACCCTGACGTCATCCTCATTACCTCAATGACCGCATGGCGGCTTCCGCAGATCGACCATCTGCGGGCGGCGCGCGCGCTCGGCAAACGTACCGGCGTGTGCGTATTCAGTTGGGATCATCTCTCCAGTAAGGCGCTGCTGCGTCACGTGCCCGATCGTGTGCTTCTGTGGAACGAGACGCAGAAGACCGAGGCTATCAAGTGGCACGGTATGCCGGCAGACCGCATCGTCGTCACAGGTGCGCAGTGCTACGACCAGTGGTTCAACCGGACGCCGTCTCGCGATCGAGCGTCCTTTTGTCGCGCGGTTGGGCTGGAGCCCGACCGGCCGCTGATCCTGTATGTCTGCTCGGTCATGACTCCCAACCCTTACGAGTCGCGGTTTGTGCAGCGGTGGATCGAAGCCATCAGGTGCAGTTCGGATGAACGCGTCCGAAGTGCCGGCATTCTCGTGCGGCCGCATCCAGAGCGTACTGACGAATGGCAAGGTGTGTCGCTCGAGCGATTTGGCAACGCGGTGTTGTACGGACGGAATCCCGTCAGCCCGCAGGCGCAGGACGACTATTTCGATTCGCTCTATCACAGCCATGCAGTTGTTGGTCTGGTTACCAGCGCCTTTCTCGAGGCCGCGATCGTCGGTCGGCCGGTACACACGCTGTTGCTGCCGGAATTCGAGATGTATCAGGAAGGGGTTCAACATTTCCGGTATCTGATGGAGGTCGAAGGCGGGCTGCTGAAGGTCACACGGACATTTCCCGAACATCTGGCCGAACTGAGCGAATCGCTCGCACGGCCGGTTGGCCGCGACGAGCAGAACACCAGGTTCGTCCGTGCGTTCGTGCGGCCGGCCGGCTTGGACCTTCCGGCGACCCCGGCGTTCGTCGAAGCGATCGAGCACATCGCGTCGAGCGTTCCTGTTGCAGCTGAAGTGCCGGGTTTCGCTCATGACGCGATGCAGCCGTTGGTGCGTGTGATCGCTGACTCCGCAGCGGGCGGCTGGCTGCGGCCTGCGCTACGCGACGCTACAGAAATGACGATCGACCACGCACGCGCGCGGAAGGCAGCCCACAAGCACGCAGCGGCTGAGGACCGCGACCGGCGCGT
>Ga0075420_100002165_pt1 | contig 16971 bp, 18 predicted proteins | sample SoiMetdeltSBSDD4_FD_75296 | JGI IMG/M metagenome (GOLD analysis project Ga0075420, IMG submission 75296) | Bulk soil microbial communities from a Populus tree surrounding site in Tennessee, USA - Soil MetaG P. deltoides SBSDD4 | ecosystem: Environmental > Terrestrial > Soil > Tree plantation... | reverse complement strand
TCAACGGCATTTCACCTGGTTATCTGATGATCAGGGATTGGGCCTATACCAGCGGCGGACCGTTCACTCAGGTGGATGTGGATAGCGCCGCGCGAGTCGCCCTGATCGGCCAGACCACCGTGGAGAACTTGTTCGACGCCGGTGAGGAACCGGTGGGGGCGACGATCCGGATCAAGAACGTTCCATTTCGGATTGTCGGGGTCCTCACGCCGAAAGGTCAATCGGCGCAGGGCGCCGATCAGGACGATGTGCTGTTTATTCCCTTCACCACGGCTGAGCGCAAGGTCTTCGGCAGCCAGTTTCTCGGTTCCGTCGGAGCGCTGTTCGCGTCTACCGAACGTCCAGAGGATCTGCCGGAGGCGGTGGATCAGATACGGGAGGCCCTGCGGATCCGCCATCGTCTTCAACCCGAGCAACCTGACGATTTTACGATCCGCACGCAAGTCGATATCGGAAGTGTCCAGGAGGGAACGAGCCACACACTGACCGTGATGCTCTTTGCGATCGCATCGGTATCGTTACTGGTCGGCGGGATCGGAATCATGAACATTCTGTTGGTGTCTGTCACCGAGCGGACGCGGGAGATCGGGATTCGCATGGCGGTGGGAGCCAAGCGGTTCCATATTCTGATGCAATTCTTGATCGAAGCCGTCACGTTAAGTGTGACAGGCGGGCTGATCGGCATTGGGATTGGAATTATCGGAGCGCGGCTGACGACCATCGTCGCCGGTTGGCCGACCATCATTTCAGCAGACTCCATTTTCACGGCATTCATCTTTTCCGCCGGGGTGGGTCTGTTTTTTGGATTGTATCCTGCCAATAAAGCCGCCAGGCTCAATCCCATAGAAGCGTTGCGATACGAGTAGAGGCTAGCGACGATTCAGACCTCCGTCATCTCCCTACAAGACCGTATGGATACAGGGACGTATGGCGGAAAGAACCGGGTGTCAGTCGATCAGAACCAGGGAGAGACGAAGTTCGATGCGGGGAACGGTTTTATCGACATGTTTGTACAGGTGAGTCTCGATAATTCGATTGTCGTTGATACCAAGCCCTTGGCAGAGGGCGTCTTGCGCGATCTTGAGACCCCCGTCAACGTCGCGCCGCAACCGGGAAGTAAAAAAAAACCGAATACTCAGGGTCAGCTCACTATTTTGCAATGATCTGAGCAGAGTGTCTCGACATGAAGCCTGTGATAGGGCCACCATGACGTGCTCGCTGACCAGGGATTTGTACGAGCGTCCGGTCGCTGAGAGTAATCGGCGCCCGTTGACGGTTGCATATTGGTGATTGATGCTGGGCGGAACCGGTAAAGTCAGAGAGAGCCCATCCGGTCGCACCGAAGCGGAAAGGGGGACGGGACCACGACTCTGAAATGCGACTCCGTTGTCAGTCGTCGCCAGCTTGCGCCATTGCGCAAATGCGATGACGTCAGTCTCATCTGCGGATGGTTGCGGTGATGTATCAGGTCGAAAGGTTTTGCTTCGAAGGACGAGGCGAGAGCGACGACGCGATGAAAAGTGCTGCAACGGCTGGCCTGCGCGACTAAAGGAGGTTGTGAATCTTGGCCATGTTTTCTTCGTATTGCATTTCCGTCCTGGCCACATAGCGGCGCCACTCGGACGGGTTCCAGACTTCCATACGGTGATAGAGTCCTACGAGGATCACTTCCTGATCCTCATCAAGCGGCACAAGCTTCCGCAATCGTCCTGGAATCAGGATGCGTCCCGCCTTGTCGATTTCCGAAGTTCCGGCTTCCGACACGATGAAGTGCATGAACAAACGGCTTTGGTCATCGTCGAGAGTGGTCTTGGTTCTCTCTAAGACCTTCTCCCATTCCTTGACCGAATAGACCCAAAGAGATTGTTCAGCGCCCTTGAGGAACATGACCTGGCTGCCTTCCGCCTCCAATCGTTCGCGGATCGGGGAGGGAACGATGAAACGGCCTTTTTCATCGACTTTGCACAAGTATTCGCCGGCAAACATCATTTCAGCCTCCGTTCAGGAGCTTGCTGCGGGACCACCACGTTCTCGAATCCATCGTTCGAGATCGGATCGGACGAAACGCCATTCCTTGCCCAATTTGAATGCGGGCAGTCGATGGTTCTGAATATAGCGATACAGTGTGCGGGGGGTGATCTTGAGATATCGGCACGTCTCGGCGACGGTCCATAACTCGTTCTTAGGTTCGGCCGCCATATGTCCTGAGGGGCCATATCCCTCATATACGACGTCATGGTAGGAAAGAAGCCGGGCGATGTCAAGGAAGATTTATGACAATGCATGTCAATCCATGTCAGTGGCGTCAGCGCTGGACAAATCACCTTCCGCATCCTCCATGGCCGCATCAATGTCGTCTCCCATGTCCTCCCCCATTTCTTGCCCCATTTTTTTCATGAATCGAGCCATGCTTTGGGGGTCATTTTCGTCGACGTCACCTAGATTGCTTGGATCGGCCAGGGCCTCCAGCCTCGCCTCCTCGGATTTGGGAGCCGAGAATCGAGACATGAGGCGGTCGAGTCTCACACTCTGACAATGTGTGCATGCGATGGCAGGCGGATTCGTGATACTCAAAACAATGTGGCTGCTGCGTTTGCCGCAATCCTGACAACGATATTCATAGATCGGCATGGGTTACAGTCCCGCGAATTGAAGGTTGGTTCTTGAGGCAACCGGTACATGATGATCAGGTAATAGCCCCCGATCGACGGTTCTTGCGAGGGTCAACACGTAGACTTCTCCGGCTCCCCCCTTACGAAGGGCTTTCGCGCATTCATGCAGCGTCGTCCCTGTCGTGAAGACGTCATCGACGACCAGCACGCGTTGTCCCTGCACGGTCCTGGGTGTGCGAAGTCGAAATGCCTGGCGTAAGTTGGAAAGGCGGGCAGAACGGGAAAGGGTCGTTTGAGCTGCAGTATCGATGACACGAACAAGGTTGGAGTATGAAAGCGGTTTCTCCAATTGCCGACTTACTGCCTGAGCCAGCAACAAGGATTGGTTGTATTCCCGTCCCCGGAGGCGAGCGGGATGAAGCGGGACCGGCATGACCACATCCACGTCCAATGAGGCCGGCAACGCAGCCAGGAGGAGGCGACACAATGAAGGTGCCATTCCATACTTTCCCTGGTACTTGAGCAACGCGATGGCCTCGCGCAAGGGGGTGTCGTACGGATAGAATGACCAGGCTTTCGTAAAGGACGGCATTCTTTTTCGGCAATCACCGCAGAGATGGGTTGGACTGTAGGTGGACGCGACCGGTGACGGAAAGGGGCGGTCACAGCGAGGACACGCAGGCCCGATCAAAGGACGAATCTGTCCCCAACAGGTTCGGCAAAAAAATGGAACCGGATCGTCGGTGAGCCGGTGTCCGCACGCGGCACACTCTACGTGAAAGATGGCTCGAAGGGCCCGTGCCCATGTCTCCGTGATCAAGCGCCGGGATGTGCCGTGGATTTCTGAGACGGATAGCGACAGCATGGTGGCAGGCTGGTTATCGTAGAATTCGACTCTCGTGTCAAGGTTGTGGCGCTGGAAGACGGTATGATATAGGAAAACCTCCCGCCCCCTGGCTACCTCGGTAGTGGTTGACGTGTCCGGGCCGAGAGCACCCTGCCGTTCATGAATGTGAATCTCGGTGTGAGTTTCAAGGGGTGGACCACGATGCCTGAATCCGAAGCCGTCAAACTCGAACATATATACAAAGAGTACTCGCGCGGAGTATCACGCGTTCTGGCCCTGTGTGATATCAATCTCGAGGTGAGGTGCGGAGACTTTTGCGCATTCATCGGCCCCAGTGGATGCGGGAAGAGCACGCTCCTGAATATTATTGCGGGGTTGGATCGACCGACGTCGGGTAGTCTTACGCTGGAAGGTCGGAGCGCAGACGGCTTGACGTCCGCCGAGTGGACGATCATGCGACGGGAACGCGTGGGGATTATCTTCCAAGCATTTCACCTCATCCCAGGTCTTACTGCTGCAGACAATGTGGCCTTGCCGCTCCTGTTGAAAGGCGAAACAGGATCGGCGGCGGCCACGCGTGTCCAAGAGGTGTTGGAAACGGTCGGCATGTGGGCGCGGCGGGACCATTCGCCAGGCGAACTGTCCGGCGGTGAACAGCAACGAGTGGCTATTGCGCGCGCGATTGTGCATCGACCTCGTCTCATTCTAGCCGACGAACCGACGGGGAATCTGGACTCCAAGACAGGAGGAGAGATCATCGACCTGTTGCAATCTCTTCCCCGGCAGTTCGGGCATACCGTTCTCCTCGTGACCCACAGCTGGACGGCGGCACAAGCGGCGGACTATGTCTGGGAGATGGCAGATGGGCGGCTGATGGGGCAGGTTACCCAATACACGCATCCCATGTAGGAGCTTTTCATGGACCTTTCGACGACGATTGCCGGCGTGAAATTTCCGAGCTGCTTGATGAATGCGTCCGGAGCTCTCTGTGTGACCGGCGAAGAGCTGGAATCATTGGGACGCTCACGGTCCGGCGCGATTGTCACGAAGTCCATGACGCTCGAGCCAAGACAGGGCAATCCTGAGCCCCGGTACGTCCGCATCGCCGGCGGATCGATCAATTCCATGGGCTTGCCGAATCTTGGCTACAAAACCTATGCAGAACTGATCCCGCAATTGAAACGATTTAACAAGCCGGTCATTGCCAGCGTGGCAGGACTCTGCGAAGACGATTTTATCGCCATCGCCGAGACGATCACTCAGTCGCTACCCGATCTGATCGAAATCAATCTCTCCTGTCCCAACATTCCCGGGAAGCCGCAGATCGGGTATGACCCGGAGGACTCCGAGCGTCTGCTACACCGCGTGCGAAAGATCATCACCGTTCCCATGGGAGTGAAGTTGCCTCCGTATTTCGATCCGGCCCACCACAGCATCATGGCCAAGGTGATCAAGCGGACAGGGGTGGACTTCTTAAACCTCATCAACTCGGTAGGCAACGGCCTGGTCGTTGACCCCGGCCGAGAGAGCGTCGTGATCAAACCGAAAGGCGGATTCGGCGGCCTTGGAGGAGCTCTCATCAAACCTGTCGCGCTCGCGAACGTCCACGCATTCTGGCGGCTGCTTGGAGAGAGCTGCCCCATCATCGGAACGGGTGGCGTGGTAGGCGGCATGGATGCGTTTGAACACTTCTTGTGCGGGGCTTCAGCGGTGCAAATCGGAACGCAGCTCGTTGAAGAAGGCATATCCGTGTTCGAGCGGGTAGAACGTGAACTCGTGGGTGTATTGGAGGCGAAAAGCTATCGCTCTCCCGGCGAGTGCCGCGGACGACTCAAGGAGTTGTCATGATTCAACGAGAGGCGAAGTTCTTGGAGAGGAAACCGCGGAGGAGCGCCTGCCGGAGAAGCTGAGCCACGTTGCGTACTTTCAGCCGGCGCATGAGGTTGAAGCGATGCACTTCAACCGTTCGGACACTGATATCGAGCCTGCGGGCGATATCACGATTGGTCTGGCCCTGTGAGACCAGTTTGAGAATCTCTTTCTGACGCGGAGTCAACCCTCCTGCTTTTCGTGCCGGGCGACCCTTCTGACGCGTCTTTGAGCGATGTGCTGTTGCCATAACGACGCCACCTCAGCGCACAGTCCTACGTACTCTAGCATGTGATAAAAAATCTGTAAAGGAAAGCTACTAGATGCCTGTTGATGGGTTGTTCCCACAGGACGGCGAACAATGATGCCTGGGTACTTCGTCATACTGCTACGGATCGGGCTGGCTCATATGGTGGAGCGCCCTGTACGTACACTACTCACCATAGTAGGGGTGGCCTTAGGTGTGGCGGCCTTTGTGTCCGTCCGAACGGCCAACATGGAAGTGTTGAGATCGTTTGAGAATACGGTTGCGACCGTGGCCGGATCCGCCTCCCTTGAGGTCGTAGGTGGAGAACTCGGCTTCGACGAAACCCTCATTCGCTCGGTTCGGTCCGTGCCCGGCGTCACCTCCGCGACGCCGATACTGGAGATCGCTGCTCGTCTGACTGCGGGGCCTCACGTCAACGAGTCTCTTCAGATATTAGGCATCGATCTTCTTGATACAGCCAGCCGGCAAGATTTCCGGATTCGGGATGGGGAGTTTCCGGTCGGAGATCTCGAACAATTGGTTGCTGCGGACGGGCTGTTCTTGGGACAGGATCTGGCGGCGGAGTGGGCCCTCACAATCGGGAGCAGGATCCACGTGGTTGCCGGATCACGCGAGGCTACGTTGCATCTACGAGGTGTGATTGAAGCAGGGGACACGGCACGATCTGTGTGGGGACGGATGGCGGTCATGGATATCGCGGCCGCACAACACACATTTGGCTTCGTAGGGCGACTGGACCGAATTGAGTTGGTCACCGCCCCGTCCGAACCGGTTGATCGTCTCCAGACGCTGGTGCAACGCGCTCTTCCTCCGTCAGTGATCGTCCAACGACCAGAATCGCGTGGGAAGCAGGTTGAGACGATGGTGCGGGCATTTCAGATGAATTTGACGGTCTTGAGCCTGGTAGGGCTGCTCGTGGGAGTGTTTCTTATTTATAACACCATTGCGTTCAGTGTCGCACAGCGGCGGCGCGAGATTGGGATCTTTCGCGCCGTGGGCATGTCCGAACGAATGATCGGGATCCTGTTTGTGGGCGAAGCGGCGATGATGGGAATCATTGGAGGACTCCTGGGGGCAGTTGCCGGCGTGGTGGTCGCCAGAGTGCTGGTCGGATTGCTCAGCCGAACGGTCACGGAACTCTTTTCGCCGATTGCCCATGCCTTCATTACCGTGGGAGGGGCGGAGTGGATGGCCGTCCTGCTGGAAGGGGGATTACTCGGCGGCGGTGTTTCGGCTCTCGGTGCCCTGGGGCCAAGCGTGGATGCTGCCAAGACGATCGTCGTGATGGCGTTGGCGCCGGGTGGCTATGACGCCACTCAACAGACACGTATCAAACCCGTTGCCCTCCTCGGCTGCCTTTTTCTTCTGATTGCAGCCGCATTGTTATCAGGAAGCCCCGTGGATGGCACGCCGGTATTCGGTTATATGGCGGCCTTCTGTCTCCTGGCTGGGTTCACCTGCTTGGTCCCCCTCTGTATCCAAACTGTTCACGTGTGGAGTAGGACGACACAAAAGGTCAACCAGGTTTCCACCGGTCATGCCATCCGGCAGATTGCAGTCGAGCAAATCGCGCGTTCTGCAACCAGGAGCGCGGTCACCGTGTCAGCGCTGTTAGTGGGAGTGGCCATTATGGTGGGTGTGGTCATGATGGTACGAAGCTTTCGGCATACCGTTGAACTTTGGATCGACCAAACGGTGATGGCGGATCTGATTGTGGCGCCTCATGCGTGGCTCCAGGGTACTCAGGGCGGTTCCGCAGACAAGATCCTCCCGGTGTCCCTGCGCGACCGCATTCAATCGGTGGAGGGCGTCGCGGCTGTGGACACCTATCGCGACATTAGAGTGTTGGTAACAGGTCAGTCCGTCGCCCTGGTGTCCCGAGACCTTCGGATGCATGCGGAGCGTAGTCGGTACCTGTTCCTGTCAGGCGACTCGCGAACGATCTTGCATGAAACAGCAGACCGCGGGGCGGTCGTGGTCTCTGAAGTACTCGCTCAAAGATTGGCGGTGGTTCAAGGTGGGATGTTGGAGCTTCCGACGTCATCAGGCATGCGGTCGTTTCCCGTCCAGGGGATATTTTATGATTATGCTACCGATGGCGGAAAAATTGTCATGGATCGGGCGACGTACCAAAAATGGTGGAATGATGATGCGGGGGTGACCGTGTTTCCCGTTTACATGAAAGACAATCAGGATCTTGCTCAGGTCCGTCAACGGATCGTCCGCCTCATGGCCGAAGGCAATGGGCACGGCGTGGTACCGTCGATCGTCAGCAACCGCGAACTGCGCAAAGAAATCCTGGACATCTTTGACCGCACGTTCGTCTTGACCTATGCGTTGGAGACGATCGCCGTGTTGATCGCGATCCTTGGTATTGTGAACACACTCGTCACCTCGGTGTTGGAGCGGAGACGCGAATTTGCCATCTTGCAAGCGCTCGGGGCAAGCGAGCGGCAGATCAAGCTGCTGGTTCTCTGGGAATCGATATACCTGGCGGCTATCGGGACCTTCCTCGGTGCGGTGGGTGGACTTTTGCTCTCGAGTATTCTCATCAAGGTGGTGAATAAGCAGTCGTTCGGCTGGACGATTCAAATGGAGTGGACGCCTTCGCTCTGGATAGAGGCAGTCGTGATCGCGGCAGGCGTGGCGCTCTTCGCTGGTTGGTGGCCGGCCCGGTGGGCGTCTAAGCAGCCTATCGTAGACGGACTTCGTTATGAGTGACATCAGTGCCGGCCGTTACGGCGCATGGGTTCATGTTCGGATCCGTCCGATCATCCACCTGGATATGGAAGCCGAGGTCCGTGATCATTTGCCACACCTCCGGCGCCGGTTGGCCCGGCGTCGTCAGATAGCCGTTGACGAAGACGGAATCCGCCGGATACAGCGCAAGAGGTTGAAGGGTTCGGAGATTGTGCTCTCGACCGCCGGCGATGCGTATCTCTGTCTTCGGGTGCAAGAAACGGAACAGGCAGAGCACTTTCAGGCAGCGTTGCGGAGTCAATTGATCGCAGTGTTCCAACGGCGTCCCACTTGCGGGATGCAGCGTGTTGATGGGAATGGAATCCGGTTGGACTTCACGCAAGGCGAGGGCTAAATCGATGATGTCCTCGTCGGTTTCTCCCATGCCCACGATCCCCCCCGAACAGATTTCCAATCCGGCGGCCCGGGCGTTGCGTATCGTGTTGAGCCTATCCTGAAACGTGTGCGTCGTGCAGATCGATGCATGGTAAGCTTCACTCGTATTGAGGTTGTGATTGATGCGGTCGACCCCTGCTGCTTTCAACTCTTTCGCCTGGGATTCACTCAACAGACCCAGGGAGCAGCATACCTGAATAGGATTGTTCCGTTTGATGGTCCGCACGGCCCCTGAGATCTCGGTGATTTCCCGATCCAGCGGACTGCGGCCGCTGATGACGATACAATACCGCTGGGCCTTGGCCGATGCCGCGCGACGAGCCCCATCGACCATGTGATCGGATGACAGCAACCCATACCGATCGATAGGCGCCGTAGAGATCGAGGATTGCGAACAGTAATGACAGTCTTCTTGGCACGCGCCGCTCTTGGCGTTCAGGAGCATCTGTAACCGGACGGTGGTCCCGAAATACCGGCTGCGAACCCGGAACGCCGCGTGCAGAACCTCGAGCAATCGGTCATCGGGGGATTGCAGAACCGCGAGGCACTCTGGCCTGGTCAAGGGAAGACCGTCCAGCGCCTTATCTGACAGGGCAAGAAAATCGATCATACTGAAACTCCTTGGTACCCACCCGAGGCCTCCGCTCGCGGGATGCGCCGGTCCTCTTTCGTGGTGGAAACGTCGGGAAAGCGGTGAAAACCTACACGGTTTCGAATGGAGATGCAATGCCCTGGTAGGGCACCGTGCGCAGGCGAGTCGGCGTCCTCTCCCGGTCGGTGTCGGGCTGAGTCGCGTCGAGCCAGGGGAGAGCAGCGTACGTGTTCCACAGCCCGCAACGGCGGCACCGGCCCGACCATTCGATCTGCTGGTGATGGCAATGTGTGCACAGGTAGGGAACCACCACCCGCTTCTTGAAGCTCAGCGCCTTTTTCAATTCGCCGATGGCTTCCTCCATGTGTTGTTTGCGAAGATACAGGTTCGCCATGATCTTGTGGTATTCCACCAACTGATCGTGGGGACCGTCGAGCGTGGACAAGATATCGTACGCGTCGTCGACCATCTCCAAGCGGTAGTAGAGCTTGCCGAGATAGAATTGGATCACCACATTGTGTGGATCGAGTTGTAACGCTTCCTGGTAGACCCGGATGATTTCATCGGGCTCGCCCAATTCGAGGAACAGCTCCTCAAGCCGGTGCAGGATGATCACGCTCTTGGTTTTGGCATAGATTTTTTTCAGAATCTCGACAGCATTCTTCGTCTTCCCTTCCCGGACGAGGATCTCGCCGATGCCGACGTATGCCGGCAGAAACGTCCGGTCTTTTTTGATGGCGCCGCGAAAATAACGCCGCGCTTTATCCGGATGACCTCGTTCGAGCAGTTGGCGTCCAACTTCATACATGCACCCGATGAGAAGATCGGTTTCGGCCCGCTTTTCCGGCTCCGGCAAATTGGCCTTCACCAGGCGGTGCTGGATCTCCAATGCATCGCTCCACTTCTCAAGCCGAATATAGAGATCCCGTTTGCGGATCAGAGCGGTCAGGTTTTCCGGTTCGATCTGCAGAATGGTCTGCAGCGCTTGGAGGGCCTCTTCATATCGCTTCGCACTTTCGAGATCTTTAGCCAGTTCCAACAGCACTTCGACATTGCGTTCCTCGATGCGATGGGCTTGCTGATGCAGGCGGATGGCTTCTGTGAAATTGCTTTCCGATCGATAAATATTGCCGAGCCACAGCAACGAATCGGTCCGGTTGGGATCGATGACCAAGGCGCGTTCGAACAGGCTCACTGCCTCTGCGATGCGCTTCGACATGAACGCGTGCGTACCATCGCGATGGAGGGCTTCAACCTTCTCTTTTCGCCGGACCAATCGATTGGTCCGCCAATTGAGGATCACGTGCGATGTTTGATGGGCACTGACGGTGATGGCGACCACGATCGCGCCGACGGCCATGGCGAGAAGCACCAACGAGACCGTATTGAGTTCAAAGATCGAGGTGGGGCTCGTTCTGATGGCGACGGTGCCGGGATTCAGTTCGCGGAAGTAGCTGTAGATGAACGTTCCGGTACAGATCAGAAAGATCGTGACGAGTAAACGGAACATCCTACACTCGTTTTCGCGTGCGAGTAGTACGAGCTGTCACGGCACGTGACAATAACGATGCGCGGGTCTGTCGCTCGGAGGGCAATCGAACGTGCGCGGCATCTCCCCATAACTTTTCCAGGGCATAGTGCTCGCGAATATCCCCCAGAAAAATGTGGACGACCACATCGCCGAAGTCCATGAGCACCCATTTCGCCGACGAGGCGCCTTCAGTGCTGAGCGGGAGATACCCCTGACTGGAGAGGATTCCATCGACGTGGTCTGCGATAGCCCGAACCTGTCGTTCCGAGTCTCCGGAACAGATGACCAAGTAATCGGCAACTGAGGTCAGTTTGGCGATATGGAGGATGAGGACATCAGTGGCCTTCTTGTCGAGAATCGCCCCGGCAATCGCGAGAGCCTTCGCCTTGGATTCCAGTACGATCGCTGTCCTCCACGTAGAGTCCCTGCTGAATTATATAAGATTCAATGGAGGGGGGCAACAAGTTCGCCACGCTCCGGTTCTGCCGGATTCGACGTCTAATATCGGAGGCCGACACCTCGCACGGTGGAACGCGCAGGAGGGTCAGGCGCACTCCATCCACAACTGGACAATCAAATCGGTCCCGCTTGCCTGCATCCAGGGCGTCCAGAGCTTCCCGCGGCACTCGGGGGACGAGCGCCAGGGTCGCGAGTCTGCTGAACGACACGGCAGGGCGGGAAAGAACGACAAAGTGACAGGAACGGAGGAGGAGCGCCGGTTCTTTCCAGGAGAGGAGATCGACAAACGCATCGAGGCCGATGATAAAAAACAGGTGTGCGTCGGGCCCGTACATTTCCTGAAGCGCGCGGACCGTGTCAATCGAGTAGGATTTTCCTGTGCGACGAAGCTCGATATCCGAGACCGCAAAGGAGGAATGCCCCTCGACCGCCAGCCGGACCATGACCTCGCGATGTGCGGCCGGCGCCAGAGCATGGTGCTCTTTGTGTGGAGGATCGCCGGTCGGAACGAAGAGGATACGATCCAACTGCATGGCGTCGCGTGCCTGCCCGGCGATGGTGAGATGGCAACGGTGGACCGGATTGAAGGTTCCGCCGAGAAGTCCCAGACGCATGACAGGAGGAGTCACTGCGAGCCGACCGGGAAGCTGCGCATGAAAGGCATCATCAGTCGAGAATGACGAGATTGTCACGATGGATGACTTCTTCATACTCCTGCAACCCCGGGAGCTGTTGAATGTCTGCGGTCTTCAGCCCTTTGATTCGGGTCAGGATCTCCGCCGAAAAATTGACCAATCCCTTCGCGAACTCCTTTCCCTCTTCATTCATGCAGCTGACCGGATCGCCGGCTTCGAATTGCCCGCTGATATCGAGAATCCCCGTCGCCAGGAGGCTCTTGCCTTTATGAACCAGCGCCTCCACGGCGCCGTGATCCAGCGTCACGGCCCCTCGGGCTCGCAATGTGAATGCAATCCAATGTTTCCTGCTGGTCAAACGACGACTGCGGGCAAGAAAAAGACTGCCGCCCGGTTTGCCTGCCAGAACCGATGGTAAAAGATCGGGAACCGTTCCGTTCAGAATCAACGTCGAGACGCCATACTCGGCTACCTTTTTGGCGGCCCGCACTTTCGTCGCCATGCCGCCGGTTCCCTCCAATGTCGAGGACAACCCTGCGCGCCGTTCGATGTCCTCGTTGATGTCGGATATCAAGGGGATCAACGTCGCGGAGGCATTTTTACGGGGATCCTCCGTAAACAGCCCGTCCACATCCGAAAGGATCACGAGCAAATCGGCATCGACAAGATGGGCGACCTGTCCCGCAAGGGTATCGTTGTCACCGAATCGAATTTCTTCCACCGCCACAGTGTCGTTTTCATTGATAATCGGCACCACTCCGAAACTAAGGAGTGTCTGCAAGGTATGTCTGGCATTGAGAAATCGCCGGCGGTCCGCCAGATCTTGATGGGTGAGTAGGATCTGGGCGACCTTGAGACCCAGAGGTTCGAACGCCTTTTCATACGCCCACATCAGCCGGCTTTGCCCGACGGCTGCCGCGGCTTGTTTGACGGGAAGGCTCTTGGGATGTTCTCGCAACCCTAATTTCGTGAGGCCGGACACGATCGCGCCGGAAGAGACAACCAAAATCTCGCATCCTCTCGAGCGGCAGGAAGCAATTTCGACAGCCAAGCGCTCGATGCGGTCTGGACACAATCCGGTCGCCCGCGAGGCGACCAGACTGCTTCCGATCTTGATCACCAGGCGTTTGGCCTGGGTCAGGAGTTCGTCTCGCACGGTGCCTTACGGGATGCCTCCATGTGACGGCCAAGGAACTGCACAAGGTCATCCAATCCTTCGCGCGTGGCGGCAGAAATAGGCAGGAATGTCAGCCCGCGCTGCCGACAATATTGATCGAGTCGCTCAAGTCGTTCGCCGTCGCCTTTGACGTCAAGCTTTGTCCCGACGACTGCAAAGGGGCGCGTCGTCAGGCCGGGGTCGTAGGCCTCCAGTTCATGCCGCATGATCTCGAAACTGCGGACAGGATCCTCCGGTGCCCATTCGGATACATCCACCAGGTGCAGTAGGTACAGAGTCCGTTCGATATGCCGGAGAAATTGACCTCCCAATCCTTTGCCTTCGTGGGCGCCTTCAATGAGGCCGGGAATGTCGGCCACGACGAAACTCTGCTCTTCTGTCCATCGGACGACGCCGAGATTGGGAGTCAGGGTAGTAAACGGATAATGTGCAATCTTAGGCCGGGCGGACGAGATCGCGGCAATCAGGGTAGATTTCCCGGCATTGGGGAGCCCGACCAAGCCGACGTCAGCGAGGAGTTTGAGCTCCAATCGCAGCCAACGTTCTTCACCGGCCGTGCCGGTCTCAAAATGCGTCGGGACTCGATTCGTCGAGGTGGCAAAATGAGAATTGCCCCGGCCGCCCCGGCCTCCCTTTGCGGCCACCCATTGTTCGCCCTCGAGCTTCAGATCGGCGAGGATTTCCTGCGTGCTATCGTCGAACATCATCGTTCCCACAGGAACCGGCACCACGACATCGGCTCCGTTCGCGCCATGCCGGTTACTGCCTTCGCCGTCCCCGCCGTGGTTCGCTTCGTAATGCTTCTGAAAACGCAGATCCAACAAGGTCGTCAGACGGTGGGATGCGACGAATAGAACGTGTCCCCCATCGCCGCCGTCCCCGCCGTCCGGTCCTCCCCGCGGGACATACTTCTCCCGCCGAAAGCTACAGACGCCGTCCCCGCCGTTGCCGGCTTTCACGAAAATACGAACCTGATCGACAAAGGTCGACATTGTGTATCCGAGGCGACTCGTGAAGGTTGAATCCGAGTGAGGCAGTATAACGTACCAAAACGCTACATAGGAAAGGAAAACGGGGCTCGAGAGGAGGAGAAATTCGCTACGAAGGTTCTGCCAAGGTACGCAGAGACGTCTAACCGGCGTCTTGTTTTGCCTGAGCTGGATACACGCTGACCTTTTGACGGCCGCGGCCTCCCTCAAATTTGACCACGCCGGTCACGTAGGCAAACAGAGTATGGTCCTTCCCCAAACCGACGTTGAACCCTGGAAAGAACTTCGTACCTCGCTGGCGCATGATGATCGACCCGGCCTTGACCAGCTCGCCGCCGAATGCCTTGACGCCCAGATATTGCGGATTGCTGTCCCGACCGTTCCTGGTAGATCCGCCGCCTTTGTTTGTTGCCATGACTTACTCCCGTCTTCGCCTAGTGTGTTTCGATGCCCGTAATTCTGATCTGAGTAAACCCCTGGCGGTGTCCCTTGGTCCGGCGATAGTTCTTGCGTCGTTTCTTTTTGAACACCGTGATGGATCGAGTGCGACCCTGGCGAACAATCTCTGCCGTGACCAGGGCGCCCGCTACCACCGGTTGTCCGATGGTGAATCCTTTATCGCCGTGGATGAGCCGCACCTGTTGCAGTTGCACAGCCGCGCCGACCTCACCCGGCAATGAACTCACCTGGATCAGCGCGCCCGGTTCGACCCGGTATTGTTTTCCGCCCGTTTCAATGATTGCGTACATGTCGCCATTTCCTCCGAGAACGGAAATAGGTATCACAGCTCTTCGGATAGAGTCAAGGCGTGGGACCTCTTTTGCATCGTCTCACGAGGGCATCACGATTCCGTCCCGAATGAGGCTCACTCAATTTTCCGCGTCGCAATGTGGCAGCACACAGTCCGCTACCCTCTGCGTCGGCTTGACCCGAGTTGCCTTGACCGTCCACTAAGCCGCTGCTATAGTCGGTTCATGCTTCAAGCCAGCGAAAAAATTTGGATGGATGGGCGGTTTGTCAATTGGGCCGACGCCAACGTCCACATATTGACCCACTCCCTCCACTATGGGTTGGCGGCGTTTGAAGGGATCCGCTGCTATAAAGGCAAAAGCGGATCGTCGATCTTTCGGCTCTCTGAGCATGTCGACCGGTTGTTTGAATCGTCTCATATTGCAGAGATACGGATTCCGTACGACAAGAAAGACATCACCCAGGCGATTATCGAGACGGTTCGGGTCAACCGATTGGATGCGTGCTATATCCGGCCGCTGGTGTATATCGGTTATGGCGCCATGGGTCTCTATCCCGGAGAAAATCCTATCCAGGTCGGAATCGCAGCGTGGAATTGGGGGACCTATCTAGGGGATGACGCGCTGACCAAGGGCATTCGAGCCAAGGTGTCGTCTTTCACCCGGCATCATGTGAACGTGTCCATGACGCGCGGAAAGATCTCCGGCTACTATGTCAATTCGATCCTGGCGAAACGAGAGGTGAAGGCGGACGGCTACGATGAAGCCATCATGCTGGATCCGGAAGGATATGTGGCGGAAGGGACCGGCGAAAACGTGTTCATCGTGCGACGCGGGCAGTTGAAGACGACCCCGCTCACCTCGATTCTCGAGGGCATCACCAGGAATTCGATCATTCAATTGGCAAGGGAACGCGACATCGCCGTACTAGAAGAGCGTTTTACGCGCGATGAGATGTATATCGCCGAGGAAGTTTTCGTAACCGGTACCGCCGCAGAGATGACTCCCGTGACGGAGATCGATCGCCGGCGTATCGGATCGGGCAAGCCGGGCCCGGTGACCCTGTCACTCCAAAAGGCCTTCTTTGACGTCGTGCAGGGTGTCGATACCACGCACCGTCATTGGCTCACGCCGGTCTAACCCGACGGCTGTTGCTGCCGCTTTTTCTCCGGCTTGATGCGACTCCGTCTCTAAATCCTCTTGATCAACGCTAGGGTTTCCTCGCTCCTATATAGGGGACATCCCCTGAGGTCGAAAACGTTTTGTTTTCCTTCCGAAGCTGATGGAAGCAAATTTGAACCGCATTGGATTGAGAATCTACAGACCGGACAGCGCGTTGAACCCAAGACCAAGTTTCCCGGAGGATTCTGAATATGGAATCCGGAGAAGCAAGAGCAAGAATAGTTAGCGTTGCTGAAGCCATGATTCAAGGGGATATGCAGTTAATTCAAGGGTGCAGAACAATTTGTGGCCTCCTATCCGACACCTCGGAGTCTGAACGTGAAGCATTCCTAGCTATCAGAGGAATTGAGTCTGAAACAGATCACTTTCCTCTCGGTGAAGTGCGTAAAGAATGTTCACCTGATTACCTGAAGCGCATGAATGCCGAAATGGAGCGCCATATTGAGGCTGCCCGCAGAGACATTCTCGATGCCTGTCGTGAATTAATCAAAATATTCAGACGATGAACCCATTATTGGAAACTTCACTTACTAACGTTATGGCTAGTGTCAGCGACTCAGTCGGCGGGAACATTACCTGAACGTATGATACGGTGAGCAGCGGACACCATCCCAGGGTTCAAGAAACCACGACGCCGGGGATGGTGACGGTCGAATACGATGAGATCGGCCGACGGCTCAAGCTCTCCGCTACTGGACAGACCGGTGTGACCTACACCTATGACAAGAACTCCCGGCTCAAGACCGTCACGCAGGGCAGCCAAGGGACAAGAAATGGTGTCAGGAATGATTCAGGAGGCGAGGAATAGTGGGGACGGCCCAGAAAGTATGGAGAAATGATTCCTTGTATCTCTCTTTTTGTGACACGATACTGCCCGTCATCACGCATTGGGGTCTGATAGACCGTAGATTCCATGGTCGCCCCGA
>Ga0075420_100002161_pt1 | contig 16979 bp, 17 predicted proteins | sample SoiMetdeltSBSDD4_FD_75296 | JGI IMG/M metagenome (GOLD analysis project Ga0075420, IMG submission 75296) | Bulk soil microbial communities from a Populus tree surrounding site in Tennessee, USA - Soil MetaG P. deltoides SBSDD4 | ecosystem: Environmental > Terrestrial > Soil > Tree plantation... | reverse complement strand
CCAGCGGCGCGCCGGATCCCACTCCCTGGAGGGCAGGAAGAACGCCACGCGCCCGGCGTAAGGCCGCGGCGAATAGGCGCGCACGGCGACGAGCGTCGCGCGCTCGACTTTGCCGCGCTGGATGAGCAGCGGGTCCTTGGCCGCCGCCGCGCGCGCGCGCAGCCGCTCGCGGCGAAGGCGCAGCCGTTCGGCGAGGTAGCGGCGGCATTCCGCCGGCGAGCGGCGACCGAGCTCGAGGATCATCTCGAGCCGGTCCGCAAGGTGCTCGCGCAGTTGCGCGGGCAGGCGGAAGTACGACGGATGGGGCGCGCCGAAGAGCGCGAGCAGGCTCACCCGCGCGCCGTCGCTCGCGAGCTGCTGCGCGAGCTCGTGCGCGACGGTGCCGCCGGCGCAATAGCCCGCGATCAGGTACGGCCCTTCGGGACGGAATGCGCGGATCTGCTGCGCGAATCCCGCGGCGAGCTCCTCGACGCGCTCGAGCGGCGCGTCCTGGCCGTCGGCGCCCGGAGGCTGCAGCCCGTAGAAGGGCTGATCCTCGCCCAGGCGCTGCGCCAGGGCCCGATAGCAGAAAACGTCGCCGTTGTGCCCCGGCACCCCGAATATCGGCGTACGCGTGCCGCTCGCCTGCAGCGGCACGATCGCGCGCTCCTGCGCGGCGAGCGCATGCGCCGAGGCGAGCATGTCCAGGATGTCGCTCTTCCAACGCCGCAGCTGCTCGCGCAGCTCGGGCGTGAGCGCGCCGGCCTTCGCGCTGCAAAGCAGCTGGCCGCCCTCGGCGCGCACCTCGATGTCGCGCCGGCGCAGCTCGGAAAGGAAGGCCGCGGCGTTCAAAGGACGAACTCCTCGCGCCCGCCGTGGTGCGCCTGGGGTTTCGCCAGCCAGAGGCTGTCGACGACCTTCGCGAGCGCGCCGACCGTGGGATGCTCGAACAGGTTGCGCAGCGAAAGATTCACGTCGAAGCGCTCGCGAATCTGCGTGAGCGCCTTCATCGCCATCAGCGAATGCGCGCCGAGGTCGAACACGTCGTCCGCGATGCCGACCTCGGCTTCCAGCAGCCCGCTCCAGATTTCGGCCAGCGCCTTTTCGGTCTCGCTGCGCGGCTCCACCACCGCGCGCTTGTCGCCTTCCTTCTCGAATTTCATGGCGGCGAGGGCCTGGCGATCGACCTTGCCGTTCGGCGTGAGCGGCAGCTTCTCGAGCAGGCCGAAGAGCGAGGGCACCATGTACTGCGGCAGCCGCGCGCTGAGATGCTCGCGCAGCGCCGCCGCGTCGGCCTCGTTCGAGGCGACCCAGGCGAGCAGCTGGTCCTCGCGCAGCAGCACCACCGCGTCGCGCACCTTTTCGTGCGTGCGCAGCGCCGCCTCGATCTCGCCCAGCTCCACGCGGTAGCCGTGCACCTTGACCTGGTGGTCGATGCGGCCGCAGAACTCGATCGAGCCGTCGGGCAGCAGGCGGCCGCGGTCACCGGTGCGATAAAAGCCGCCGGCGAACTTCTCGGCGGTGAGCTCCGGGCGGTTGAGGTAGCCGCGCGCGACGCCCGCGCCGCCGACGCAGATTTCGCCGTCGCGCAGCTCCACCTTGCTGCCCGGCAACGCCTTGCCCAGAGGCAGCGTCGCCGACTCGGTCGCGGGCATCTCGCCCGCGGCGTGGTAGGTGAGCACGCCCACCGTCGTCTCGGTCGGGCCATAGTGATTGTAGATCTCGCAGCCCGGCGCGGCCGCGCGCAGCTTCTCGATCCAGTCGAGCCGCGAAGCCTCGCCGCCGAGGATCAGACGCTTGCGCGGCATGACGCGCTCGGGACCCAAGGCGGCCAAATGCGACGGCACGATCTTCAGCACGTCGATCGTCTCCCGCTCGAAATACTCGGCGAGCAGCCCGCCGTTTTCGGCGCGCTCCTGCGAGATGACGTGCAGGCAGCCGCCGGTCGCGAGGGCGGGGAAGATCACGGTGTTGCCGAGGTCGGCGGCGATGGTCGACACCGTCGCGTAGCTCATGCCAGGCTCGAGCTGCAGGCGCTCGCTCACGCCGAGCACGTAGTTGACGATATTGCGATGCTCGATGCACACGCCCTTCGGTTGCCCGGTCGAGCCGCTCGTGTAGATGACGTAGGCGAGGTGCTCCGGCCGCACGTCAGCGGCGAAGGGCTCCGATTCGCCGTCCGAATCACAGGAAAGACGAGCGATGTTCGAGGGCAGGTGCGCGGCGAGCTTCGCCTGCGTGACGACGGCCGCGGCGCGCGAATCCGACAGCAGGTAAGCCACGCGCTCGGCGGGAAACGCCGGATCGATCGGCACGTAGGCGCCGCCGGCCTTGAGGATGCCGAGCAGGCCGACGATCATGTCGAGCGAGCGCTCGACGAACAGCCCGACGGTCACGTCGGCGCGCACGCCGAGCGCGGCGAGGCGCGCCGCGAGGCGGCTCGCGCGGCGGTCGAGCTCGCGATAGGTCAGGCGCTCGTTCTCGAACACCAGCGCGGGCGCGAGCGGCGTGCGCGCCGCCTGTGCCTCGAACAGCTCGTGCAGGCAGATCTTCAAAGCGACCATGCGATCAGTTCTTTCATGATTTCGTTCGACCCGGCGTAGATGCGTTGCACGCGCGCGTCGACCCACATGCGCGCGATGGGGTATTCGGTCATGTAGCCGTAGCCGCCGTGCAACTGCAGGCACTCGTCCACGATGCGGCACTGGCTTTCGGTCAGCCAGTACTTGGCGATCGCGGTGGTGGCATCGTCCAGCCGCCCGGCGAGGAAGCGTTCGATGCAGCTGTCGAGGAACACGCGTCCGACGTGCGCGTTCGCGCGGCACTCCGCGAGCTTGAAGCGCGTGTTCTGCAGGTCGAAGAGCGGCTTGCCGAACGCCTTGCGCTCCTTTACGTAGCGGGTGGTGATGGCCACGGCCTGCTCGGCCATCGCCACCGCGCCCACCGCGATCTGCAGGCGCTCGTAGGGCAGCTGCTCCATCATCTGCGCGAAGCCGCGCCCTTCCACGCCGCCGATCAGATTGGCCGCCGGCACGCGCACCTCGTCGAAGAAGAGCTCGACCGTGTCCTGGCCGTGCATGCCGATCTTCTCGAGCGCGCGGCCGACGCGGTAGCCCGCAAGGTCCTTCGCCTCGACCAGGATGAGCGAGATGCCGCGCATGCCGATTACTTTGGGATTGGTCTTGGCCGCCACGCACACCAGGTCGGCGCAAGCGCCGTTGGTGATGAAAGTCTTCGAGCCGTTGATCACGTAGTGCTCGCCGTCGCGCCGCGCGCTGGTCTTGATCGCCTGCAGGTCCGAGCCGGCGCCGGGCTCGCTCATCGCGATCGCGGCGACGCTCTCGCCGCGCGCGAGCCGCGGGATCCAGTCGCGCTTCTGTGCCTCGGTGCCGTAGCCCATGATGTAGTGCGCCACGGTGCTCTGGATCGCCGAGCCGAAGTGCACGCCCGCGCGCGCGAGCTCCTCGAGCACCACGGCCTCGTGCGCGAAAGTGCCGCCCCCGCCGCCGTATTCCTCGGGCAGGTCGGCGAGCAGGATGCCGGCGCGGCCGGCCGCGGCCCAGGCTGCGGCGTCGGGCCCGCGGCGCTCGCGCCAGCGCGGCTGGTGCGGGACGAATTCCTTCTCGATGAACTGGCGCGCGGTGTTGCGGAACATCCGCACGTCGTCGTTCACCCACGGCGACTCGTAGGCGGTCAGGGGACCTTGCAATCTATCCATGGCAGGCGACCGCGGCGATAAAGCCGGGAAGTGGGAAGAAGGTGTGCAGGCGCCAGCCGCGCGGGTTCACGACGTCGAGCTGCGCCAGCGGCAGGGAAAGGCCGCCGCCGAGCGCCTTGGCGAGCGCCTCCTTGCGCGTCCAGCAGTAGAGAAAATCGAGCAGCCGCTCGCGCGGCGAAAAGAACTGCGCGGCGATCGCGTCGGCCTCCCGGATCGGACGGATCGCTTCCACGTCCACGCCGATTTCGGAAGCGCTCGAGAACGCGTAGAGCGCCACGTCCTCGCAGTGCGATACGCTGAAGTACAGGCTTCGATCGGCGAGCTCGGGCTTGCCGGTCGTGCCGTAGGCGAGCGTCACGTCCGGCGGCGGCAGGCCGAGTCGCTCGCCGAGCAGCTCGCGCAGCCGGCCGCGCGCGACCACGAAGCGGCGGCGCAGGCGCTGCAGGCCGAAGCGCCCGGCGCGCTTGAGTTCCGCCGGGGAGAGCGAGGCTTGCAGGGACTGCACTTCTTCGGCGGGCGGGTCCAGGCGAGCTACCACCACCTCGAAATGTCGTGCGGCGCGGGGCACACACGCATGCTGCAGGCAGCGTGTTGCGCGGCTCCGAAGCGCTTCAAGCCCGCTAGGACTAACTCGTTTCTTCGTCGGGGAAGGGCGACGTCGCGCCGTCCAGCCACGCGCGGCCCTGACGATAGAGCTTCTGCACCTCGGCGCCCTTCAGCTGCGGCAGGTCGCGCTTGACCTGGAAGCCGAGCTTCGACTGCAGATAGCCCAGATGGCGGTAGCCTTGGGGTATCGAACCGAGCAGATCCGGGTCGAGCTTGATCCGGACGGAAGGGTCCACCGGATCCATCCGGTCCTTCTCGTAGATCGGCTGGCGGCGCACGATCGCCCAGCGGCCGGCGCGCTTCTCGAAGAAATCGTAGAAGCGCCCGGTGCACACCACGTCGACCAGCTCACCCTCGCAGGTGCCGCGCTGGTTGATGGTCATCTTGGTCTGGGCGATGGCGCGCGTGCGGTCGACCTCGACCGTGGAGCCGCCGAGGAAGTGCAGGATGCTCACGCCTTTATCGAAGCCGGCCTTGCTCACCTCGATGAATTCGCGCGCCGGGCCCTGGAACCAGGTCGCGGTCATCCAGCCGTCGTCGTGCCACACCGTGCGGAAACGCTCCCAGTCGCCGGCGTCGCGCCAGAGCGCCCAGTTGTGGACGACCTCGACGATCTGCGCCTTGTCGTTCAATCGACTTTCATTCCGGTGTCCTTGACGAGCTTCGACCACTTCTGCACGTCCTCGCGCAGGAACTTGCCGAACTCGTCGACCGACATGGCCATCGGCACCGCGCCCTGCTTGGCCCAGTTCTCCTTCACGTCGGGCGCGTTGACGACCTTGTTCACCTCGGCATTGAGCTTGTCGAGCACCGGGCGCGGAGTGCCGGCCGGCGCCATGAGCCCCAGCCAGATGGTGGCCTCGTAGCCGGGCACGCCGGCCTCGGCCGCCGTGGGCACGTCGGGCGTGACGCCCGAGCGCGATTTTCCGGTCGTGGCGAGCGCCTTGAGCTTTCCGCTCTTCGTGTGAGCGACGATGGTGCTGATCGCGTCGAACATCATCTCGACCTGCCCGCCGAGCACCGCGGTGCGCGCCTGATCCGAGCCCTTGTGCGGTACGTGGACGATGTTCACGCCAGCCATGTGCTTGAAGAGCTCGCCCGCCATGTGATAGGGGGTTCCGGGTCCGGAGGAGGCGTAGTTCAGCTTGCCCGGCTGCGACTTGGCGAGCGCGATGAATTCGCGCAGGTTGCTCGCCTTCACCTCCGTGCCGACCACCAGCAGCAGATCCTGGTAGTTGAGCCCGGTGACCGGCGCGAGGTCGCGCATCAGGTCGTACGGCTTCTTCGGAATCAGCGTTTCGTTCACCGTGTGCGTGTTCGACATGATCAGCACGGTGTAGCCGTCGGCCGGCGACTTCGCCACCGCGTCGGTGCCGACCACCGCACCGCCGCCGGGGCGGTTCTCGATCACGAACGGCTGGCCGAGCGCGTCGGAAAGCTTGGCCGCCACGAAGCGGCCGTACACGTCGGCCGAGCCGCCGACCGCGAACGGCACCACGATCTTGACCGAGCGTGCAGGGTAGGTCTGCGACCAGCACGCAGAGCTCGAGAGCAGCAGCAACGCGAGAACAGCGCGGAACATCCTCTCCTCCTTAATTAGAATGCTTGTCGACATGAGAATACTCGTGACCGGCGCGGCCGGCTACATCGGTTCCGCGCTGGTCAAAGCGCTGGATGGGCACGAGGTCGTCGCGACCGATCAGTCGCCGCCGGCGCCCATCATCGGCAATCTCGCCTATCCGCAATTCGCCCGGTCCCTGATAACGCCGCAGCTCGACGCCGTATTCCACCTCGCGTCGCTGGTTTCCGGCGGCGCCGAGCAGAACTTCGAGCTCGGCATGAAGGTGAACCTGGATGCGACGCGCGACCTGCTCGAAGCCTGCCGCCTCGCCGGACACTGCCCGAAGTTCGTCTTCGCTTCTTCGATCGCGGTGTACGGCGGGGTCGACGAAGTGAATGACGAGACCCCCACCGCGCCGCGCCTTTCCTATGGCGCGCAGAAGCTCATGGGCGAGGTCCTGATCGACGACTACACGCGCCGCGGGTACATCGACGGGCGTGCCTTGCGCCTGCCCGCGGTGCTGGTGCGTCCCGGCGGCCCCAACACCGCGGTCTCGGGCTGGTCGAGCGCCATCATCCGCGAGCCGCTCGCCGGCCGCGACTATGTCTGTCCGGTCGCGCCCGAGACGCGCCTCGCCTGCATCTCGCTCAACAAGGTCGTCGCGTCGTTCCTGCATGCGGAGAGGATTCCCGCCGAGCGCCTCGGCAAACGTCGCACGCTGCTGCTCAACGGCATCGAAGCGAGCGCGCAGCAGATGTGGGACGTGGTGAAGGGCAAGGCGACGGGCAAGGTGCGCTTCGCGCCCGATCCCGCGGTTCAGCAGGTCATGGACGGCGCGCCGAAGTCGATCTTCTCCAAGCGGAGCACCGAGCTCGGCTTCCCCTCCAGCGCCAGCATCGAAGAGATCGTCCGTGAATACGAAGAAACTACCCTCGCGCATCACGGCTAAGCGGGACCTACCGTCCCGCGTTACGGTCGAAGGGCTCGATCGCGCGCCGCACCGGGCGTTTCTGCGCGCGCTGGGTCTTTCGCAGCTGGACTTGCAAAAGCCCTTCGTGGGCGTCGCGTCCACCGACGGCCGCGTGACGCCGTGCAACGCGCTGCTCGGCGAGTTCGCGCGCGAGGCGTGCGAGGCGGTACGCGCCGCGGGCGGCGTGCCCTTCGACTTCGCCTCGATCTCGGTCGCCGACTCGATGTCGATGAACCACGCCGGCATGCGCTATTCGCTCGTGTCGCGCGAGATCATTGCCGACGGGGTCGAGGCGGTGGCGCGCGGGCATGCCTACGACGCGCTGGTCACGTTTGCCGGGTGCGACAAGACCCTGCCCGGAATGATGATGGCGATGGTGCGCCTCAACCTGCCGGCGGTCTTCGTTTATGGCGGTGCCGCTCTTCCCGGCACCTGGAAGGGTCGCGACGTCACCGTGCTCGACACCTACGAGGCGGTCGGCGCGGTGCTGGCGGGAGATATGCCGGAGCGCGAGCTGAACGAACTCGAGCACGTATGCCTGCCGACGCTCGGCTCGTGCCCGGGCCAGTTCACCGCGAACACCATGGCCATGGTGTCCGAGACGCTTGGTCTCGCGCTCCCGGGCTCGGCGACCCTGCCCGCGGTTTCTTCCGAACGAAAGGCGCTGGCGCAGGCCGCGGGCCGCGTGGTCCTCGACCTCCTGAAGAACGGCGGGCCTTTGCCGCGCGAGCTGGTGACCAAGAAGAGCCTGGAGAACGCCGCCGCGGCGGTGGCGGCGACCGGCGGCTCGACCAATGCCGCGCTGCACATCCCGGCGATCGCGCACGAGGCGGGGATCCGCTTTTCGATGGACGACTTCGCGCGCGTCGCGAAGCGCACGCCGCTCATCGCCGACATGAAGCCCGGCGGCCGGTATCTCGCGAAGGACCTGCACGCGGCGGGCGGCGTCTACGCGGTGCTCAAGGAATTGCTGGAGCGCGGCGCGGTGCACGGGGACTGTCTTACGCTATCCGGCGTTTCGCTCGAGAGAGCGCTCGGCACGCACCGCGGCGCGGACGGCACCGTGGTCCGCAAAGAGCCGATCATGAAGACCGGCGGAATCGTCGTCCTGAAAGGCAACCTCGCGCCCCACGGCGCGCTGATCAAGGTGGCGGGTCTCAAGTCGCTGGTGTTCGAGGGAACGGCACGGGTCTTCGATTCCGAGGAGAGTTGCTTTGAAGTAATCAAGAAGAAACGCTACCAGGCGGGCGAGGTACTGGTGATCCGTTACGAAGGCCCGAAAGGCGGGCCCGGAATGCGCGAGATGCTCGGCGTGACCGCGCTGATCTACGGGCAGGGCATGGGCGAGAAGGTCGCGCTCCTGACCGACGGACGCTTCTCCGGCGCGACGCGCGGCATGATGATTGGCTATGTCTCGCCGGAGGCCGCGGCGGGCGGCCCGCTCGGCCTCCTCAGGAATGGCGATCGCATCCGGATCGACGCCGCGGCGGGCAGGCTCGAGGCGCTGGTCTCGAAAAGCGAGCTCGCGAGACGAAAGGCGAAAGCGCCGCGGCGCGCGCCGCTCGGCGGCGTGCTGGAAAAATACGCGGCGCAGGTCGGTCCCGCGCACCTCGGCGCGGTTACTCACAGCGGAGCAGGCAAGCGATGAAGCTCGGATTCGTGGGCATCGGATTGATGGGGCGGCCGATGACGCTCAGGCTGCTGGCGGCGGGACACGAGGTGGCGGTGTGGAACCGCAGCCGGGACAAGCTCGGGCCGGTGCTCGAGAAAGGCGCGCGCGCCGCGGACTCGCCGGCCGGCGTGGCGCGCGGATGCGAGATCCTGATGATGTGCGTCACGGACCAGCATGCGGTGGAAGAGGTGCTGTTCGGCGCTGATGGCGTTGCCTCCGCGGGCCAGCGCGGCCTGGTCGTGGTGGACTTCTCCAGCATCGCCCCCGCGTCGGCACGCGCATTCGCCCAGCGATTGGCGCAAGACGGCATTGGGCTGGTCGATGCGCCCGTGTCCGGCGGCGTGGCCGGCGCGGAGAAGGGCACGCTCGCGATCATGGCGGGAGGCAAGGCCGAGCATGTCGAGCGGGTGCGACCGGTCGTCATGCATCTCGCGCAGCGCTTCACGCGCATGGGCGAATCGGGCGCCGGACAGACCACCAAGCTCTGCAACCAGATCATCGTCGGCTCGCTCATCGCGGTCATCGCGGAGGCGGTGCGCCTCGCCGAGGCGGCGGGCGTGGACGCGAAGATGCTGCCCGAGGCGCTGAAAGGCGGCTTCGCCGACTCGCTGCCGCTGCAGGTATTCGGCGCGCGCATGGCGGCGCGCACCTTCGAGCCCTCGCTCGGCGCGACGTCGATCATGCTGAAGGACCTCGAGAACGCCGCCGCGGTCGCCAAGGAGAAGGTGGTGCCGCTGCCGATGGCGCGCACCGCGGCCGAGCTTTACCGGCTGCTCACCGCGCAGGGCAGGGGCGAGAAGGAGATCTCGATGATCGTCGAGCTGCTCTCAGGACGCTAGCCGGCGCGCCCGAGGCGTCTCGCCCAGTACGCGAAGGTTCCGCGGACGATCGACGGCTGCAGCAGGAAGTCGCGCGCCTCGCGCGCCAGTTCGGGCTTCACCTCCTGGATGCCGCCCGCCGCCATCGCGCGTAGCTGCATGCGCGCCGCGCGCTCGAAGAACACCGCAAGGTAGGTCGCTTCCTCGACGCTCGCGCCCGCGGCGAGCAGCCCGTGGTTCGCGAGCAGGATGCATTTCTCCTCGCCGAGCGCGGCCGAGATGATGCGGCCCTCGTCGTCGGCCACCGGCACGCCCGGCCACTCGGGCAGGTGCGCGCAGCCGTGCAGCATTGCGCTGTCCATGTGAATGGTCTTAAGAGAAGAAGAAGTACAAGAAAGAGCGGACGCGTACGGCGCATGCGTATGCACGATCGCCTGCACATCCGGCCGCTTGCGGTAGATCCAGACGTGGAAGCGCACGCCGGGATTCGGCCGGCCGCCCGCCGTTACAGGGGGATTCCCCCCGTACCCCCCTAGCGGCTTCAGGTCCTCGTCGACCCGCACCATGCGCGCGGGCGTCGCCTCTTCGAAGCCATAGCCGAATTGCAGGGTCCACCATTGCCCGGGCCGGTCTGCGCGCGCGGTCACCTGCCCGGCGAGGCCCGACTCGTGGCCCTCGAGCGCGAGGATGCGGCAGCAGGCGCTCAGCAGCTCCGGGGTCGAACCCTCGAGCGGCGGCAGGTCCTGCGCCATTTCCCGGTTCACGCGATCGATGAATTCCTGCTTCATTGCCTCAGTTCATCTCATCATGCTCGGCAGCCAGAGCGAAATGATCGGGAAGGCGATGAGCAGCGCAAAGCGCACGCAGTCCGCGGCCATGAACGGCATCACGCCACTGAACACAGTATTGGTGGGCACACCGGGCAGCAGCGTCTTCAGGACGAAAAGATTCATGCCCACCGGCGGGCTGATCAGGCCGATCTCGACTGCCACCACGATGAGGATGCCGAACCACACCGGGTCGTAGCCGAGGTGAACGATCACCGGGAAGAACACCGGCAGGGTGAGGAGCACCATCGACAGCTCCTCCATCGCCGTGCCGAGCAGCACGTAGATCACGCAGATCGCCGCCACCACCAGGATCGGCCGCAGCTCGAATTGCGTCACGAAGGCCTTGAGGTCGGCGGGCATCGTGCTGATGTTGATGAAGTCGGCGAACATCAGCGCGCCGATCAGAATCATGAACAGCATCGCCGTGGTGCGCGCGCTCTCGAGAAGCGCCGCGTACAGCGTCTTCCAGGTGAGGGCCCCGCGCAGCAGCGCGAACACCATTGCGCCGAACGCGCCCATGGCGGCGCCCTCGGTCGCGGTGAAAAAGCCGCCGTAGAGCCCGCCCATCACGAAGAGAAACAGGAACGCCACCACCCACACGTCCTTGAGCGCCCGCCAGCGCTCTTTCCACGTCGAGCGCTCGCCGGGTGGGCCGGCGTTCGGGTCGCGCCAGGTGACGTAGCGCACCGCGAGGCAAAGCAGGATCGCGCCGAGGATCCCTGGCAGCACACCGGCGGCGAACAGCTTGCCGATGTTGGTCTCGGTGAACACGCCGTAGATCACCATGATGGTGGAGGGCGGGATCATGATGCCGAGCGTGCCGCCCGAGGCGATGGCGCCGGTGGCGAGTCGGTCGGAGTAGCCGAAGCGCTTCATCGACGGGTACGCGACCTTGGCCATGGTCGCGGCGGTCGCGATCGACGAGCCGCAGATCGCGCCGAAGCCGGCGCAGGCGAGGATCGTCGCCATCGCGAGGCCGCCCCTGAGGTGGCCGATGAACGCGTAGGCCGCGCGGAACAGCTCCTGCGACATGCCGGCGCGCGTCACGAAGTTGCCCATCAGGATGAAGAGCGGCACTACCGAAAGCGTGTAGTTGCGCCCGGTTTCGTAGATCTTGGTTTGAGCCACCGCGAACGCGGTGGTGAAGTTCCAGTCGCGCAGGTAGGCGTAGCCGACGATGCCGACGATGCCCATGGCGAGCGCGATCGGCACGCGCAGGAACGCGATCACCAGCATCGCCGCGAGGCCGATCAGTCCTTCGGCCATTCAAAAGCCTTGTAGAGGTGAATCAGCCCCGCGAGCGCAATCATCAACGCCATGAAGTACACGAACGGGCCGTAGACGATGCGCAGCACGTCGGTGGCGTCGCCGTAGGCCGAGATGCGGCCCGCCTTGATCCACACCAGCCAGGTCAGCAGGAACATGATCGCCGCGCACAGTGCCTGGACCACGCGCTGCCAAAAGTGGCGGTGCCGGCCGAGCAGCTTGTCGATGAAATCCATGGTGACGTGCTCATCGGCGTGCGACACCAGCGGCAGGCCGCCGAAGATCAGCACCAGCAGGAGCAGCTCGGTGACCTCGAACGCGCCGCGCAGCGGTCGGTTGAAGACATAGCGCGCCACCACGTCGACGAACGTGAGCGTCATCATGCAAAACAGGATGGCGGAAGCGGCGACGCCGAGGACCGCGTCGGCCCGCCGCTCCCAGATGTGCTCTTGCTTCGTAGGCCCTGCTACTTCTCTGCCGCGACTTTCTTCAGCTCAGCCCGGAACTCGGCGAGGATCGCCTTCGCGTCGACACCCTTGGCGCTCGCCTTCTTGATCCAGTCGTCGATGATCGGCGCCGAGCGCTGCTGCACCTCGGACACCAGCGCCGGATTCGCCGGCACGATCTTGACGCCCGACTTCTTGAGCGCGTCCATTCCCTTCTGGTCGGCGGCGTCCCAGGACTGGCCATTCGAGCGCGCGACGTACTCGTAGGAGAGCTTCTCGATGATCGCCTGGTCCTGCTTCGGCAGCTTGTTCCACTTGTCCTCGTTCATGAAGAAGCCGAACGCCGAGCTGTACATGCCGCCGGGGAACAGCGTCGCCTGCTCGAGCACGGTGTCGAGCTTGAACGAGACCACCGATTCCAGCGGGAAGAACACGCCGTCGGCCACGCCGGACTTGAGCAGCTCGTAGGACTCGGGCGCGGGCTTGACGAAGGCCGAGGCGCCGATCGCGTTCGCCACCGCCTCGGCGACGCCGCCGCCGGTGCGGATCTTGAGCCCCTTGATGTCGTTGATGTTGGCCACCGGCCGCTTGGTGAACATCTGGCCCGGGCCGTGGGTCCACACGCCGAGCAGCTTCACGCCCTTGTACTCGCCGAGCTTGTGGAAGTGCTTCCAGTGGATGCGCGAGTAGGCGACCGAGTTCACGACCGAGGTATCGCCCGCGCCGGGCAGTTCGGGCATCAGCGGCATCACGTGCCGCACCGGCGTATAGCTCGCCGTGACGTAGGAAAGATCCATCAGGCCGTCGCGCACGGCGTCGAAGGTTCCGGGCGGCGCCGATGGATGCTTCGGCAGCTGCTGGAACTTGACGCGCCCGCCGGTCGCCTTCTCGACTTCCGCGGTCCAGTTGACCTGCCAGACGCTCAGATGATGCTGCGGCGAGACCCACGACGAATAAGTCAGCGTGGTTTGCGCGTGCGCGGGCAGGCAGAGCGCCGCGCCAAGCGCCAAAGTCATTGGCCTGATCATGATTTTCCTCCTCCGATACCCCAATCATAAATGTTTGCGGTGCCGCGTGCGCAAAGTCGCCGCGCGAACGTTGTGTTGGCAAATCGATTTGCGCTACGATGCGGGCTCGCAGTAGGGGAGAAAGTCAGGGGAGGCGCATGCCACACGTGGTCACCAAGTCCGATCTGGTCCAGGTTGCGGCAAAAGCGGGGAACGTCAGCAAGGTTGCGGCAAGCGAAGCGGTGAATGCGGTGTTCGAAGCGATCGTTGCCAACGTCGCGAAGGGCAAGCGCGTCACCGTGGTCGGCTTCGGCACCTTTCTTCCGCGCACGAGGAAGGCGCGGGCCGGGCGCAGCCCGGTGAACGGCAAAGAAATCAAGATCTCCGCAAAAACAATTCCGGCGTTTGCGGCAGGCCAGGGGTTCAAGGAAGCAGTCAGCAAGTAAGGCGTACTAATCCTCAAGGGGCTGGGCAGTATCTGCCGCAGCCCCTTGTTTTTTTTGGCATTGCCAAGCAGAATCCAACGCAAGCATGAATCTTGCGCATGGATAAGCCGCTCATTCTTTCGCTCGACGCGCACGGCGTGCCGCACCGCTGGATCAGCTGGCAGCAGGCCTGCTTCTACTACGCGAAAGACTTGGTCGCCTGGACGCTCGGCGAGGAGAAGTTCACCTACTACGGCGGAATCTGCCGCCGCACCGGCGAGCGCTCGAGCATCACCGCGCATTCCATCGTTGCGATCAAAGGCAAGGCCTTGGCCGCCAAAGGCTTCAACCAGGTCCCGCCGCTCAACAACCGCGAGCTTTTCCGGCGCGACCGCCACATGTGCGCCTACTGCGGCGGCGAATTCAGCTACTTCCGCCTTACGCGCGACCACATCACGCCGCTTTCGCGCGGCGGGCGCGATACCTGGATGAACGTGGTCACCACCTGCCGGCACTGCAACGGCCACAAGCGCAACCGCCTGCCGCAGGAATGCGGCATGGAGCTGCTCTACGCGCCGTACGTGCCGAACAAGGCCGAATACCTGATCCTCACCAACCGCCGCATCCTGGCGGACCAGATGGAGTTCCTGAAGCAGCACGTGGCGTCGCACTCGCGACTCGTTCTCGCGCCTGCCTGATTTCTGGCGCAATAGCGGCTTTCACCTTCTGAAGCGGGACCCGGCCGGGCGGTTGACCGTTACGGACGACTTCCTGCGCGCTTACTACCTGCGGCCGGAGATCCACCCGGTCGAGGAGTCCGGCGAGGGCGAGCGCCGCCTTCACGCTTCGCTGATGGAATCGCCGCGCAGGTCCATTACTGCCGAAGTGTTGAACGGCATCGAAGACCCAGATGCACGCGACAACTACCGCGTCCTCTTGAACTTCCGGAACAAGCTGCTCGAGGCGGGCACGGTCGAAGGCTGCTACATGAGCCTGTTCAAGGCGCCGATCGACATCCCGCCGATGTTCGTCGACCAGCTGGTGCATGTCGTGCTGCGCAATGTCCTCGACGGTTGCGACGACGCGCTGCGCCTGCGCGCGGGGGAGGTGTTCTTTCGCGAGCAGAAGGCGACCATCCAGGAAGGCCACGTGCTGCTCGCCGACCTCGAGGTGGTCGAGATGCACGCGAGCGGCAACCGCTACGGCAGCATCGGCCGGTTGATCGTCGAGGCACAGGGCGACCTGGCGAAAGTGGATCTCGACGTCCTGGACCGCAACAACGCCGCGCTCTATTGGCAGCGCGACTCGCGCCACGACACCGTCATCAGCCTGACCTACGGCCGTCCCGCCCTCGATGCCTTTTGTCGCGTGCTCGAAGCCTGGATCTGGCACTTCCGCAACGTCAAGGTCGAGGTGAAACCCGTGCGCAGGATCGACGAGCCGCGCTGGGCCTGGCACGTGGGCCTCGACGCCGAGTCGACCGCCATCCTGAACGAGCTCTGGTCGGGCGCGCAGATCGAGCAGGGCCGCATGCGCAACATCCTGGCGATCTTCGCGCTGCAGTTCGACGATCCCGCGGCGATGCGCGGCGATATCCGCGGCCGGACGGTCTACCTCGCGCTCTCGTGCCAGGACGGGGTGGTCAGGATGAAGCCGCAGAACCTCCTCACCAACCTGCCTTTGCATGAAACCTGACCTCTCGGATGTGAAGCCAAACTACTGGGACCGCGCGAAGCGCGCCCTCGCGCGAAAGGACTTGGTGATGAAGGCGATCATGCGCGCCCGGCCGGGGGTGCACCTCGTGCGCCGCGGCGAGCCGTTTCTCACGCTCGCGCGCGCGATCTGCGGCCAGCAGATCTCGGTCAAGGCGGCGCAAAGCGTATGGGACCGGGTGGTGGCGTGCTGCGGCGAAGTCACGCCGGAGAAAGTGCTTTCCCGGAAAAGGACCGAGCTGCGCGCCTGCGGATTGTCCGACCGCAAGACCGAGTACATCGCCGACCTCGCGCAGCACTTCGCGGACGGCCGCATCCACGTGCACCGCTGGCCGCAGATGTCGGACGAAGCGATCATCGCCGAGCTGGTCGAAGTGCGCGGCATCGGGCGCTGGACCGCGGAGATGTTCCTGATCTTCAACCTGCTCCGGCCCGACGTTTTCCCGCTCGACGACCTCGGCCTGCAAAAGGGGATTCGAGTCAGCTACTTCAAGGGCAGGAAGGTCTCGCTGCGCACAATGCGCAAGCTTGGCGAAAGCTGGCGCCCGTGGCGCTCGGTGGCCACCTGGTACCTCTGGCGCTCGCTCGATCCCATCCCGGTAGAATACTGACCCGGTTGAAGACCACCTTCCTCGAATTCGAGCAGCCGATCGCGGAGCTCGAGACCCGCATCGAGGAACTCCGCTTCGTGCAGGACGACTCGGCGGTCGACATCTCCGAGGAGATCTCGCGCCTCACCAAGCGCAGCCAGTCGCTCACCAAGGACATCTACGGCAAGCTCACGCCCTGGCAGGTGGCGCAGGTCGCGCGCCACCCGCAGCGGCCGTTCACGCTCGACTACATCCAGGCGCTGTTCACGCATTTCGAGGAGCTGCACGGCGACCGCACTTTCGCCGACGACCCGTCCATCGTGGGCGGCCTCGCGCGCTTCAACGGCGCCGCGTGCATGGTGATCGGCCACCAGAAGGGGCGCGACACCAAGGAAAAGATCGCGCGCAACTTCGGCATGCCCAAACCCGAGGGCTATCGCAAGGCGCTGCGCCTGATGAAGCTCGCCGAGAAGTTCGGCCTGCCGGTGTTCACCTTCGTCGACACGCCCGGTGCCTACCCCGGCATCGACGCCGAGGAGCGCGGCCAGTCCGAGGCGATCGGCCGCAATCTTTTCGAGATGGCGCGCCTGCGCGCGCCGATCATCGTCACCATCGTCGGCGAAGGCGGCTCGGGCGGGGCGCTCGCGATCGCGGTGGGCGACGTCATCCTCATGCTGCAATACGCGACCTATTCGGTGATCTCGCCCGAGGGCTGCGCCTCGATCCTCTGGCGCAGCGCCGAGATGGCGCCCGACGCCGCCGACGCGCTCGGCATCACCGCGAGCCGCTTGAAGACGCTCGGGCTCATCGACAAGATCGTTCCCGAGCCGCTCGGCGGCGCGCACCGCGACCCGCAGGCCGCGGCACAGGCGCTCAAGAAAGCGCTCGCGGAGGCGCTGAAGCAGCTCCAGGAAAAAAAGCCCAAGGAGCTGGTCGAGGAGCGCCTCGAGCGGCTGATGGCGCATGGCAAGTTCAAGGAAGCAACCGAGCGGTAGGCGGGTCTCCGTCGCCCTGTCGGGCGGCATCGATTCAGTCGTCCTTCTTCACCAGCTGCGCCGCAGCGGCCCGGTCAGCGCGCTCCACGTTCACCACGGCCTGAGCCCGAACGCGGATGCCTGGGCCGCGTTCTGCCGCCGGCTATGCAGGCGGCTCGGCGTCCCGCTCGTGGTCAGGAAAGTCAAAGTCGTGAAGGCAGGCGAGGGTCTGGAAGCGGCTGCGCGCAAGGCGCGCTATGAGGTCTTTGCAAAAGCCCGAGCCGACTGCCTCGCGCTCGCGCACAACCTCGACGACCAGGCCGAGACCGTGCTCATGAACCTCCTGCGCGGCGCCGGGCGCCGGGGCGCGGGCGGGATGCCGCGCGAATCCCGGTACCGGGGCAA
>Ga0075420_100002155_pt1 | contig 16998 bp, 13 predicted proteins | sample SoiMetdeltSBSDD4_FD_75296 | JGI IMG/M metagenome (GOLD analysis project Ga0075420, IMG submission 75296) | Bulk soil microbial communities from a Populus tree surrounding site in Tennessee, USA - Soil MetaG P. deltoides SBSDD4 | ecosystem: Environmental > Terrestrial > Soil > Tree plantation... | reverse complement strand
CGACCGTGCACTGCTTCGATGAAATCGCCGATCTCCGGTATGGCCCCGCGCTGGATCAAGTACGCGCGCGTCTCCGGAGTGGTGTCATCGAGCACACCCACGGCACGGCCCCAGAATTGACTGCGCACGTTGATGTCCGCGCCAAACTCGAGCAGCACGTCGACCATGGCGCGATCGTGCCGGCAGAAGACGATGGCTGGTGCGGCGGCCTCGAAGTCCGGCCGGTCGATGTCGGCGCGCAGTTGAGGATGAGCCACGAGAAGGGCCCGGACCCGCTCAGCGTCGCGTTCACGAACCGCGTCCTTGAATTCCTCCATCTGCGTACGTTACTCCGCTATCAGGGCCATTCAACCAGGCATCATTCGTGAATTCTTCCTGACTCGAGGACGAGGCATGCCATTTAAAAGTCAGGCGCAACGTCGGAAATTTGCACAGCTGCTCGTCGAGGGAAAGATCTCGCCAGAGACGTACGAAGAGTGGAATCGCGAAACGGGAAGTAAGCGACTTCCGCAACGAGTCAAGCCAAAATCCAGGGCGACGAGGAAGAAATGACAGAGGGGAGCCTCGACAGGAACGCCCTTCGCGGGCGCGTGGCTGTCGTTGCGGGGGCGACGCGCGGCGCCGGTCGTGGCATCGCGGCCGCGCTGGGTGAGGCCGGCGCGACCGTCGTGTGTACCGGGCGCAGCACGCGATGGGCGCGCTCCGAGTACAACCGCCCCGAGACGATTGAAGACACGGCACAGCTCGTGACCGATCTCGGGGGAACCGGTATAGCCATCGCCGTCGATCACCTCGAGACCGACCAGGTCAAGCGCCTCGCCGATCGAATTCGGACCGACCATGGGCACATCGACGTTCTCGTCAACGACATCTGGGGCGGCGAACTGCTGAAGGGTGGCCCCCCGGAGTGGAACAAACCAATCTGGGAGCACAGCCTCGAGAAAGGCTTTCGGATACTTCGCCTCGCGATCGACACACATCTCATCACGTCCCATCATCTGCTGCCGCTGCTCGTCGAGCGGCCGGGCGGCCTGCTCGTTGAAGTCACCGATGGGACGCTCGAGTACAACGCCTCGCACTATCGCATTTCGGTCTTCTACGACCTCGCGAAAGTGGCGGTCAATCGGCTGGCCTTCGCGCAGGGTCATGAGCTCGAGCCGCACGGCGCGACGGCTGTCGCGATTACGCCAGGCTGGCTGCGCTCCGAGATGATGCTCGACAACTTCGGCGTGTCGGAGGAGAACTGGCGGGACGCCATCATCGGAAACGTGCCAGGCTTTCCTGCGGCCCGCCCCGAGTTCGCGCTGTCCGAGTCGCCGCGTTACGTTGGCCGCGGGATCGTTGCCCTGGCGATCGATCCGCAGCGGGCACGATGGAATCAGAAGTCAGTGACATCAGGCCAACTGGCGTCCGAATATGGATTCACGGACGTCGATGGCTCGCGGCCGGACATCTGGCGCTACATGGACGTGCACGAGCGGGGAATCAACGCCAAGTTTGAGGATTATCGATGATCTGACCCAAGTGGCGGTTCGATCGGAGCTGAAGGAATGTTGATACGGGCAAGATGTCTCCACTTATAATTCGCGTGAGTTCCTGACGCTGTATGGTGAAACCGGGGACATCGATCGGCTCCTACGAGATCATCTCGCTCCTGGGGACTGGTGGCATGGGCGAGGTGTACCGAGCGCGCGATGCGCGCCTCAAACGGGACGTCGCTCTCAAGATCCTCCCTGAATTCTTCGCGAGCGACCCGGATCGTCTCGCTCGGTTTCAACGCGAAGCGCAGGTGCTCGCCGCACTCAAACACCAGCACGTTGCCGATATCTACGGGTTCGAAGAGTCGAACGGGCATCGGGCGCTCGTTCTCGAGCTCGTCGAGGGTGAGACATTGGCTCACCGGATCGCACACGGCGCGATCCCAATCGACGAGGCGTTGCCGATTGCCCGTCAGATGGCAGAGGCACTGGAGTACGCGCACGAGCAAGGCGTCGTCCACCGTGATCTGAAGCCGTCGAACATCAAGATCACTCCAAGCGGCGCCGTCAAAGTGCTCGATTTCGGTTTGGCAAAACTGTCCGACGGCAGCGTCGTGCGGCGGCCCGACGCGAGCATGTCGCCAACGATGGCCGACATCTCGGGCGTCGGGGTCCTGCTTGGAACCGCTGCCTACATGAGCCCGGAACAGGCACGCCGCAATACAGCTGACAAGCGCAGTGACGTGTGGGCATTCGGGTGCGTCCTGTACGAGATGCTCACGGGGCGGCGTGCGTTCGCGGGCGATGAGGTGACCGACATCCTCGCGAACGTGCTGAAGTCGTCGCCGGACTGGACGCGGCTCCCAGCGGACACGCCGGCCGCGATTCGCACGCTGCTTCGCCGTTGCCTCGAAAAGGACCGCGCGCAGCGACTGCCCGATATCGGTAGCGCGCGGCTCGAGATCGCTGACGCGATCGCGCATGGCCACGAACATGGCGGGACAGTGAGGGCTGATCGCCGCCGGCACTTGATTCCCTGGGCGATCGCCGCTGCGGGTGCGATAGCGGCCGTCATCACGATCGGTCTGTGGGCGCCGTGGCGATCAACTCCAGTACCCGCGACAACACGTGTGACGGTCGAACTTGGTGCCGACGTGTCGCTGGCCCTGCAAGGAGCACCGAGCGCAATCATCTCGCCGGACGGGAACACGCTGGTGTTCCTCGGACAACCCAGGAACGGACCCCGACAGCTGTTCGTTCGGCGGATGAATGAGCTCATGGCGTCGCCGCTACCGGGCACCGAGGAAGCAGGCGGCCCATTCTTCTCGCCCAATGGTGAATGGGTCGGCTTCTTTGCCAATAACCGGCTGAAAAAGATCGCCGTCGCTGGGGGAGCCGCGATCACGCTTACCGAGGTGACGCAGCCGATCGGCGCCACCTGGACGGAGCGGGACACGATCGTTTTTGTGCCCGTGGCGGGCGAACTCCGAGAGATACCAGCGAATGGCGGTCCTTCCACCAGTCTTCCCGTCGAACAATCAGCCGTTCCTCTTCTTCCGGCGGCTGTGCCGGGATCGAACGCGTTGCTCTACACCGCGCTCACCGGAATTGGGCAGCTCGCTGAAGCCAGCGTCGTCGCGCGAGCCCTCCCGGGAGGCGAGCCACAGACGATCGTCCGTGGCGCAACGTTCGGACGCTACGTTGAATCGGGCCACCTACTATATCTCGCTCAAGGGACGGTGTTCGCGGTGCCATTCGACGTGAAGGCCCTCAAGATCATCGGGAACACTGTGCCCCTGATCGAAGGGGTACAGTTCAACGCCGCGAATGGCGCCGCGCAATTCGCGGTCTCGCGCACGGGAACGCTCGTGTTCACACCAGGCGGAGGGCAGGCCATTGATCGTCCAATGAGCTGGCTGGATCAGCGCGGCAGCATCACTCCTATCAAATCCTCGCTGGGGCAATGGGGAACGCCGCGCTTTGCACCTGATGGCCGCCGTGTTTCCATCACTCGCAGTGAACGTGGCAACTCCGATATCTGGACCTACGATCTGGAGCGCGACACCCTCACCAGGATCACACTCGACGCGGGGGTCGATGCCTCTCCTGTCTGGACACCAGACGGTCGTCGGATCGCATTCGGATCGAATGGTGCGAATGGCGCGGCGCCCCTAAATCTGTACTGGAAACGGGCGGACGGCACCGGGGATGCGCAGCGGCTGACCGAGAGCAAGCTCGCGCAGCTACCTGCCTCATGGCATCCGACGCGCCCCATACTCGCGTTTCATGAAGGCAGCCCTCCGAATCCGCAGCGAGTCATGCTCCTCGAACTGGATGGGGACGAGGCCACTGGCTGGAAACCACGCGAGCCCGTCGAGTTCATCGGAGGGCCGTATCGTAACGTGATGCCGACCTTCTCTCCGGATGGGAAATGGCTCGCGTATCTCTCCGACAAGTCGGGCCGCATGGAGGTATACGTACGACCGTTTCCGGGGCCAGGCGACGAAGTGCAGATCTCGAGCGGAGGCGGCAACGATCCGAAGTGGTCGAGCCGCCGGCAAGAACTTTTCTACAGCACCTTCGCACCAACCGCCAACGCCCGAGGACAGCTGATGGTCGCGCCCTACATCGTCCAAGGCAATGTCTTCAAGCCCGAGAAGCCTCGGCTCTGGTCGACGGTCACCGCGGCGGCGCCACCGATCGGGCAATTCGGTCTCTACCTCGATCTTCATCCCGATGGGCAGCGGTTCCTGATAGCGCCTGTTCCCGACACAACCGCCCTGCCCAGACGAGACTCGGTGGTCGTGGTGTTCAACTTCCTCGAAGAGCTGAAGCGCCGCGTTCCTGTCGATCAGTGATCCTTCGGTGGCGCAGCGAGGTGCCAGGGGCGTTCAGTAGATTCGAACGCCACCGATATACGCGCTGACGCAGGAGTTCGGTGTGAAGTGATAGATCCAGTGGTTCACGTCAGGCGCGTCGATGACGGCAAAATCGGCGCGCTTGCCAGGCTCCAGCGATCCGATTGCCGACGCCTCGCCAATCGCGCGCGCGGCATACATCGTGACGCCCTTCAGCACCTCCGCCGGTGTCATCCGCTGGAGCGTCGCCGCCAGCAGCATGGCCAGCGGCAGATGAAACGTCGGCGCCGTGCCGGGATTGAAGTCAGTGGCGACGGCGACCGGCACACCGGCTGCGATCAGCCTGCGAGCGGGCGCCGCGGGATGGCCGACATACAACGCCGCAAGCGGCAGCGTCACGGCGACTGTCCCGGCGCGCGCCAGCTGCGTAACGCCATCTGCTGATACACACTCGAGATGATCCGCGGACGCTGCCTTCAGTTCCGCCGCAAGTGCCGCGCCGCCGCCATCGCTCAGCTGGTCGACGTGCAGCTTTGCGTCGAGCCCGTGCTCACGTGCATGACGCAGAATCGCTCGTGCCTCGTCTGATGTGAACGCCCCCTCCTCGACGAACACGTCGCAGAACCGCGCGAGACGGCGACGCGCCACCGATGGAATCACCTCACGACACACCAGGTCCACGTACTGCTCTCGACGCCCCGCGTACTCCCGCGGCACGACATGCGCCGCGAGCAGCGTGGACACGAGGCGGACGGGCTGGATGCCGCGGAGCGACTCGTAGACCTCGAGCAAACGAATCTCGTTCTCGACATCCAGCCCGTACCCGCTCTTGGCTTCGACCGTCGTGATGCCAAGACGGGCCATCGCGGCGAGGGACCTCGCGCAATTGCCAATCAGTTCGTCAGTGCGCGCGCCTCGAGTGGCCACGACGGTCCTGGCGATGCCACCACCCGCTGCCGCGATTTCCTGGTACGTGCGGCCGCGCATCCGCGCGTCGATCTCGTCCGCTCGCCAGCCGGCGAACGCAAGGTGCGTGTGACAGTCGATCAGGCCCGGGACGGCGAGCCGGCCTTTCGCATCGATGCGCTCGTCATCGCGATACTCGCTCGGAAGCGCGTTTGCCGAACCGACCCACGCGATATCAGCACCGCGCCAGACAAGCGCCGCCTGCGGAATCGGATGAATCGCATCCTGACCTCCTTCGTCACGACAGGAGGCGAGGAGGCCGATGTTGGTCAGGACAGGCATGAGAGAACGAATTATCGATTTGCAGATGTTTGATTGTTGATTCGTTGTTGATTGACGAATGTTGATTGGGTGATTGCCCCTGGCGAATAGCGACCAGGGCCGAAATCGCCGATCAAGAATCGACAATCCCCAACGAATCACGAATCAAAGATCATCAAATCAAAAATGTCTGTCGTCTATCATTGGCAGATCGATTCCCTGCCGGCGTGCCACGTCGAGCGCCTCGTCGTAACCAGCATCGGCATGACGCATCACGCCAGTTCCCGGATCAGCAGTCAGCACTCGCTGCAGGCGACGTTCAGCGGTATCGCTCCCGGTCGCGACAGTTACCATCCCTGCGTGAATCGAGTAACCGATACCAACACCGCCGCCGTGATGGATCGAGACCCAACTCGCGCCGCACGCCGTGTTGAGAAGCGCATTCAGCAGCGGCCAGTCGGCAATGGCATCAGAACCATCCTTCATTGCCTCGGTCTCGCGGTACGGGGACGCCACGGAGCCGCCGTCGAGATGATCACGGCCGATCGCGATCGGAGCGCTCACGAGACCGCGTCGAACGAGCCAATTGAATTTTGCGCCCGCTTCGGCGCGCTCGCCATAGGCAAGCCAGCAGATACGCGCCGGCAGTCCCTGGAACGTGATGCGCCTGGCTGCCTGATCGATCCAGCGCCGCAACGCCGTATCGCCCGGAAAAAGATCGAGGATTGCGCGATCGGTGACGGCGATGTCCTCAGGGTCGCCGGAAAGGGCAACCCAGCGAAACGGTCCAGAGCCTCGGCAGAACAACGGCCTGACGAAGGCAGGAACGAAGCCTGGGATCTGAAAGGCGTCGCCGATTCCTCGACGATCCGACACCTGCCCGCGGATGTTGTTGCCGTAGTCGAAGACGACGGCCCCTCGTCGCTGCAGCGTCAGCATCGCTTCGACATGCGCGACCATGGAATCGAGTACGGCGTCCTCGTAGCCTGCCGCATCACGCGCTCGCCATCGCGCCGCCTCCTCGAGCGACGTACCGGACGGAATGTAGCCGACCTGCAGGTCGTGTGCCGAGGTCTGGTCCGTCACGATGTCGGGAGTGCGATTCGACGCGACTATGCGGGGAAGCACGTCAGCGGCGTTGCCGAGCAGCCCGATCGAAAAGGGACGCTTCGCGTGGCACGCTTCCGTCGCAAGCGCGATCGCCTCGTCGAAATCGGTGCACATGCGGTCGCAGTAGCCAGTCTCCAGCCGTCGCTGAATTCGACTGGGATCGACTTCGACGGCCAGGCAGACCCCGCCATTCATCGTGACGGCAAGTGGCTGCGCGCCACCCATGCCTCCCAATCCGGCCGTGACCACCAGGCGTCCGGCCAGATCGCCACCAAAACGCTGGCGGGCGCACTCGGCGAAAGTTTCGTACGTGCCCTGGAGAATTCCCTGGCTGCCAATGTAGATCCACGAGCCGGCTGTCATCTGTCCGTACATCGTCAGCCCGAGCGCGTCGAGGCGGCGGAACTCGCCCCACGTCGCCCATTTGGGCACGAGGTTGGCGTTCGCGATCAGCACGCGCGGCGCCTCCTCGTGAGTACGGAACACACCAACCGGTTTGCCGCTCTGGACGAGGAGCGTTTCGTCATCGGCAAGCCGTTCGAGTGTCGCGACGATGGCGTGATAGGACGGCCAGTCGCGCGCGGCCTTGCCAGCGCCACCATACACGATCAAGTCGTCAGGCCGCTCGGCGACGTCGGGATCGAGATTGTTCATCAGCAGACGCAGCGCCGCTTCCTGATCCCAGCCTCGACAGCGTTTCGTCGATCCGCGCGGCGCTCGAATGGCCGTGTTCACCGTCATGACATCACCTCGCGGTTCTCGAAACGGCTGTGGATCCTGTCGACGATCTCGTCGCAGATCTGTCGCGCGTGGACGCGCATCCGATCGACTTCGCCGCGAGACGCGCGGACGAAGACGTCGTCGTCGAGCGTTTTCAGATTGATCAAGACATTGAGCGAAGCCCCTTCCACCGCCGCGCGCGCGAGCAGCGCCGCCGTGCCGGCATCGGATGCCGCCTCGGTTCGCCCCTTGAACGCGGCAACGCGCGCATGGTCGAGCACTGCGAGCGACAGCCGTGCCGCCTCCAGCGGCACCTCGGCCGCACGTCGATATGCTGCCTGCAATGCCTGCTCGCGAGCGCGACGCTCGACCTCTGTTGCGCGCGGGAGGCGTATCGCGTCCATCACGCGATTGAACGCACGCGCGTCCTCGTCGACGATCTCCGCGAGTGCCTGCTTCGTCGCCTGAGCACGCTGCGACATCTCGCCGAGCTCTTCGTCATCACTGCTCCGGCCCACCGACAGATTCGCGACCATGGCCGCCAGCGCAGCGCCGAGGCTGCCTGCCAATGCGGACGCCGAGCCCCCACCGGGCACGGGCGTGTTGCTCGATACCTCGTCAACGAAGCGGCTGACCGCCAGAGACATCAACGGTGCAGGCGTGCGCACGGCGTACTCGACGATCTTCTTCTGCGGATCGAATGGCGCAAGCTGCTCCAGGCCCAGCGAGCGCACGGCCAGATCGATCAGTTCGGGCTCCGGTGCACCAGGTGATCGCCGTTGCTGGCGCAGGTAGAACCGCCCGGCATCCACCATCGGCTGTAGCGGCACCATGCCGACGAGCTCGGACCCGGTGACGCGCAGGCCAAGCCGTTCGGCCTCCTCCTTGACCGTTTCAAATACGACGTGAAGCGCCGTCGATCGGAAGTCCAGGAGGTTGATGGAGACCTGGGCCTGGCGATACTCATCGATGTACCAGCCGATCGCGCGAGTCGCCTTGAGGCGACCGGGAATCCTTGCTGGAGTTCCGTCGGCGCTCGTGACGACGTTCCCGCGATCATCACGCTGAAGCCGTCCGGCTTCGCGAATGTGAAGAGCTACTTCGTGCGCCAATCGCTTGTCGCGCGTATTCAGGTTCACGTTGTACGCGATCAGGAACTCGCGGGCACCGACCACCGTCGCGCCGAGGCGCGCGTTGAATGCAGCCGGACCGCAATCCGGCGCCCATGCCGCGTTCGCCAACTTCTCCCGAAGCCCTTCGTATTCCCCTGCCCGGATGTTGGCCAGGCTTCGCCGCTCGTCGCGTGTTGCCGCGTGTTCGTAGAAGAAGATCGGGATCTGCAGTTCATCCGCGAGCCGGCGGCCGAGCGCTCGCGCAACGTCCACGCACTCGCTCATCGTGATCTCTGAGACCGGGACGATCGGGCACACGTCGACCGCGCCGATTCGCGGATGCGCCCCGGTGTGGCGGGACATGTCGATGAGCGCGGCGGCTTTCCGTGCCATGCGAACGGCGGCTTCCACGACCGATTCGGGAGCGCCGACGAATGTATAGACGGTCCGGTTCGTGTCGGCCCCAGGGTCCACGTCGAGCAACGCGACGCCCGGTACGCCGCGAATCTCAGCGGCGATCGCCTCGATCGTGTCGCGCGCGCGACCCTCCGAGATATTCGGGACGCATTCGACGAGCCTGGGCATTCACGCCGATTATCGGCCATGAGCGCGGCATCCCTGAAATGACGGTCTGCTCGAGCGCCCGCCATCGCCGGAGACCGCAGCTGACTGCGCGTGTCTGGTGAAGCCCCCTTGCAAGGAAATTCGTGTCCCGCGTTCTAAGAGTCAGACGCCATTGCCCGGCGCTGCTTCGCGAGGTGCATCGTGCTGATGAAGCCTGACCCGCGCCACTATCAAATTGCTGTCCTGGCGGCACTTCTGGCCTACGGGCTGACGCGGCTCGATTTCGAAGTCACCCGTGTGCAGGCGGTCGCGATGCTGACGACTGCCCTGCTGACACAGTACCTGTGCACGCGCGGCTTTCTGGCGACATCCGCATTCGATCCCCGGAGCGCCCTCATCTCCGGGCTGTCCTTATGCCTGCTGCTTCGAACCAATTCCCTCGAGCTGGCGATCGTGGCCGCCGTCGTGACCGTCGGAAGCAAGTTCGTGATCCGCATCGGGGGCAAGCATCTGTTCAATCCAACGAATTTCGGGATCGTCGTAATGCTGATCACCGGCCACGCCTGGGTGTCTCCTGGCCAATGGGGAAACGTCGCGTTCTTCGCGCTTTTGATGGCCTGCCTCGGTGGCCTCGTTGTCACGCGCGCAGCGCGAAGCGACGTTACGCTCTCGTTCCTTGCGTTCTACATGGGGCTCGTCTTCGGGCGCTCGCTCTGGCTCGGTGAGCCGATGAGCATCCCGAGTCATCGATTGCAGAGCGGAGCCCTGCTGCTCTTCTCGTTCTTCATGATTTCGGATCCGAGGACGACTCCCGACTCGAGGCCGGGACGAATCTTGTTCGCGCTGCTGGTCGCGTGCGGCGCCTGGTACGTGCAGTTTCGGCTTTTCCGCACCAACGGCTTGCTGTGGTCGCTCGCCGCGTGCTCGCTCACCGTTCCATTGATTAATCGGCTTCTGCCCGGCCGGCGATACGAATGGTCGCGTCCCGGAATCGGAAGCCTTGTGCCGACAGAGGTGGCATATGAAACGACTGGGTCTGATCGTCGCAGTAGTCGCGGTGTGCGCGTGGTCGCATCCCACGCTCCTGGCCTTCTGCGGTTTTTACGTATCCAAGGCTGACACGCGTCTGTTCAACAAAGCGTCGCAGGTCGTCCTCGTGCGCAGCGACGACCGGACCGTCCTGACCATGGCGAACGACTTCAAAGGGGATCTGAAAGAGTTCGCCGTCGTAGTCCCCGTCCCGACAGTGCTGCAGCGAGGGCAGATCCATGTCGGCAACAAGGCGCTCATCGATCACCTCGATGCGTACTCTGCTCCAAGGCTGGTCGAGTATTTCGACGAGAACCCATGCGCGAGACCGCTGTATGAGCTGTCGCGTGCCGCCACCCCCGCAGCGATGAGGGCCGACGCCGCGCTCGAGCGGAACGCCGCCAAGAGCCTCGGCGTCACGATCGAGGCGCAATATACGGTCGGCGAGTACGACATCCTGATCCTGTCGGCGCAGCAAAGCAGCGGGCTGGAAATCTGGCTGCGCGACAACGGCTACCGGATCCCCGCAGGCGCCTCCAGCGTCTTGAGCAGCTACATCAAGCAGAACCTCAAGTTCTTCGTCGCGAAGGTCAATCTGAAGGAACAGGCGAAGCTCGGGTTCTCGATGCTGCGACCGATCCAGGTTGCATACGAGTCGCCCAAATTCATGCTGCCGATTCGCCTGGGGACGGTCAATGCCGACGGCACACAGGAACTGTTCATCTACGCGCTCACGCAGCGGGGGCGCGTGGAGGCCACCAACTACAGAACCGTGAAGCTGCCGACGGGTATGGATCTTCCGCTGTACGTCAAGGATCGGTTCCCCGACTTTTACCGGGCGATGTTTTCGCAGCAGGTGAAGAAAGAAAACATGAGCACGATCTTCACCGAGTACGCGTGGGACACGAGCTGGTGTGATCCGTGCGCGGCGGATCCACTCTCGACAGAGGAGCTGCAGCAACTCGGCGTCTTCTGGCTGAATCCGTCGTCCGATCCAACGCCAGCTCGCGCGAATCAAACACGCTTACCCGTGGCTCTTCAGCCTCGCCCGCAGAACGTGTTCCTCACGCGGCTGCACGTTCGTTACGATGGCGCCCACTTTCCAGAGGATCTCGTGTTCCAGGAGACGGCCGACCGCACGAATTTTCAAGGACGCTACGTCCTGAGACACGCCTGGAACGGCACCGACACGTGCGCCGCCGCAGCGCGGTATCGAGTCGAATTGACGCAGCGTCGCGAGCTGGAGGCGCAGAACCTGGCTCTGCTGACGGGATGGAGCGTCACTGACATCCGCAGCGCGATGAAGATCGCCAGCCCCCCAGCGACGCCGACGCCGGCGACGTGGTGGCAGCGGATCTGGCGGGACTAGTGGTCTTGGGCGCGGCATGACTATCGTTGGTCGACGTGCTGCAGGTGGGCGGGACCGTATGTCACGAAGCCAAACCGTAGGGAGTGTATTGGCACAGCTCGTTGGTCGGCTGCGAACGCTGAGGTGTGTGGATCTACTCCAGGGCCACAGCTCTGTCGAAGTGATCCCAGCTCGTGCCAACCTCGGTGATGGCCCAGTCCCCGTTCGGCATTCGGGACAACCGGAAGATGTCGGGCGCATACAAAGGATGGGGCAACCGCGTCCCTGGCACGCGGGAATTCGATCCGATGAAGAAGGTTCCTTTAGCGTTCTGGAGCAACTCGAGGTCCTGTTCGGCTCCAATTTGCAGCCCTGTCGCCGGATCCCGATAAGTCACGAGCGCGAAACCCTGTGAGCCCGTGGTCGAGACGGCAGCGGTGTAGATCACGCCTTCGTGTTCCCAGGAGACTCGAACGTTCCCCCGAATTCCATCGGCGCCTTTTGGAACGCGGACAGTGGAGGCCGCCGCGACCTGTGCCGGCTCCTCTCGTTGCGCCTGTGCGGCTGCTTCCTCACGTTCGCGTGCCAGCATCAGCTCCGACTGACGATCGCGACTCTCACGCTCGCGCGCCAGCTCCGTTTCCGAATCGCGCCGGGCCTGACGCTCGACATCGGCCCTTCTCTCAGCATCGTCCAACTGCCGACGCTGGAGTTCGACCCGGCGCTCCAGCTCCAGGCGCTGGCCGTCATCCGGTTTCGCGACCTTGACCGTCTCAATCGACGGCTTCGGTTCAGGGGCCGGGCTCGCCTGCTCTGTTGGGCGTGACAGGGCCCCAGAGCCGAAGGCGGCGGCCAGCAGCACGAAGGAGACAATCGAGGCGACAGCCGCAACCTGCTTTATGCCGAGACTTCCAGCCTTTTTCGATCGCGAAACGCGCTTGACGCCAATCGACTCGATGGCGTCGATCAGCTTCGAAACGTCGTACTCCCAGCGGGAGTCGGTGAGTTCGTGGGCCTGTCGGCGCGACAGGGCCTCGAGCACCTGTGGAAGCTGCCCTTCCATGGGCACCTCGGCTCCGCCCAACGAGGACCGGGATGACGCGAATGTCGCGCTCAAGGGCGGCGGCGACCTCGAGCCGCACGAAATCTCGTGGATCGTCCAACCGGCGCATACCCTTGTCGTTGCTCTGGCTGAGCCAGTCCGGTCCGATGACGGCAACCAACACCTCGCACGTTCCCACCGCCTCGCGGATCGTCGTGACGAAATCGATACCCGATTCGATGTCGTCGACGTCCCGGAAGCACTGTTCCTTTCCAAAGTGCTCTACGAGTTTGTCGGCGATTCGTCCGCCGTATCCGGCACCTTCACCACGGCGTCGATAGCTTATGAAGATCGTCGGATGGCGCCTGGTGGCCCAGGATCGGATGCCGGCGAGGAATGTCTTCGTAGAGTCCGTCACGTCAACCCCCGTCTCCTAGATTTGCGGCCCGGGCCGCCCACCCGCACATGAGCAACCGACATACCAAGCGGAGCCGCGCTGGATGCGTGGAAACAGGAGCTCGAATTCCTCGCAATTCCGGCGATCGTTCGAGGGCGCCGGAGGCACGAGGGCGCTCCAAGCGCGTCGTGTCACCCCTGGCCGGAGTGGATCGGATAGCTGAACTACCTTTTCGGATAGCCGAAGATCGAGGAACGTTGACATCGGCGTCCTGGCGGCTCAGTATGTCGAGCACCACGGACACCCGTTCCTCCGTTACCGGGAGGTTCCCGATGAAATCGCTCGCCGCCATCCTGGTCGCCGTCGCCACGGTCACCGCCGTGGGAGCCCAGCAAAGCACGACGCCGGCAGCACGCCAGCCGCAAGTCACCTTCACCAAAGATGTCGCGCCAATCCTGCAGCGCAACTGCCAGCAGTGCCATCGTCCAGGGTCGATTGCCCCGATGTCGCTGTTGACTTACCAGGACGCAAGGCCGTGGGCCCGGTCGATCAAGCAGAAGGTCGTCGCGCGCGAGATGCCGCCGTGGCACATTGATCGAAACGTCGGCATCACGAAGTTCAAAGACGATCCGTCGCTGAGCGACGGCGAGATCGCGACCATTTCCGCGTGGGTCGACGCCGGAGCGCCGATGGGGAACCCCGCGGACATGCCCGAGCCCCGGCAGTTCAGCGACCTCGATTCATGGTTCATCGGCAAGCCCGACATCGTCGTCACGATGGACAAGCCATACATGCTTCGCAAGGATGGCCCCGACAACATCGTCGATGTGCTCGTCGATCCAGGGTTCACGGAAGACATGTACGTGATGGCAATCGAAAGCAAGCCAGCCGACCCCAAGAGTTTCAAGGTCGTTCATCACTTCACGACCAATCTCGTCGAAGATCCGGAAGAGGACCCGGTCGGCCTCTTCCTCAACGAATACGCCCTCGGCAAGAATGGCGATGTTTTCCCGCCGGACGCCGGGCGACTGATCAAGGCCGGCACGAAGATCAACTTCAACCTGCATTTGAACCCGCGCGGCGAAGAGACACCGGTGTCGGTCAAACTTGGACTCAAGGTCTACCCCAAGGGACGTGTGCCGAAGTACGTCGCGTTCACGCAGCACATGGGCGACGCCTCGGATCTCGATATACCGGCTGGCCAGGTGTCGCGTCACGACGGCTATTTCCGTCTCTCGAAGCCCGCGCTGCTGGCGTCTATCCAGCCGCACATGCACAATCGCGGGAAGGCGCAATGCATCGAGGCGATCTATCCCGATCTGCGAGCTGATTCCGCCCGCCCGGGTCCGGCTCGCGTCGAAACGATCTCGTGCGTCAGCAACTATCAATTCGGGTGGCACATTACGTATCCCTATGCGGATGACGTGGCGCCGCTGCTTCCTGTCGGCACGATCCTTCACGTGATCTCGTGGCACGACAACACGGCGGCCAACAAGTGGAACCCAAATCCGAAGAACTGGGTGGGTTACGGGCAGCGATCGATCGACGAGATGAGCTTTGCGTGGGTCACGCTGACGTATCTGGAGCAGGATGACTTCGATCAGCGCGTCGCCGCGCGCCGCGCACAGAAATGAACCCCTCTACCGGGACTCGGGACTCGGGATTCGGGACTCGGACGATCGGTGGGATCGCTCTGCTAGGCATCGCGCTCACGACAGCCATCGTCCATCTGCACGCCCAGACGCCGGTCTCGCCGGCGAAGACTCCGACCGAGCTGTCGAACATCAAGTTCAACTCGGGCCAGAGCGTCGTTCCCTATTTCGAAGGATGGATCCGGAATCCGGACGGAACCTTTGATCTGGTGTTCGGCTATTTCAATCGCAACTGGCAACAGGAAATCGCGATTCCTGCTGGCCCGGACAACACGGTCGAACTCGGCGGACCTGATGCCGGCCAGCCGACGTTCTTCCTTCCGCGCCGGCAGCGATTCGTCTATCGCGTTCGAGTACCGAAAGACTTCGGCAAGAAAGAAGTCGTCTGGTCAATCACCGCCAACGGACGCACAGAAAACGCATTCGGCAGTTTGATTCGCGAGCAGGAAATCACCGAGCGCGTGGTCTTGACGAATGGCGGCTACGATCCCGGCCTCAACGATCCGAACAAACCGCCTATGGTGACAGTGGCACCGATTCACACCGCGGCCGCCGGCGAACCGGTCACGTTGACGGTCTCGGTGACGGACGACGGTCTACCGAAGCCTCGGGCGACGCCAACAATTCGACAGACGCCAAGCGGCGGAGGGCAAGTCAATTCATCGACCGGCACGCCGCGGCCCGCTGGTCTTACTGTGAGTTGGATGCAATACGGCGGTCCGGCGAAAGTGACTTTCGAAGCTAGCGGCCCGCTGCCGGTGACAAACGGCCAGGCCGTGACGACAGCACGTCTCGCGCAACCCGGAACGTATCAGCTCATCGTCTCGGCGAGCGACCGGGCCATGACTACCAGAGTCCCTGTTACGGTCACTGTGAACGCCCCCAATAAGTAGATTCAAACGCTACAAGCTGACCTCGCGATTCAAGACGGGGCGCAAATTGCGCTACCTGGATTTCGCGCGATCGTTGCGCAATTCACGTACGGCACCGAACCAGTGCGGGAAATGGCGCCGAATCCGTGCGTCGCGATGGCATTTCGCGTGCTGCTCCCACAGGTAGAATGAGCCGATGCCCGGGAGCGACGCTATGAAACCTCTCAATCCTGGGGTGAAGCTCACCTACGACGATTTCGTGCTCTTCCCCGACGACGGCAAGCGGCACGAGTTGATCGACGGAGAGCACTACGTGACGCCGTCCCCTAATATCCGGCATCAGCAGATATCGGGTGACCTCTTCGCCCTGATCTGGACGTATCTCGAAGCACACCCAATCGGACGCGTGTTCCACGCGCCTTTAGACGTCGTCCTCTCCAACTTCGACATCGTGGAGCCCGACCTGCTTTACGTTTCGAACGAGCGAGCCGCAGACGTGATCACGCCGCTGCACGTTCGCGGCGTGCCCGATATAGTTGTGGAGATTGGCTCGCCGGGCACGCGCAAACGCGACGAGACGATCAAACGTCGGCTCTATGAGCGGGCCGGCGTGTCCGAATACTGGATTGTCGATCCGGAGACGGATGTCGTGCGTATCTATCGACGAACTACGGACGGATTCGATCGCGCGATAGAGCTCTCGCGCGACGCAAGTGACGTACTCACCACACCCTTGCTGCCAGGACTCGCATTGCCATTGACGCGGCTGCTCCGCGACTGACAGACAGTGGTGACTTCTACCAGTTAACTGACGGTTCTTCATGTGTCGGAGCCGCTATGCCCACCGCTTTGTCCTGTGAGCCTCTGTCGCGCCGCTCGTTCCTGACCGCAACCACCAGCGCTGCAGCGTTCGCTGCGGCATCGTGCGCCCGAACCCAGGACGACGGTGGTCAGTCAACCACATCATCGACGCCCCAGGGCCTCGTCGGCGATGGCCAGAAGCGGCGTATCTTGCTGCGCGGCGGCGTCGTTCTCAGTCTCGACCCGAAGGTCGGCGACTTCGAGAAAGCCGACGTCCTGATCGACGGCAAGAAGATCGCGCAAGTGGCACCCACCATTGCCGCGGATGGTGCCGAGGTCGTTGACTGCTCCGGCACGATCGTCATGCCGGGGTTCATCACGACACACCATCATCAATACGAGACCTTACAGCGCAGCATCATCGCGGATGGCCTCCTGCAGGGGGCATGGCCGCAGGAGACGTATGGGTCGGTGGTCCAGAACATCTGGACCGCAGGCCGAATCGCGGACCCTGGCGATCCAAGCAAGATCATCTGGGACCTGGGACGCGTCCCGTACGATCCGGAGGACTGCTACATCGCCCAGGTGGTCGCGTGTCTCAGCGAAATCAGCCAAGGCATCACAACAGGGACGGACACCTCGCAAGCCAACCACACGCCCGAACACACCGACGCCATGATCAAGGGACTGATGGATTCAGGACGCCGGACGGTGTTCGCGTACAGCGGCGGCACCAATCGAAGCGCCGATGGCATCCCGTTCGAGTTCCCCGGCGCGATGAACGACAC
>Ga0075420_100002153_pt1 | contig 17004 bp, 15 predicted proteins | sample SoiMetdeltSBSDD4_FD_75296 | JGI IMG/M metagenome (GOLD analysis project Ga0075420, IMG submission 75296) | Bulk soil microbial communities from a Populus tree surrounding site in Tennessee, USA - Soil MetaG P. deltoides SBSDD4 | ecosystem: Environmental > Terrestrial > Soil > Tree plantation... | reverse complement strand
TATGCGCAGACGCTGACGATCCCGCCCAACGTCCGCTTCGCGAGCCGCTTCAGAACGCTCGCGCGCCGCGCGCGGGCCGCCGGCACCGGGCTCTGGGGCGCCTGTTAGCGATCGGTAGGTCTGGGCAAGGCCGTGGCCGGAGCGGGCGCTTCGCTGTACGCTTTCGCCCCGATGCGCATGCGCCGCAGTCTTGCCGAGCTGGAGAACGCCTTCGTCGAGGACGCCTGGGTCGACCGCGCGCGCGCCGAGGAGTCCGTTCGCCTCGCCGTCCGGCGGCAGCGCGCGCGCCATCTCGAACGCCAGCACAAGCACGGCACGATCCGCTTCGGCGTGCTCGTCCTCGTCCTGCTCGCGACCGCCGTCCTCGTGACGATCGCGATGTTCGAGACGCTCTTCTACGTGATGAGCTAGGCGCCCGGCGCGGGTGCCCCGAGCAGGTTCTCCAGCGCCGTTGCGCTAGGCTCCCGCGGCTTATGGCTCGTCGCTCATTGCGCCCACATCTCAACCAGGTCCGCGGCTGGGTCCGCCAAGGCCGAACCGACGCGTGGATCGCACATCAGCTGGAGGTGACCGTCCAGCAGATCCAGGTGTTCAAGCGCGAGAACGAGCTTGCGCCGGACGAGGTCGTCGAGGAGACCACCCCCGGGGCGGCGCTCGACTTCGACGACGAGATCGATCTGCGCGCCGAGGATGACGCCCAGATCGCCGCCGAGCTCGAGGCGGCGGCAGCCCGCGCCGCCGAGGAGGCCGCAGCGGCCGAGGTCGAGGACGGCGATGCCGACGCCGAGGCCGACGACGAGGCTCCGCGCCGCCGCCGCGGCCGCCGCGGGGGACGCCGTCGCAGTGGCGGCCGCGCCGGCGTCGTCGAGGCGACGTTCGACCACGGCGAGGAGGGCTACGGACTCTGGCTCGACCCGGCCGTCGCCGACAACCCGGTCTACGCCGAGCACTGGGCCGGGCACCGGCCCGTCGAGGTCACGGTCGAAGAGGACCGCATCATCATCCGCCGTGCCGGCGAGAGCGCCGGCGGCGACGCCGACGCGGACGACGAGTAGCGCCCAGCGCTCAGCCGCGCGGGACGACCCGGCGGCCGCCCGCGTAGTCGCTCGCCTCGCGCGCGTAGCGGGCGAATGCCGCGTCGACGCCGACGCGCGCGTCCCAGGCCCAGGGGTCGGCCGGAGCGGCCGCGACAGCGACGTCGACGGCCCACGCGGTGCCGGCGTCGTAGAGCTCGACGAGCTCGTCGATCAGGAAGCTGCTGCCGAGCCGACGGCGCAGTTCGGCGAAGACACGCTCGGCAACGCGCTCGGCGATCCGCACGCGTGCGGGATCGACCTCGTGCAGACGACGCTCGCCCGCGCGCCACTGCTGCATCGCCGATTCGTAGGCCATCGGCGGGCCAGGCTAGCGAGCCGCCGGGAAGACGCTCGCCGCCGCGAGGCGGCGTTCCCTACTTGCCCTTGGGCAGGCCGGTCACGACGAAGCCGCGCTCGCCCTGCTTGACGAGCCCGAGGCGGCGCGCCTCGCTCTCGACGACGCCGGGGCTCTTCAGCGCGCGCTGCTTGGCCTGGAGTTGCTGGTGCTCGCGCTCGAGCGTGCTGACGTCGGCGGCCCGGCGGTGCGACTCCTGCCAGGTCGAGACGTAGCTGCGCAGCGGGTTGACGTAGAGCAACAGCACCATCGCGAGGACCGCGAGCAGGCCGTAGCGGCTGAGGCGGTCCCAACGAATCGTGGCGGGCATCCTCACCCCCTTCGACGTGGGCGGCGCGGCTCCTTGTCCGGATCTCTACGAGCGAAAGACGCCGCGGCCCGGGTACGTCGCGTCGGCGCCGAGCTGCTCCTCGATCCGCAGCAGCTGGTTGTACTTGGCGACGCGATCGGAGCGCGACGGCGCCCCCGTCTTGATCTGGCCGCAGCCGGTCGCGACGGCGAGGTCGGCGATCGTGACGTCCTCCGTCTCGCCCGAGCGGTGCGACATCACGGCGGTATAGCCCGCGGCGCGGGCGATGCGGATCGCCTCGAGCGTCTCGGTCAGCGTGCCGATCTGGTTGACCTTGACGAGGATCGAGTTCCCGACGCCCTTCTCGATGCCCTCCGAGAGCCGTTGCGGGTTCGTCACGAAGAGGTCATCGCCGACGAGCTGGACGCGGTCGCCGAGGAGGTCCGTCAGCGCCTTCCAGCCGTCCCAGTCGTTCTCGTCCATGCCGTCCTCGATCGAGAGGATCGGGTAGCGGTCGCACATCTCGCCCCAGTAGCCGGCGAGCTCCGCGGCGGTCAGCTTGCGGCCCTCGTGCTCGAGGTCGTAGAGACCGTCGGAGTAGATCTCGCTGGTCGCGGGGTCGAGCGCGATCGCGACGTCGTCGCCGGGCCGGTAGCCGGCCGCCTCGATCCCCGCGACGAGGATCTGCAGCGCTTCCTCGTTCGAGCCGAGGTCGGGCGCGAAGCCGCCCTCGTCGCCGACGGTCGTGTTCATCCCGCGGTCGTGCAGCGTCTTCTTCAGCGCGTGGAAGACCTCGGCGCCGATGCGCAGGCCCTCCGAGAACGAGGACGCACCGCACGGCACGACCATGAACTCCTGGAAGTCGACCTTGTTGTCGGCATGGGCGCCGCCGTTGAGGACGTTCATCATCGGCACCGGCAGCACGTGCGCCGCCTCACCGCCGAGGTAGCGCCAGAGCGGCAGCCCCTCCTCGGCCGCCGCGGCGTGGGCGGCCGCGAGCGACACGCCGAGGATCGCGTTGGCGCCGAGCCGCGACTTGTTCGGCGTGCCGTCGAGCGCGATCAGCTGCCGGTCCAGCGCCTCCTGATCGCTCGCGTCGACGCCGTGGATCGCCTCGGCGATCTCGCCGTTGACGTTCGCGACAGCGGCGGTCACGCCCTTGCCGAGCCACGCCGTGCCGCCGTCGCGCAGCTCCGTCGCCTCGAACTCGCCCGTCGACGCCCCGGAGGGCACGGCGGCACGGCCGCTCGAGCCCGAGCGCAGGACGAGATCGACCTCGACGGTCGGGTTGCCGCGCGAGTCGAGGATCTGGCGGGCGTGGACGCGATCGATCTGGCTCAAGAGGACTCCTTGTTGGTGCCCGACGTCTCCTCGGCGAGGCGGGCCTGGGCGTAGTAGGCGAGCTGCTGGTCGGGAGACAGATCCTGCCAGTCCGCGCCCGATCCGGACGCCAGGCCCTCGGCGGCCTCGATCCGGGCGCGAAACCGGTCGGCGGCCGCGCGCAGGGCCAGCTCCGGATCGACGTGCAGCTTGCGCGCGACGTTGACCGCGGCGAAGAGGACGTCGCCGGCCTCGTGGAACGCCTGCTCAGCGCCGTCGGCGGCGCGCAGCTCGTCGAGCTCGCCCTCGACCGCGTCGTAGGGGACGTGCTCGAAATCGAAGCCGGTCGACGCGACGCGGCGCTGCACCTTGCGCGCGTAGAGCGGGCCGGGGAGGTTCTCCGGCACCTCACCGAAGATCCCACCCTCGCGGCCGGGCTCGGTGGCTTTGATCGCGTCCCAGTTGCGCAGCACCTCGCCTGCCGACTCGACCTCGACCTCGCCGAAGATGTGTGGGTGGCGGTGGATCAGCTTGCGCCGGACGTGCTCGGCGACCTCGGCGAGCGACCCGGCGCCGCGCTCCTCGAGCAGCAGCGCCAGGAAGTGGACCTGGAAGAGGACGTCGCCGAGCTCGTCGAGCAGCTTCGCGTCATCGCCGTTGTGCGCGGCGTCGGCGAGCTCGTACGCCTCCTCGACCGTATGCGGGACGATCGAGCGCTCGTCCTGCTCGCGATCCCACGGACACTCGCGGCGCAGGCGGCGCGTCAGCTCGTCGAGCCGCGCGACCGCCTCAGCGCCGGTCAGCTTCTCAGCCAGTGGTCGTCGTGCCCGTGGTCGGCGTGGTGGTCGTGGCGGTGGTGCTGGCCTTCGGCGCGTTCTTGCACAGCTGGGCCAGGTTGTTGAAGCCGCTGCGGCAGTCCGTCTTGGCCTTCCACTTCTTCTGGAAGCCCTCGGAGAACGTGTTCAGCGCCTTGTCCTGAGCCTGCTGGTTGAGCAGCGTCGTGATCGCGGCCTTCGCCTGCGCCTCGGTCTGCTGCGTCGCGACCGAGATCTTCGTCACCTGGGCGACGTAGTAGCCGAACTGCGTCTTGATCGGGCCCAGCAGCGTGTTGCGCTTCGCGGCGAAGACGACGTCGTCGAGCGCCTTCTCCTGCGCGCCCTTGGAGGTGGCGAGGATCACGCCGCCCTTGTTCTTCGTCGCGGCGTCGGTCGAGTACTTCTTCGCGACCGTGGTCCAGCTCTGGCCGGCCGTCAGCGCGGCCTTGGCGGCGACCGCCTGGGCGCGCGTCTTCGTCAGGACGATGCGGATGTCGCGACGCTCGGGCTGGGCGTACTTGCTCTTGTTCTTGACGTAGTAGGCGTGGATCGCCTTGTCCGTCGTCTTGGGCACGCTCTTGGTGATCTTCTCACGCAGCTTCGTCACCAGCAGCTCGGACTCGACCTGGAGCTTGAGGTCCTCGAGCGTCAGGCCCGACGTCTTCAGGTAGTCCGTGTACTGCTTCTCGGTGCTGAACGACTGCTTCTTGCGCTTCGCGAACTCAGCGTCGAGCGCCTTCTTCGTCACCGTGACGCCCTGATCGGCCGCCTCGCCGACGTACCAGTCAGACGAGATCAGCAGCTGCAGGACCTGGTCGCGGTAGCCCTCGTACGAGGTCTTGCACTGCGCCTTGAGCGACTCGGTCGTCGGCGTCGGCTGGCCCTTGGCCGGCTTCGAGGTCTTGCGCAGCTGCGCGATGCAGGCCGCGAAGTCCGGCGACACCGGCGCGACGACGGTCGTCGTCGTCTTCGCTCCGGCTTGCAGCGCCTGGCTCTTGGCGGCGACGGTCATCCAGTGGTTGAACTGGTCCTTGGTGATCGTCGTGTCGTCGATCTTGACGACGGCGTTTCCGGGCAGCGAGCTGCCGCCGCAGGCGGTGAGCGTCAGCGCAACGACCACAAAAAAGGCGCCAAGCGCCAAGCAACGAGCAAAAGTTGAACGCATGAGTCCGCGCAGCGTAGCGGACAGGGCACCTCTGACAGCGCCGCTTGGCGCTTTCTCAGGCCGTTCTTAGACCGCCATCCCGACCGGCTCGCGGACGACCGCCAGTAGGCCGTCGGCGGCCCGCAGCACGGTGCCCCTGGCGAACCGAGGCGAATTGCGCAAGTATGGTAATCATACAAGACGTCTTGCCATTTTGGTGTCGTCTGTGATGCAGGAGGAGAGTGGGATGATGAGATCGATACGCAACGGGCTGAGCGCCTGCTTGCTCGGAGTGATTCTGTCGATGGCGCTGGCTGGCGGCGCCTCTGCCGCCCCGGCAAAGGGCTCACCGCTCGTGATCGGCACGATCTGCTCGTGCTCGGGCCCGCTGGGCTCGGGGCAGGCTGGGATCAAGCCGATGTCCAGCGCCTGGGTGAAGTGGACGAACGCCCACGGCGGCGTGAACGGCCACCCGGTGAAGCTGGTCTTCAAGGATGACAAGGGCGATGCGACCGCGGCAGCCGCCGCGGCGCGTGCGCTGGTCAGCCAGAAGGTGCTGGCGATCGTCGGCAACTTCTCCTTCCAAGAGAGCGCGTGGGCGAAGATCGCCAAGGACGCGGGGATCCCGGTCGTCGGCACGCCTGGGCTCAGCCCGGACGAGTACACGAACGCGGGCTTCTTCCCGATCGGCGCGAACGCCACGTCAAACCTGTATCAGGGGCTGACCTCGACGAAGAAGGCCGGCGCGGCGAAGCTCGCGATCATGTACTGCACCGAGGTGCCGACGTGCGGTCAGCTCAAGGCGGTCATGGGCGCGTTCCTGAAGACGATCGGTGGCGGCGTCTCCGTCGTCAGCAGCTCGAACGTCACAGCGTCGCAGCCGAGCTTCGCGGCGCAGTGCCTGGCGTCGAAGAACTCCGGCGCGAACGGCACGTTCATCATCGACCAGTCGATCGTCACGACGAGGATCATGCGTGAGTGCGTCCAGCAGGGCTGGACGCCGACGCTGTTCGGCGCCAACGGATCTGTTCCGCACAACGACCCCGCCGCGTTCGCGAAGAGCAAGGTCGTGCTGACCCTCCCAACCCTCGGCATCGACGATCGCAGTACTGCCGGCGGCAAGCTGTTCCATCAGGTGCTCGCCAAGTACGCCCCGAACCTCAGCTCGTCGGCGAACTACAGCGAGAATCTCGGCTCGGTGTTCTCCGGCCTGCAGCTGTTCGCCAAGGCCGCGAGCACCGCGAAGCTGAAGCCGGCGTCGACGACGTCGCAGCTCAAGAACGGTCTCTACGCGCTCAAGAACGAGACGCTTGGGGGGCTGACTGGTCCGCTGACGTTCAAGCGCGGCCAGCCGACGTTCAACGGCTGCGCCTTCTACAGCTCGTACACGGGAACCAAGTGGGTCGCGGACACCAAGCCGTACTGCATGACCCCAGCACGTGTCCAGCTCCTGCTCAAGAACCTGGGCGGCGGCTGATCGCGAATCGCGAGCCACGTGAGACGGCCGCCCCATCGCCACTCGGCGGTGGGGCGAGCCGCCTCGCGGCGGCGACACACACGCACACGCTCTTACGTGCGCTGTGCGCGAAGGCCATTGAGACAGATCTCGTGAAGGAGCAGCACGATGCCCAGTAGGGAGCAGATGCCAACGACAGTCCTCGACGTCGTCGTAGTCGGCGGCGGCGTCGCCGCGCTTACCGCCGCGACGGTCGCCGGCCGTGCCGGCGCCTCGGTCGTCGTCGTCGAGGCGGCGGCAACGCTGGGCGGAACGGCAGTGAAGTCCGCCGGTGCCTTCTGGGTTCCGTCCAACCGCCTGATGCGCGAGCGCGCCGTCGCCGACCCGCGGTTCGCCGACGACCGCGACAAGGCACTCGCACACATGGCGCGCTGCTCGTATCCCGAGCGATACGACCGCGGCGCCGAGCGTCATGGACTCGAGGAACACGAGTGGAACCTCATCGTGAGCTACTACGACCACGCTCACGAGGCACTCGAGGATCTGGAAGCCAGCGGCGACATCTCGTACATGGCCCTCGGCTCGTTTCGCGGCGACGACCTCGGCCTGATCGGCGCCTATGAGACCGAGGAGGACAGCGACACGTACGGACGCGTGCTGACCGTGACCCCAGTCGACGGCGATCTCGCGACAAACGCCGACGCTCTCGCACACCTCGCGCCGCCGTCGATGAAGTCCCACGACGCCCATGCCGCGCGCGTCTCACCGTTCGGCGACGGCGTCGATCTGGTCCGCCATCTGACGACGGCTGCGGCCAAGTACGGCGCGACGTTCCTGGTCGAACACCGGGTCGTCGACGTCCTGACCGACGACGACGCGGTTGTCGGTGTCGTGGCCGAGACGTCGACGGGACCGGTGAGGCTGCACGCTCGGCGCGGGGTCGTCTTCGGCTCCGGCGGCATCGAGCACAACCCTGAGTTGCGTAGCCGCTTTCTTCGCGGGCCGATCGTCGGCACATGCGGCGCCAGCGCCAATCGCGGCGACTTCGTCGGGATCGCCGAGCGTCTCGGGGCCAAGCTGGCGAACATGGGCGAAGCGTGGTGGGAGCAACTGCCGCTCGAGCCGTGCCTCGAGAGCTTCGAGCAGGAGCTGCTGATATTTCAGAACTACGGCGACAGCATGATCGTCGTCAACGGTTCTGGCGTGCGCGTCGCCAACGAGAAAGAGCCTGCCAACGAGCGCTGTAAGACGCATTTCGTCCGCGACGCGGCGGGCGGCTATCCCAACAGATTGCTGATCCAGATCTTCGACGACGCGGTCGTGCAGGACGACACCGATTGGCCCGGACGCTGGCCTATCCCGTTTGCCGGTGACATCCCGCCGTACGTCTTGCGGGGCGACACGCTGGACGAGCTGACCGACGTCATCTCAGCGCGCCTGGCCGAATTGGCCGGCGACACGGAGGGATTCGCGCTGGAGCCCGATTTCGCCACGACGCTCAAGGCCACCGTCGAGCGGTTCAACCAGTTCGCTCGCAGCGGAGAGGACGAGGACTTCCAGCGTGGCGCGACCTGGGCGCAGCGCTACTTCAGCGTCGAGTTCCGCGACGACCCGATGCCGAACTTCACGATGTATCCGATCGCCGACCACGGTCCGTACTACGCGATCGTTCTCGGGGCCGCATGCCTCGGGACGAAAGGCGGGCCGAAGATCGACACGCGGAGCCGGGTGATGCGGCCGGACGGCACGCCGATTCCCCGGCTGTATGGCGCGGGCAACTGCATCGGCTCGCCTGTCGGGGAGGGGTACTGGGGCGGCGGAGCCACGCTGGGTGCCGCGATCTTCAACGGATACCTCGCCGGCAAGAACGTCGTCGACGAGTCCGTGCGAGAAATACCTACAACCAACGAACACACGAGGTCATAACACATGTTCAAGCTTGAGCCGCTCGATCGATATGTGACTCATGACGAGCAAATCCAAGAGCAGAGCGATGAGCCGGTCATCCTGGTCAACATCTTCCAGGTCGACCTGGAGCACGCAGATGAGTTCGTCGCGAAATGGGGCGAGATCGTCCGGACCTTCAAGCATCTGGACGGCTTCATCTCCTCACAGTTTCACCGCGGCACCGCCGGCAGCGGCACGTTTCTGATCTATTCCGTCTGGGAGAGCGTGGCGCACTATCGCGACGTGTTCAGCAATCCGGACTTTCAGGGGATGACACCGGACTACCCCGACGGCACCGTCGCCCGGCCGCATCTGTTCCGAAAGATGGCGATCGAGAACGTGTGCGTGGCCTGACGACGCACCAAGCTCGCGGCTGGGTCTTCGTGGGGAGCCGGCGCCGGCCGGCGTGACGACGCTGCTCCGCGACTAGCTCGATCGCAGGAGCCCGCCGTCGACCCAGAAGGTCTGCGCGGTGATGAAGCTCGCGTCGTCGGACACCAGGAACGCCAGCGCGCCCGTGAGGTCATCGGGCTCCTGCGAGCGCTTGATCGTCTGCATCTGGGCGATCGTCTCGAAGCCCTCCTGCGGCAGGCTCGCGGTACCGGGAGTACGGACGACCGACGGCCCGATGGCGTTCACCGTGATCCCGGCATCGGCCAGCTCCGTCGCGAACCCTCGCGTGAGACCGATCACCGCCATCTTCGATGCGATGTAGGGCGTCCCACCGGGGAACTGGAGGCCGATCGAATTCGACGTCATGTTGACGATCCTGCCCCATCGCTTTGCGCGCATCCCGGGGGCGAATGCCTGGCTGGTCAGCATCAGCGCCTCGACGTTGACGGCGAAGACTCGTCGCCAGTCGGCCAGCGTCATGCTGTCGACGTCGAACACGGGATAGATGCCCGCGTTGTTGACGAGGATGTCGGCGAGGCCCAGCTCAGCCTCCACACCGGCCGCCAGCTCCGCGACCTGTTCCGGCTGGGTCAGGTCGACGAGAAACGATGCGGCAACCCCACCTGCGGCTCGAATCTCCGCCACGGTGTCGGCGCCGTCGGCGGCATCGGCGACGGCGACCGCCGCACCGTCCGCCGCAAGCCTCCGAGCGAAGGCCCGGCCAAGACCTCCCGCCGCTCCGGTGACGACGGCGACGTGTCCGTCGAGCGAACCCCGCGTCACGAGAGGGTCTGCGATCGAGGTGTGCTCATCGGTCAACGCGGTGTCAGCACGGTCGCCTGCCGCACCTCTGCCTGACGCGCGCTCTCGGCTGCGTCGCACGCCGCAAGATGACCGTAGATGAGCCCGCGACCGATGGCCATTCCCGCTTGGTAGCCGGCACCGGTGTCGAGCCACGCCATCGAGTTGCCGGCGACGTAGAGCCCGGCGATCGGCTCGTCGTCGTAGTTCGTCACGCGACCGCGCGTATCCGCGACGAGCCCGACCGAGGCGATGCCCGTGTAGACGATCGTCAAGGGGATCGCGTAATACGGCGCCTTGCTCACGGCGCCCAGGTTGGGATTGACCACGTCCATGTCGCCGCTCACCATCTGTGAGTACGCCTTGCCGCCGCGATTGAAGTCGGCGTCTCGCCCGTCGTCGGCGTAGCCGTTGAACAGCGCGACTTGGTCATTGAGCCCGTCGCCGTCGATGCCGGCCGCGGCGGCGAGCTCATCCAGCGTCTCCGCCTGCATCGCGAAGCCGTCCGGGTAGCTCTCACCCGGCTCGATCGGACCCATCGGATACTTCTCGGTGAACTGGCTGTCGACGATCAACCAGCATGGGTAGTTGGGGTGACGCTGCGTGGTTCCGTCGAACACGTGCAGCGCGTTGTCGATCGAGAGCGGGAACGACTCGTCGCCGAATCGGCGGCCTGAGCGGTTTACGACGAGCGCGTGAGGCGAGCCGGTGACTCCGGCCGCTTGGCGCCAGAGATCGTCGCCCTCGAACTGGTCTCCCGGCACTTGGAATCCCAGGAATCCCGCCCACGGCAGGACGCTGGCGAGCTTGGCGCCGACCCGGCCGGCGAGTGAGATGTGATCGCCGGTGACCTCGCGCGGGACAACCGAGCGCGCGTCCATCTGCTGGCTGTGGTGCTTGATCAGCTCAGCGTTCCAGTCGATGCCGCTGGTCGCCAGCAGCACCCCGTGACGGGCTCTCACTCGGAACTCTCGGCCTGCCCGGGTGGCCTTCACCCCGATCACACGATTGTCGTCGACGATCAGCTCGTCGACCCTGGTGTCGGTGTGAATCGGGATGTCGCGATCGACGACGTTCTTGACGAGATAGGCGACCAGGCCCGGCCCCGCACAGCGCACGTCATCCTCCGTACGGCGCGCGACGCGCGCGCTCATCTCGGCGCTCGGGGGACTGAACATCTCTGCGACCGTCATCCGGAAGGGGACATGCGGCGACACCCTGACCTTGTCGGCCCACGCTCCCAGGCTCGGAGCCGAGAACGGCTCCACCTCGACGTAGCGCCCTTCCTCACACGCGTCGTCGTGCTCGGGCCAGTACGCGTCCGCCACGTTGGTGGACACGCGCCAGCGGACTCCTGCCTTCTCCTGCAAGAAATCCAGGACGATCGTCACATGATCGAGGTAGTTCCGGAGAAGCGACTCGTCGGCCAGGCCCGCGCCCATCCACTCGACGTATCGAAGGGCCGCCTCCCGAGAGTCGTCGATCCCAGCGGCCGCCGCGAGAGGATTCCCGGGAGCCCAGACCAGCCCGTGCGAGATGGCGGTCACTCCGCCGACGACGCTGGCCTTCTCGAGTACGACGGCCGACAGGCCAAGCTCATCCGCGGTGATCGCGGCTGACAAGCCACCGGCGCCGGATCCCACGGCCACGAAATCCACTTCGTCATCCCACCGGTGCGACAGCTGCTGGCCCGTCATCTCATCTTCCCCTCGTCAACACAGTGGACAGTGATCCGCCGGCCGCCGGAGCCGATCGCTCAGCCGACAGCGTGTTCCTCAGCGCGTATGGCCCTCGGCTCCCGCTCGCTCGCGTTGCGCCGTTCGCTGGAGGACGAGAGCGCGCTCGAACCCGCCGTCGTCGCGCCAGACATCGACGCCTTGGGCACGGTCGCCAACAGTATCCAATGACTCTTGACGATCAACTTTACTTAATGTACGGTGCCTGCGCAAGGACCGCCCGTGGCCGAACGCTGACCTCGGGGCGATCACCTGGAGACGATCGAGACAGTCGCTCTGGGGGTACGCGCTCAGTAGGCTCTCCAGCGGCGTCTGCCGATGGAAGGCGCGGCATGCATCTCGATATGTGGGAGAGGACTAGATGTCGACGCAAGCAGAGCAGGCCGGGGCAGCCGTAGCCCCGGATCCCAGCGCAGCCGACCTGTTGCGCAGCGCCGCGGAGATCAGCACGCTGCTGGTAGATCTGCAGGCCGCGACCGAGGCGCAGGGACGGTACTCCGAGGACACGCACAAGCTGTTTCGCGAGGCCGGCTTCTACAGGATGCTCGTGCCGAAGCGTTACGGCGGCCTCGAAGTCACGGCGGACACGTGCTACGGCGTCGTTCGCGAGATCGCCCGAGGCTGCCCGTCGACGGGTTGGATGCTCGGCTTCGGTGTCTCACACGGCATCACGCCTGCGGGACATTTCGACGAAAGCGTTCAGGACGAGCTTTACGCCACGGGCGAGTGCATCGCCCCGGCGACGGTGATGCCGACGGGCACGGCCGAGCGCCTCGGCGACGGCAGCTGGAAGATCAACGGCACCTGGGGCTACTGCTCGGGAGCGCCGTACTCGACACACGCGATGCTGCACGCGATCCCGGTCGAACCGGGCGCCGATGTCGGCGATCCCCCGACGCCGATGGTGTTCCTCGCACCGCGAAGCGCATACGAGGTGCTCGACGACTGGGGCGACACCCTCGGCATGCGGGGCACGGGCTCGAACAGCCTCAGGTTCGTCGACGCCGTGATTCCCGAGAACTACGCGAAACCGGGACAGACGATGATGGCCCTCGATCCGTTGACCGCGGTCGGTCCGGCGATGCACGGCAACTCGATGTACGGCGGCAGCACGCTGTCGTTCTTCACGATCGACGGCGCGAACATCGCGCTCGGGATGGTCAAGGGCGCGCTCGATGAGTACGAGCGGCTGCTGACGATCAAGAACGTCCCCTGGCCGCCCGCCGGCCCCCGCATCACCGACGCCGACTACCACCTGTGGCACGGCGAAGCGGTCAAGTTGATCGCGATCGCCGAGGCGGCGCTGGACAGGATCGTCTACGAGTGGATGGAGACGGCGAAGACCGGCGACTGGACGCCTCAGCATGACCTTCGCATCGCGAGCATCTGCTTCGAGATCATCTACGGGCCTTGCTGGGAGGCAATGCAGAAGCTCTTCCGCTCCTCGGGCTCGAGCCAGGTGCGCGCGGGCCAGCGGATGGAGCGCGTCTGGCGCGACTACTCGCAGCTGTTCAGCCACGGCCACAGCGTCCTGCCCAACCAGATCGCCAGAGACATGACGCGCGCGCAGTTCGGCGCCGAGAGCGTCGTCAGCAAGCACTCGGCGAGCTTCAAGGAAGACAACTCGGCCTAAGGCGTTCGGCACCTGCCGGCTCGGCAGCCGAGACAACACACTCCGGCCCCTCGGGGTCTCGATCGCTCCCCGCGAACGGGCCTCGGTCGCTCCCCGCGGCCGAGGCCCGTGCTACGTCGCCCGGAGCTTCTCGGTGAACGCCTCGAGCAGCTCGATGAATCGGTCTGCGTCATCGACCGCGAGCTCCGCCAGGAACTCCTCGAGCGGCCCTAACCGGCGTCGATGCTCCGCGGCGAGCGCAGGCCTTGCCTTTTCGGAGAGAGAGACCATGATCAGCCGCCGGTCCTCGGGAACGTGTTCCCGGTCGATCAGGCCGGCCTTCGCGAGCTCTCCCGTCACCAGGCTCGCGTGCGCACGGGAGATGTCGAGGCGGTCGGCAAGCTCAGACACCGTCCCCGGACCGACCATCTCGAGGGAAACCAGCATCGCGACGTGTTGCCTGCCACGTTGTCCTGGCTCACGGAGGACCTCCGGCGTCTCGCTGTGGTGTCGGCGTAGCGCGACCGTCAATGCCGCCACCAGTGAAGCGAGTCGAGCAAGTTGGTATTCGCGGCTAGTCATCTTGGATGATCGTCGTCCTCGAGCGCGAGGTCATGGCTTCGGCCCAGCAACAGGTGAAGTCGTCCTCGCCAGGTGTGGATCCGCACAGCGTTCGAGATCCGAGCTGGTCATTTCGAACCGGGATCTTATGCGCCGAAGTCAGCTTGACACACCACCCGATGATCAAATCTTATTGATGATCAAATGCTATACGCTTCCGCCACTTGAGCGGCTCGGCATCCTGCGGGAATCCCCGATCGGGCGATCGGCCTCCCACTCGGGCCGGCACACGACATGAACACGAGGGGGATCTGATGTCGGAGTCAGCAAACGTGGCGCTCGTCAAGCGCTTCTACGCGATCGGTGATGGTCTGGCGACGGGCGACCCCAGCGAGATGTTCACCGATGACGTGCAGATCTTCTTCCCGAAGTTCGGCATCGGCCACGGCATGGACGCGATGATGGCGATCGCCCACGGCCGATTCGAGATCTTCTCGCGGATGCTCCATCACGCCGACGAGTTCAAGATCATCGAGCAGGGCGACACCGTCGTCGTCGAAGGCACGACCGAGGGTGAGACCGTCGCGGGCCAGACGTGGGACGGCAGGAAGACGATCCCCGGGCACTTCTGCAGCGTGATGGACTTCCGCGACGGACGGATCAGCAGGATGCACGTCTACCTCGACCCCGACTTCGGCAACGAGGACACGGCCCGCTACCCCTGGCACAAGCAGGGCGCCGCCAGCGCCTGACGCTCGGTCTGTCAGACCGCTATCCCGATCGGCTCGCGGACGACCGCCAGTAGGGCGTCGGCGGCCCGCAGCACGGCCGGGAAGCGGGCGGCCGGGTCGTCGGGTACGCGAACGGTCAGCTGCGCCCGCCCGGGCTCGTACGTCGCCTCCGGGATCTCGGCCCGCAAACGCTCCGCCGCCTCGGCGTCGAGCTCGATCGGCGTGATCGCCAGGCGCCCGCCGCGGAAGCTGACGACGCGAGCCCCGGCCTGCCCGAGGCGGATCCGCGCGCGCTGCAGCTCGACCAGGTTGACGACCGGCTCGGGCACAGGGCCGAAGCGATCCTCAAGCTCCTCGCGCAGCTCGACGAGGTCCGACACGTCGCGCGCCGCGACGATCCGCCGGTGGACGTCGATCTTCGCCTGCTCGTAGGGCACGTAGTCGGCGGGGACGTAGGCGTCGACGTCGACGTCGAGCCGCACCGGCTCGGCGCCCTCCTCCCCCGCGAGCTCCGGCTCGCGCTCGGCGACGGCCTCGTCGAGCATCGCCATGTAGAGCTCGAAGCCGAGCGCCGCGACGTGGCCCGACTGCTCATCGCCGAGCAGGTTGCCGGCGCCGCGGATCTCGAGGTCGCGCATCGCGATCTTGAAGCCGGCGCCGAGCTCGGTGTAGTCCGACAGCGCGGTCAGCCGCTTCATCGCCTCCTCGGTCAGAGCGGCGTGGCTCGGGTACAGCAGGTACGCGTAGGCGCGCTCGGAGCTGCGGCCGACGCGGCCGCGGATCTGGTAGAGCTGGGCGAGGCCGAAGAGGTCGGCGCGCTCGACGATCAGCGTGTTCGCCTGCGGAATGTCGATCCCCGACTCGATGATGCTCGTCGCGACGAGCACGTCGGCGTCGCCGCGCAGGAACGTCAGCATCCGCTCCTCGAGCTGCTTCTCGTCGAGCTGACCGTGGGCGACCTCGAAGCGCACACCCGGGCAGAGCCCGCGCAGGCGCTCGGCTGTCTCGTCGATCGTCTCGACGCGGTTGTGAACGAAGAACGCCTGCCCGCCGCGGTGCTTCTCGCGCATGATCGCCTGCTTGACGAGATCCTCGTCGTAGTCGCCGACGAACGTCTTGACCGGCCGCCGCCCCTCCGGCGGCGTCTCGATCACGCTGATGTCGCGCAGCCCGGCGAGCGACATCTGCAGCGTCCGCGGGATCGGCGTGGCGCTCATCGCGATCACGTCGACGCGCAACTTGAGCTGGCGCAGCAGCTCCTTCTGGCGCACGCCGAAGCGCTGCTCCTCGTCGACGATCATCAACCCGAGGTCCTTGCCACGGACGTCGCGGCCGAGGATCCGGTGGGTGCCGATGAGGATGTCGGCCTTGCCATCGTTGAACGCCGCGACGGCGGCCTTCTGCTCGGCGGCGGTGCGAAACCGGCTGACGTAGTCGATCGTGAACGGGTAGTCGGCCATCCGCTCGGAGAAGGTCCCGTAGTGCTGCTGGGCGAGGATCGTCGTCGGGGCCAGCACCAGCACCTGCTTGCCGGCCTCGGCCGCCTTGAACGCCGCCCGCAGCGCGACCTCGGTCTTGCCGTAGCCGACGTCGCCGCAGATCAACCGGTCCATTGGCCGCGGCGCCTCCATATCGGACTTCACGTGCTCGATCGCCTCGCGCTGGTCGGCGGTCTCGCGCCAGGGGAAGCGCTGCTCGAACTCGCGAAGCCATTCGGAGTCGTCGGGGAAGGCGAAGCCGGTCCGGCGGCGGCGCTCGGCGTAGAGGTTGATCAGCTCGCCGGCCATCTCCTGCGCCGCCTTGCGGGCGCGCGACTTCATCGTCTCCCAGCTCTTGCCGCCGAGCTTCGACAGCGGCGGGTGCGTGCCGCCGGCGCCGACGTAACGGCTGATCTTCTCGAGCTGGTCGACCGGCATGAAGACCTTGTCCGTGCCGGCGAACTCGAGCTCGAGGTAGTCGCGCGTGACCTTGCCGACGGTCTTCGTGTCGAAACCGGCGAAGCGCGCGAGGCCGTGGTCGGAGTGGACGACGATGTCGCCCGTGCGCAGATCGGCGAACGAGCGCAGCGCGCCACGCCGGCGACGGCCGCCGTCCATCCCGCCGGTGCGCTCCGCCCGGCGGCGGCGGAACAGCCTGTGCTCCGGCAGGATCGCCAGCTTCAGCCCGGCGGCGATGAAGCCGTCGCGTAGCGACGCCTCGGCGAACTCGAGCCGGCCCTCGGGGGCGTCGTCGGCGCGCTTGGCGTCGACGTCGCGAGCGCCCGTGCCCTCGAGCCACGCCGGCGTCGTGCGGACGAGGTTGTAGGCAGCGCGTTCGCCATCGCCGCGGCGCGGCCAGGCGACGACGGTGCGATAGCCGGAGCGGACGAGCTTCTCGAGCTCGGGCTCGGCGTCGGTCAGCGAGCGCGCGGCGACGTCCGCCGCCTGGGCGCGCAGCTCGAGCGGCTGGTCGGCCGACAGCGACGACAGCCGGACGACGGCGCGGGCGTCGAGGGCCGCGCTGACGTCCTCGGGCCTGACGTAGAGATGGTGTGCGTCGACGTCGTGCAGCGCGGCCGTGACGTCCTGCCAGTTGTCCGCCAGCGCCGGCGCGACCTCCTCCTCGGCGGCGATGAACAGCAGCGCGTCGGCCGGTACGAGATCGAGGAAGGCGCCGAAGCGCTCGACCGGCAGCAGCTCGGCCACGACGCCGCCCGGACCGGACCCACCCACCGGCTCGTCGTCCTCGAGCAGCGCGGCGATCTCCGCCATCTCACGGTGCTCGGCGGC
>Ga0075420_100002152_pt1 | contig 17006 bp, 19 predicted proteins | sample SoiMetdeltSBSDD4_FD_75296 | JGI IMG/M metagenome (GOLD analysis project Ga0075420, IMG submission 75296) | Bulk soil microbial communities from a Populus tree surrounding site in Tennessee, USA - Soil MetaG P. deltoides SBSDD4 | ecosystem: Environmental > Terrestrial > Soil > Tree plantation... | reverse complement strand
CGCAGCTCGTGGGACATGTTCGCGAGGAACTCGGACTTGTGCCGGCTGGCGATTTCCAACTGGCGACTCTTGTCCTCGATCTCGTGAAAGAGCCGGGCATTCTGGATCGCCAGGGCCGACTGCGTCGCGAAGGTGCGCAGCAGCTCGATCGTCTCGGCCGGGAACTCTCCCGGGGTGTTGCGCATCACGCCGAGGCACCCGAGGAGCCGGCCCTCGCGGACCATCGGCACGGCGAGGATCGCCCGGATACCTGCCTCGATCAGGGTCTCTCGCAGCCGTCCCTCGTACGCGGCCGGGGCCGTGATATCGTGGACCTGGACCGGCTCCAGTGTGATGGCGGTCCGCCCTGCCGGTCAGCATCAGCGGGGGCCCTGTCCGCCGACCGGCAACGCATTGACAAGACGGACCACGTAACGCTGACGGCCGATCCGCGACTCGGGATCGACGGTGGCCGCCTCGATGGCCCTCGTCAGCTCGGGAGAGGCCTTCTCGTTGGCGAAGATGTAGTACCCGTACTCCGATCGGGGCCACCAGTATCGGTTGGTCAGCGGCACGTGCTTGAGGAGCCGGTAGCTCGCCGGGACCGGATCCTGTCCCCGCTGATACTGCGAGGAGAGCCTGACCGCCGACGCGTCCAATCGCTTCCACGTCGACACGATGAGGATCGTGGGCTGCCGGCGCGCGATCACATCGCCGATGCGCTCGCGCCGCACCTCGGCCGTGGTCAAGCCCTGGAGGTCGATGAGCGCCCAGCCGCTTCGAAACGGGACGTAGCCGGCATCGTACGTGGCCAGGACACGATCGTCGCCGGGAATGCGGCTGGCTCTCATCGCGTCGGCGATGTCGGTGAGCGCGGGCAGCCCGGAGACGCGGTAGCCCGAGACCCACTGATAGGAGTCCGGGAGCGTCAGGACGAAGCTCACCCCCAGCACGGCGTAGAGCAGGCCGAGCCGGACCGGGCGTCTGGCCGCCGCCTGCTCCACGACGGCGAGGAGACCGATCAGGAACAGCGCGAACAGGAACGGGAACACGTAGCGGTAGAAGCTCCACTTGGTGAAGAGCGAGTAGAAGGCGATGACAAATCCGTAGTAGGCCAGCACGCCCGGCCTGACGGCCACCTGCTTGCCGCACACCAGGGGGGCTCCCACCACGAGCGCTCCGAGGACACCCAGGGACAGCACGACGTATTCGAGCAACGTCGCGCCGTAGGCTGACGGCGTCCACTTGTGGCCGAACGACAGGGGAACGACATAACCGGTCAGTGCGACATTGAGGCTTGCGACCAGCACGCCGGCGGCCAGGGCGCCAGAGAGAGCCACCAGGGATCGCGCGCGGCGTCGCTTCAGGGCGGCCCAGGCCTCGGAGACGACGATCGGGGACAGCAAGGGCAGGAAGTCCGACCGGAGGGTCAGCGCCATCGCCAGTCCGACGACCGATGTCGGCGATCCCGGTGTGGGTGCCGGCCCGAAGCGTGGCTGGAAGATCAAGTACAGCGCGACGGCGACGAGCGGCGTCTCGAGACCGCTGAAGAAATTCGGGAGCGCATAGGGAAACACGAGCAGCAAGAGCAGCGTGGCCGCTGACCACACGGTGAGCGCGATCCCGCCGAGGCGACGTCGGAGGCGTTCGACGACGACACACCCGAAGAAGCCCAGGCCCAGGCACGCCAGTAGACGGGCCAGCGCCTCGTAGGTGAGCGACCCGGGCCACAACGTGTGCAGGGCGGAGAGCAGAAACAGGTAGCCGGGGTTCGTGTACCCGAACCGGCCGTGTTCGCCGACGTTGTAGTAGAGCGCGTGGTGTCGAGCGAGGTTCTCCGAGTAACGGAACGTGATGTACGCGTCGTCGATGACGAAGTCGTCGACGAGAAGCCAGCCCGCAGCGACGAGGATCAGCCCGCCCAGCGCACCGGCCCAGGGCACCACGCCCCAGACCGGGCGCCTGACGGACGTCGGGGCGGGTTCACCCCGATCGGGCGTCACGCGCCCCGCCGGTCAGCGGTTCACCGCGATCGAGATCCATCGTCCCGAGGCCAGGTTCGGGGGCCCGCGATCGCTAGCCGGTCTCGGCCACGCGGACGACGCGGCCAAGGCGCGCGGCGAGGGCGGCTGCCTCGACCACTTCGAGCGCGTGGATGCCGGACTCGGCCGGTACCGCCGATGGCCGACGCCCCTCGCAGGCGGCGACGAAGGCCTCGAGCTCCAGGCGAAGGGGCTCCTCGCCGCGGGCCGGTAGCTCTTCCTTGCCGGTATCGACAGCCTCCCAGGCTCCCCCCTGCCGGCGATGCTCGGTGCTGTGCAGCGCGACGGTGGAGGCCCCGTAGTCGGCGACGAGCGATCCCCGCTCGCCGACGATCACGCAGTCGCGCTGGGTGCCGGGCGCGAAGTAGTTGGCCTCGATGACGACCGGCACCTCGTCGTACCACACCGAGGTCACCGACATGTCGTCGAGGCCGCGCCCGAGGTAGTCACGCTGCAGAGCGCTCACCCGTGTCGCCGGGCGGCCGAGGAGGTGCGCGAACAGGTCGAAATAGTGGATGGCGTCGGTGTGAGTGACGCCGACGTCCGTGCGCGGCCGCTTGAAGCCCGCGAACCTCGCCGTGGCGTAGCGCACCGCACCGATCCAGTCGTCGGCCAGCGCCGCCCGCAGCACGGCGGTCACCGGGTGAAACCGGAAGATGTGGCCGACCTGCACGATCCGTCCGGCCGCGCGGGCGGCCGCCGCCACCGCGCGGCCCTCGGCGCTCGACACCGTCAGCGGCTTCTCGACGAAGCAGTGACGCCCGGCCGACAGGCACGCCTCGGCGATTGCTCGGTGACTGTCGGCGGGGGTGACGATGTCCACGGCATCCACGTACGGCAGCGCGTCGCGGAAATCGGCCACCGTGTGGTCGCGCTCGACGCCCTGTCCGGCCGCCCACACGCGGCGCGCGGCGGTGATCTCGGCGACCCACGGGGTGGTGCCGAGCTGCCGCAGCACCCGCAGGTGCTTCTCACCCCAGCGGCCGAGGCCGATGAGCAGGACGTTCACCGGCCGCTACTCGTGGATCAGCTCTCCGCCCAAATCCTCCGCCACCTCGTAGCGGAGCATCCGGTTCTTCATCCAGCGGACGACCAGCAGATCGGCGGTGGCCACGAAGACCCGGTTGAGGATGCCGTACTTGGAGCGGCCGTAACGGCGCGGCCGGTTCCGGACGGGCACCTCGATCACGCGGTAGCCTCGCATCTTCAGCAGCGTGGGGACGAACCGATGGAGCCCGCGGTAGAGAACCAGCCCCCGGAGGCACTCCCGCCGGAACGCGCGGAACGTGCAGCCGCTGTCGCGGATCGACTCGTCGCTGACCCAGTTCCGGGCCCGGTTGGCCACCGCCGACGACAGACGGCGCACGCCGGAGTCGCCGTCGCCGCGATCGACCCGCCATCCGGTCGCGGCGTCCCAGCGGTCCAGGTGCGAGAGCAATCCCGGAATGTCGTCCGGGTCGTTCTGCAGGTCGGCGTCCATGGTGACCACCAGACGTCCCCGGGCGGCCTTGAAGCCGGCGTCGGTCGCGGCGGTCTCCCCGGCGTTGGCCTTGAGCCGCACGAGCCGCACGCGGGGGTCGCCGTCGCGAAAGCCGCGGATGAGCTCGGCGCTGCGGTCACGGCTGCCGTCGTCGACGAAGACCACCTCGAAGGCGAGACCCAGCGGCTCCAGGACGGCGCGCAGCTCCGGCCAGAGAAGCGGCAGGTTCTCCTCTTCGTTGTAGACCGGGATCACCACCGAGAGGTCAACCACCCGAACTCCTCGGGACGCGCGGGCTCGTCCCCCGCCACTCGCCGACGAGCGTCTGCGGCAGCTGCAGCCGGTCGAGCACGCGGGCGACCGTGTGGTTGATGATGTCGTCCAGCTCCTTCGGGCGGTTGTAGAAGGCCGGCATCGGCGGGAGCACGACGGCGCCCATCTCGGCCAGCGCGGTGAGGACCCGCAGGTGTCCGAGGTGCAGCGGCGTCTCGCGCACGAGCAGGATCAGCGGCCGGCCCTCCTTGAGCGTCACGTCGGCCGCCCGGGCGATCAGGGTGTCGGCGTAGCAGGCGGCAATGGCGGCCGCCGTCTTGATGGAGCACGGCGCGATGACCATGCCGGCCGTGCGAAACGAGCCCGAGGCCAGCGCGGCGCCGATGTCCTTGACGTCGTACCGGCAATGGGCGAGCGCTTCCACGTCGGCCACGCCGTGGTCGGTCTCCTCGACCAGGGTCCGCTTGCCGGCGGCGGAGATGACGAGGTGCAGCTCGATGTCGGTGGTGGCGCGCAGGACTTCCAGCAGGCGGACGCCGTAGATCGACCCGCTAGCGCCGGTGATGCCGACGACCAGCCGGCTCACAGCCGGAACCTGCGCCGATAGACTTCCTCGCGGGTCTTCTGGTACAGCACCTCCCACTCGCGACTGCCTTCGGGCATCGGCCGCGCGTAGGAGGACAGCGTCTTGCGCACCTCGCTGTCGATGGACTCTTCGAGCTTCGACTCCTCGGTCAAGATGCGGATGATCTCGGGCCGCACGTCGTCGGGCGCCCTCACCTGCACGCCGGTGACCGTCCCCAGCTCCTTCACGATCAGATCGGCGAGGTGAAAGATGCGCTCACGGCTCATCCGCATCAGAGGATGAATCCCCGCTCGCGGGCGAGCTTCTCCTTGACCTTGCCGAGCAGCGCGCGATAGTCGGCGGCGGAGTCCTTGATCATCTTGGCGTGGTCGAGCAGCAGCTTGCGGGCGTCGGCGTCGAGCTGCTCCTCGGCGGCGATGTTCTGCACCACGACGTGGCGGATCGCCGCGCGCACCGGCGCCTCGTCGCGCATCTCGACGATCTTGCGCGTGGTGAGCCGCTTCACGACGGCGTCGGCCATCCGCTGCGCGATCTCGTCGCGACGAGACATACGCCGCAAAGACTACACGCGCGCGACGCGGGGTGTCAAGGAACGGCCGGGAGAACCAGCGTCATCCGCGTGCCGTGGGGCTCGACGTTGTCGGCGCGAATGGTGCCGCCGTGCGCGTCGATCAACGACTTCACGACGGCCAGGCCGAGACCGGCGCCGGCCGCCGTCCTGACCCCGGTGGTCGTGCGGTAGTAGGGCTCGAAGATGCGCGTCCGGTCCGCGTCCGCGATCCCGGGGCCCTCGTCCTCGACCGTGATCTCGACGGCGAGCGGCTCGGCGTGCGCGCGGGCGGCGACGCGCACGCAGCTGCCCGACGGCGAGTACTTCAACGCGTTGGAGACCAGGTTCTTCACGACCCGATCCAGCGCGTCGGGGTCAGCCTCCAGCACGGGCAGGGCCGGCGCGCACTCGAGCACGAAGCGGTGCGTCGTCCGGGCGCGCTGCAGCATCTCGACGGCGTCCGCGACCAGGGCGGCCGCGTCCACCCGCGTCAGCCGCAGCGGCGGCGCCAGCCCGCGCTCGAGCCGGGCCAGGTCGAGGAAGTCGCTCACGATCCGGCCGAGCCGCTCGGTCTCGGCGCGCATGATCGCGCCGATCCTGGTGAGCTCGCCCGGGGCAAACGTCCGCATGGCGAGCAGCTCGCTGAACCCCTGTAGCGCCGTGAGCGGCGTGCGCAGTTCGTGCGAGGCGATCGCCACGAACTCGGACTTCATCCGGTCCATCTCCACGACGTGCCTGGTGGCCGCCGTGACCTTCTCGGCCAGCTCGTCGGCGAACCGTCGCTGACGCGCGGCCAGGCGCGCGTTCTCCAGCGCCAGCCCGACGTGCGACGCCAGCGCGGTCAGCCAGCGCCGCTCGTCCGCCGGGATATCCCCGACGCGCTCGACGGCCAGGGCTCCGACCACACCCCCGCGCCCACCGAGCGGCGCCACGAAGGTGCGCCGCAACGGCTCGCCGCTGGGCTTGTGCGACACGAGCAAGGGGGCGCCGCCGACCAGTACCCGGGCGACCGCGGACCCGCGGCCGACGCTGGCCCCGCCAGCCACCGCCAGCCGGGTACCGTCGTGCACCGCGAGACCGACGGCCGCCTCGAGGCGGGATTGCAGACAGGCGCGCAAACGCGCGACGGCCAGGTCGAGCGGCGTGTCCCCATCGAGCGCACGCTGAACGGTCGCCAGTGTCTCGTGGCGGCCGCGCTCCCGACGCGCGCCACTGGCCAGGCACGAGCTCAGCACACCGACGGCGAGCACGAGCACGATCGTGAGCAAGCCCTCGACGACCGGCGGCGTCGCGCCTTCTCGCTCGAGCGCGGGCAGCACGAACGGCGCGTAGAGGAGCGCCGCCGCCAGCGATGCGACGACTCCGCCGCCGCCGGAGTGCAGGGATGCCGCGACCACGGGGACGTGATACGCGTGGCGCCAGATCGAGGCCGGATCGGCGCCCGAATGCACGACGGCGAGGGTGATGGCAGCCAGGGCGAACGTGACGACGGCGAGCATGGCGGCTCAGCGGGATCCCAGCAGACGATAGGCGCCGAAGAAGACGGACGCGGCCGCCAGCGCCGGGGCCACGCTCCCCGTCCGCGCGACGAGCCAGCAATTCCCCGTCCCGAGCAGCGCGATGTAGAAGACCGCGCCGGCCGCGATGCCGAGGGAGTGTGGCAGCAGCGGGTCCGCGAGATATCGTGCCAGCGTCGCGCTCGTCGCGATCGCGGTGGCAGTCGAGAATGACCACCGGTGGTACGCCCGCTCGAACAGGGCCCCACGGAAGAACACCTCGGCAGCGAGAACGTTCGCCCCCAGGTCGTACGCCCACCAGGCCGCGAGGTCCTCCGGAGGGCCAGTGCGCACCCCGTGACCGAAGGTCAGCGCCGCGTTCATCAGGAGGTGCGCGCCGAGACCTAGCCCGAACATGGCGCCGGCGGCAACCGGCAGAACCGTTCGCCAGCTCACGCGCAGACGCCAGCTTCCTCGCCGCCAGGCCAGCCACACGGGGACGATCGCGTACGTGACCGCGCCCCACGGATGCAAGCGGGCGCCGGCTGCGGCGGCCGCGAGCACCAGGGCCGCCTCCAGTGGTGCCCAGTCAGCCCACTTCCCCGGCCGCGCCCAGGCGACGGCCGTGCCCAGCAGAGCGCCGTGGGCAGCCGCGAGGCCCGCCACGCGCGTGATCGGCTCGGAGAGTGTCAGCCCGGCGGCGGCCCACGCGACGGCCAGGATGCCGAGCGCCACCAGCGGAGTGCCGTCGAGCAGGCCAGGCTGAGGGCGAGGACACGGCCCGTCCAGGGCCAGCATCGGGTCACGCTCCGTCGTCAGCGTGGACGAGGCCCAGGAGGGCCTTGACCACGTCGGCGTCGAGCGTGCGCCCAGCCTCCTCGATCAGGTACGCCAGCGCGGTGGCCAGTGGTAACGCCGCCCGGTAGGGGCGATCGGAGGTGAGCGCGTCGAACACGTCGGCCACGGCCACGATGCGGGCGCCGAGAGGAATCGCCTCCCCCACGAGCCCGTCGGGGTATCCCGAGCCGTCCCAGCGCTCGTGATGGTGGCGGATCACGATGGCGCCGCCCGCGAAGAAGTCGAAGGGGGCCACGATCTGCGCGCCGATCACCGGATGATTGCGCATCAGCGCCCACTCCTCGGCGTCGAGCGCGCCGCGCTTGCGCAGCAACGTCTCGGGCACACCGATCTTGCCGATGTCGTGCAGCAGGCCGGCGTGGGCGATCGTGTCGATCTGGTCGGCGGGCAGCCCCAGCGCGATGGCGAGCTTCCGTCCCCAGGCGCCGACCCGCTCCGAGTGTCCGTGGGTGCCCGGGTCCTTCGCCTCGAGCGCCTTCGCCAGACCGAGCAAGGACTGGCAGATCGCGCGCTGCAGCTGGTGATAGAGGCGGCGTACGTCATCGGCGTGTCGCCGGCGCTGGAGTTCGATCGCCGCTACTCGGGCAGCCATGCCACCCTCGGCATCAACCCTTCCACGAGCGACAGCAAGCGCACCGGCGAAAACGGTTTGGTCAGATACTGTGTGGCGCCGGCCGCCAGCCCGCGCACGATGTCGTCCTTCTGGGCGGCGGCGCTCAGCATGACGACGGGCACCGCGTGGAGCGACGCCTGTCGGCGCAGGCGTCGGCAGACCTCGAGTCCGCTGATGTCCGGCAGGTTGACGTCGAGGAAGATCAGCTCCGGTTCGAGCTCCTCGGCCAGCCGCAACGCGGTGGCCCCGTCCGGGGCCTCGATCACGCGGACGCGGTCGTCCTCCAGGGTGATCCGTACGAGCTCGACAATGTGGGCTTCGTCGTCGGCGATGAGAATTGTGAGCATGCCCCGACGAGGGGCAAGGCATGTGCCACGCGGCAGGCCCGCGCCACGCGCCTTTGGCGCGCAGTGCGCGCGCGACACTGCCCTGCGGAACGGGCAGGCCGCCCACTCCTCAGGGCTGCGCCGCGGTCACTTCACCTCGATCGTGCCCTTCATACTGGGGTGCAGGCCGCAGATGTACTGGTAGGTTCCGGCGGTGTTGAAGGCCATGACCGCGCTCTGCCCCTTCGTGAGGATCGGCGAGCGCTCCTTGGTGCTGACGATCGTGACCTGATGAGGCGAGTCGTCGGTATTGATCCACGTCACCGGCTGGCCGACCGTCCCGGCGTGCGTGCTCGGGCCGAACGCGAATCCGGCGATCGTCACGTCGGGCCGGGGCGCCGACCCCGTGGCCGTCGTGCCGCCGCGCAGGGCGGCCAGCGAGATCACGAAGTCCTGCTTCTCGTGTGGCTTGTGGCATTCGAAGCACGCCCGGTAGTTGGCCTTGTCGTTCAGCTTGCCGTCGGCGCCGAAGGCGGCGTACTCCCAGTCCCCGTTGCGCCACTCTGCCGGGTACTCGGTCCCCCACCCCGTCCGCTTCTCCATCACCGCGTGCGCGATCAGGTCGCCCTTGACGAAGCGGCCCTGCGCGTCCTTGATCGGGTTGCCGGCGGCGTCGACCTGGGCCTTGTACTGGATGAGCGTGAGCACCGTGCGGTCGGGCAGCGGCTGGCCCGCCTTCATGGCATCGACGGCGGCTTGCGAGCTCGCATACAGCTCACGATGCTGCTTGATGTCGTAGCGGTCGACGGTCGTGTAGAGGACGTGGTCCTTCCAGTTCGTCGGGAACACGATCTTGTCGGGGCCGGCGGCGCCGGGCACCGCCAGCGCGGCCAGGGCCGCCGCCACGACAGAAACGAGCGTCAGCCGCCGAACACGGACGTGCATGGGCGTCTCCTTCCCGGGAGCGATACCGGATGTGCTGGAGCCCGGGAGGGCACCGCGGCTCACTGACCGCGGCCGGCGACCTGCAGCCTGGTCAGCGCGCGCGCCAGCGCCGCGGTCACCCGGGCGTAATCGACGTCCTCCTGCGAGCGTCCGGTCAGGCGCGCCTCGGCCCGATCCCGGGCCCGCTCGGCCCGAGCGCGATCGATGTCGGACGGCGCCTCGGCGGAGTCGGCGAGAATGATGACCTTGTCGTTCCGCACCTCGGCGAAGCCGCCGACCACGGCGACGTGGTACTCGTCACGGCCGATGCGATAGGTCAGCTCTCCGATGCCGAGCGTCGCCAGCAGCGGCGCGTGGCCCGGCAGCACGCCGAAGTATCCCTGGCTGCCCGGCACGACCACCTCGTCCACCTCGGCCGACACCATCAGCCGGGTGGGCGTGGCCAGCTCGAGCGTCAGCCGTTCGGCCACTCAGGCGACCTCACGCAGCTTCTTGGCCTTGTCCATCGCCTCGCCGATGTCGCCCACCATGTAGAAGGCCTGTTCGGGCAGTTCGTCGTGCTTGCCCTCCACGACCTCCTTGAACGACTTCACGGTGTCGGCGAGCTTGACGTATCGGCCCGGCTGGCCGGTGAACTGCTCGGCCACCGAGAACGGCTGCGACAGGAACCGCTGGATCTTGCGGGCCCGCGCGACGGTCAGCTTGTCGTCGTCGGAGAGCTCCTCCATGCCGAGGATCGCGATGATGTCCTGCAGGTCCTTGTAGCGCTGCAGGATCGACTGCACGGCGCGCGCGGTCTGGTAGTGCTCCTCGCCGAGGATGTTCGGATCGAGGATGCGGGAGGTCGACGCGAGCGGATCGACCGCGGGGTAGATACCCAGCTCGGTCAGCGCGCGGTTGAGCACGGTCGTCGCATCGAGGTGGGCGAAGGCGGTGGCCGGGGCGGGATCGGTGATGTCGTCGGCCGGAACGTAGATCGCCTGCACCGACGTGATCGAGCCCTTCTTGGTCGAGGTGATCCGCTCCTGCAGCTCGCCCATCTCCGTCGCCAGCGTGGGCTGGTATCCGACCGCCGAGGGCATCCGGCCCAGGAGCGCGGAGACTTCGGAGCCCGCCTGGGTGAACCGGAAGATGTTGTCGATGAAGAGCAGCACGTCCTGGCCTTCCTCGTCGCGGAAGTACTCGGCCGCGGTGAGGCCGGTGAGGGCGACCCGCAGGCGCGATCCCGGCGGCTCGGTCATCTGGCCGAAGATGAGCGCGGTCTTCTCGAGGACGCCCGACTCCTTCATCTCGTGGTAGAGGTCGTTGCCTTCCCGGGTGCGCTCGCCCACGCCGGCGAAGACGGAAATGCCGCCGTGCTGCTTGGCGATGTTGTTGATGAGCTCCTGGATGAGCACGGTCTTGCCGACACCCGCGCCACCGAACAGCCCCGTCTTGCCGCCCCGCGTGTACGGCTCCAGCAGGTCGACGACCTTGATGCCGGTCTCGAACATCTCCACCTTGGTGGACTGGTCCTCGAACGGCGGCGCCGGGCGGTGGATGGGATACGTCTTGGTGATCTTGATGGCGGCGCCCTTGTCGACCGGCTCGCCCACGATGTTGAGGATGCGGCCGAGCGTCTCCTTGCCGACAGGGATGGAGATGGGCTGGCCGGTGTCCTCGACCGTCATACCGCGGGTGAGTCCGTCGGTGGAGGCCATGGCGACGGTGCGGACCTGGCTCTCTCCGAGGTGCTGGGCGACCTCCAGCGTGAGCCGCTGCGAGTAGGAGAAGATGTCCTTGTTCTCCACGCCCTGCACGAGCAGCGCGTTGTAGATGGCGGGCAGCCGGCCCGGCTCGAACTCGACGTCGACGACCGGCCCGATGACCTGCACGATCTTCCCGATGCTCATGCCCCTGCTCCTCCGTTCAGGCTCGCCTCCGCCGAGGCCGCCTCAGCTCGCACTGCCCTGCTTGAGAGCCTCCGCGCCGCCCACGATGTCGAGCAGCTCCTTGGTGATCTTCTCCTGGCGGGCCTTGTTGTACTGGATCGTCAGGACGTCGATCATCTCCTTGGCGTTCTTGGTGGCCGCCTCCATGGCGGTCATGCGCGCGCCGTACTCGCCGGCCAGCGACTCCATGAGCGCGCGATAGACCTGCATGCGCACGTGGCGCGGCAGCAGGTCGCCCAGGATTCCCTCGGCGCTCGGCTCGTAGATGTAGTCGACGTGCTCGGCCGTGGTCCCCTCCCCCGTCGCCACCTCGGCGCGCGGAATCGGCAGCAGAGTGACCCGGACGGGCCGCTGCAGCGCGACGGACCGGAACTCGTTGTACAGGAGCACCACCTCGTCGACCTCGTTGTCGAGGTATTGCTGCATGAACGCGTCGGCCAGCTCGCAGGCGTGACCGTAGGCCAGCCGGTCCCAGAAACCGACCATGTCGCGCTTGATCGTGTGCGGGCGGCGACGGAAGAAGTCGCGCGCCTTGCGGCCGACGACGACCAGCGTCACCTCCGCCGCGCTCGACTGCCGGATCAGCTCCACGGCGCGCCGGAGGATGTTCGAGTTGAACGCGCCGGCCAGGCCCCGGTCGGCGGTGATGATGACGACCTGTCGGCGCGGGCCCTCGCGCTGCTCGAGCAGCGGATGCCCGTCTCCCTCGGCGTCGCTGACCAGATGGCCGAGCAGCTCGGCCATCTTCGTGGCGTACGGGCGGGCGGCGAGGATGCGCTCCTGGGCGCGGCGCAGCTTCGCGGCCGCCACCAGCTTCATGGCCCGCGTGATCTTCTGCGTGGACTGGACCGAGCGGATGCGCCGCTGGATGTCGCGCAGCGTGGCCATCTAGGCGGCCTTGATCCCCTTGGCGGCGATGAACTCGGCCTTCGCGTCGGTGACGGCCTGGGTCAGCGTGCCGCGCAGCGCGTCGCTGATCTCCTTCTTGTCGCGGATCTCCGTGAGGACGCCCGCGTGGCGCCGCTCCAGGAAGCCGTAGAAGAAGTCCTCGAAGGCGCGGATGGCGTCGACCGGCACGTCGTCGAGGAGTCCCTGGCCGCCGGCGAAGATGATCGCGACCTGCCGCTCGACGACCAGCGGCTGGTACTGGTTCTGCTTGAGCAGCTCGACCATGCGCTGGCCGCGGGCCAGCTGCATCTGGGTCGCCCGGTCGAGGTCGGAGCCGAACTGCGCGAAGGCCGCCAGCTCCCGGTACTGGGCGAGGTCGAGTCGCAGCTTGCCGGCGACCTGTCGCATGGCCTTGATCTGCGCCGAGCCGCCGACTCGCGAGACCGACAGGCCGACGTTGACGGCGGGCCGGATGCCACCGTAGAAGAGGTCGGCCTCGAGGTAGATCTGCCCGTCGGTGATCGAGATGACGTTGGTCGGGATGTACGCGGAGACGTCGCCCAGCTGGGTCTCGATGATCGGCAGCGCGGTGAGCGAGCCGCCCCCGAGCTCGTCGTTGAGCTTGGCCGCCCGCTCGAGGAGCCGCGAGTGCAGGTAGAAGACGTCGCCGGGATACGCTTCGCGTCCCGGCGGCCGCCGCAGCAGCAGGGAGAGCTGTCGATAGGCGGCGGCGTGCTTGCTGAGGTCGTCGTACACACACAGGGCGTGGCGCTTGCTGTCCCGGAAGTACTCGCCCATCGTGACGCCCGCGTAGGGCGCGATGTACTGCAGGGGCGCCGGCTCCGATGCCGAGGCGATGATGACCGTCGTGTACGCCATCGCACCCGCGTCCTGCAGGATCTTGACGACCTGGGCCACGGTCGAGCGCTTCTGGCCGACGGCGACGTAGAAGCAGAAGACGTCCTGGCCCTTCTGGTTGATGATCGTGTCGACGCCGATGGCCGTCTTGCCGGTGCCGCGGTCGCCGATGATCAGCTCTCGCTGGCCCCGGCCGATCGGGATCATCGAGTCGATCGCCTTCAGGCCGGTCTGCAACGGCTCCTTGACGGAGCGCCGGTCGACCACGCCGGGGGCGTAGCGCTCGATCGGACGGAACTCCCCGGTCTGGATCGGCCCCTTGCCGTCCACGGGCTGGCCGAGGGCGTTGACGACGCGCCCCACCAGCGCCTCGCCCACCGGCACCTGGGCGATGCGGCTCGTGCGCTTGACGGTGTCGCCCTCCTTGATCTCCTTGTCCTCGCCGAGGAGCACGGCGCCGACCTGGTCCTGCTCGAGGTTGAGCACCATGCCGACGACGTCGTGCGGGAACTGCAGCAGCTCGCCGGCCATCGCCTTCTCGAGTCCATACACCCGGGCGATGCCGTCACCGACCTCGATGACACGCCCGACCTCCTGCAGGTCGACTTCCGCTTCGTACCCCGCGAGCTGGCGCTTGATGATCTCGCTGATCTCTCCGGCCTTGATCATGCGTCTCCCCTACCCGTGTGTGAGGCGCTCGCGGAGCCGGCTCAACTGCCCGTTGAGACTGCCGTCCACGATGAGGCTGCCGATCTCGGCGACGAAGCCGCCGAGCAGGTTCGTGTCGAGGACTTCGTCGATGAGGACCCGCTTGCCGCCGAGGGCGCGGCCGAGCCGCGCGCCGAGCGCGGCGCGATCACTCTCGGTCAGCGGCACCGCCGTGCGCACCCGGGCGCGCACGCGTCCCTGCTCGGCGTCGAGCAGGTCGCGGTACGCCAGCGCAATGGCGCCGAGGTGGTCGGCACGGCCCTGCGCGGCGACGAGGGCGAGAAAGTCGCGGCCGAGGGCCGAGAGCTGCAGGCGCTGGGCGATCTCGCCGGCGACGGCTCGCTTGTCCGCCCCGCCGATCCAGGGCCGGCCCAGCACGGCGCCGAGCGCGGGGTCGTCCCTCACGACCCCCGCGGCGCGCTCCACCTCGACCCCGATCTGCTCGCTCTGCTGCCGCTCGCGGGCCAGCTCGAACAGGGCCTTGGCGTAGGACTTGGCGACGGCGGGTGACGTCTTCACGAGGTCTTCATGCCGGCGATGGCGTCGGCCACGATGCGTCGGTGGTCGTCCTCGCGCAGCGTGCGGTGGACGAGCTTCTCGGCGACCGCGATCGCCAGATCACTCACCTCGCGACGCAGCTCGTCCCGGGCACGACGCACCTCGGCGTCGAGCTGCGCCTTGGTGTCCTCCACCAGCTTGCGCGACTGGGCCTGCGCGGCCTCGACGTGCTTGCGCGACTCTTCGCCCGCCTCCCGCAGGGCCTGTTCGCGGATGGCGGCGGCCTCGGCGTGCGTCCTGCGCAGACGCGCCTCGTTCTCCTCCTGCGCGCGAGCCGCCTCGGCCCGCGCGGCCTGCGCCTGCTCGAGGGAGGCCTTGATGGCGGAGGTGCGCTCCTCCATCTTGGCCAGGAACGGCTTGTAGAGCAGCCGCTGCAGGATGAAGAGCAGGATGAAGAAGTTGACGAACTGCACGATCAGCGACTTGTCGACGCTGATCAGGCCGCTACCGCCGCCGTGCTCGCCCGCGCTCGCGGCCAAGACGATTCGCGGCAGTGCTAGCAGCAGCGATGCGGTCGCCCAGGCGAGCCAGCTGGAGCCACGCAGATACATGGGACGGATTCCCCCGGTCTCGTGATGCCGGTGAAGGTTTGTGAAAACTATCACGCGACTCCGACGCCTGTCAACGCCCCTGCTTCAGCCCCGGCGCCCTGTGGCAGCGGACTATACGCGATCGATGACTCCGCCGCCCACGACCTCATCCCCTCGATACCACACGCACGACTGGCCTGGCGTGATGGCGCGCTGCGGCACGTCGAACACGACCTCGGCGCGGCCCAGCGGGAGGCTTTGCAGCGTGGCCGGCGCCGGCTCGTGGTTGTGGCGAATCCGCGCGGTGACCCTCAGGGGCCCGGTCGGTGGCTCGCCGGCGATGAAATTCGCGCCACGGACCTCGAGGCGGTCGCGCTCGAGGTCGCCTGACTCGCCGACCATCACCCGAGCGGCCTCGGCATCGATGTCGACGACGTACAGGGCCCGGTCACTGACCAGGCCGAGCCCCTTGCGCTGCCCGATCGTGAAGCCGGCGACGCCCGAATGAGTTCCGAGCCGCTGCCCACCCCGATCGACGATGAGCCCCGGGCGGAAGACGTCGGGATCGCGTGCTTTCAGGTAGGCGCGGTAATCGCCGTCGGGGACGAAGCAGATCTCCTGGCTCTCCGGCTTCTCGGCGGTTCTGAGGCCGAGGCGACGAGCGTGGTCTCGAACCTCCTCCTTCGTGAGCTCGCCGATCGGAAACCGCGCCGCGGCGAGCTGAGCCTGCGTGAGCGGCCACAGAAAGTCCGACTGGTCCTTGCGCCCGTCTCGCGCGCGGTGCAGCGCCCAGCGCCCCGTCTCGGAGTCGCGCGTGATGCGGGCGTAGTGGCCGGTCGCGACGGCGACGGCGTCCCAGGCGCGAGCGCGGTCGAGCAACGAGCCGAACTTGAGGTCCGTGTTGCAGGCCACGCACGGCACCGGTGTGCGACCACGCCGGTAACTGTCGGCGAAGGGGCCGATGACCGCGCGCTCGAATTCGTCAGCCAGATTAAAGAGATAGTAGGGGATCCCGAGCGCCCGGGCCACGTGGCGAGCGTCGTCGACGGCCTCGCTGCCGCAACACGACCCGAAGCGAGAGTGCGACTGCTCCGACTCCTGCCGGCGCCAGACCCGCATCGTCACGCCGACGACCTCGCACCCCGATTCGGCGAGCAGCGCGGCCGCAACCGACGAGTCGACGCCGCCGCTCATGCCGACGACGATGCGCTCCTGCCGCATGTCGTTCAGTGTCGCGCGCCGAGCAATGCGGCCAGACGCTCGAGCTCGTCGGCGTTCGCATAGCTGACCTCGATCCGACCGTGACGCTCGGTGCCGATGAGCCGCACGCGCGTCATCAGCGCCCTCTGCAGCGCATCCTCCAGCGCCGCCATCTCCGCCGAGCGGCGTCGCTGCTTGGGCCGGGGCGGCCGTCCCGCGGTGACCGTCCGGACCGTGTCCTCCGTCGCCCGGACGGACCAGTCGTGGGCGAGGATCTCGTCGCGAAGCTTGAGCTGCTCGGTGGACGTCGTCAGGGCGAGCAGCGCCCGGGCGTGGCCCATCGTGAGTCGCCCGGTCCGCAGATCGTCCTGGATGACCTGGGGTAGGCGAAGAAGGCGCAGCGCATTTGCGATCGAGCTCCGCTCCTTGCCGATGCGCTGGGCCAGCTCCTCCTGCGTCCATTCGAAACGGGCCAGGAGCTTGTCGAAGGCCTCGGCTTCCTCCATTGGGTTGAGGTCTTCGCGGAGGAGGTTCTCGACGAGTGCGAGTTCGAGGCTCTCCGCATCCGTCACCTCGCGCACGATCGCCGGAACGCGCGGCAGGCCGGCTTGACGTGCTGCCCTCCAGCGACGCTCGCCCGCGACGAGCTGATAGCCGGTGGCTTGCCTGCGCACGATGATCGGCTGTATCACGCCCGACGCCCTGATCGAGGCGGTCAATTCATCTAAGGCTTTGGAATCAAAGGTTTTTCTTGGCTGATTCGGGTTGGGCTCGATCTCGTCGACTCCCACGTCGACGAGCGTATCGCCCTCGGACGGGCTCGAGGAGAGCAGGGCTCCCAGGCCGCGGCCAAGTCCGCGCTTATTCATGCCTCAGAACCTCCCTTGCTAGCTCGAGGTAGGCGATCGAACCGCTCGAGCGAAGGTCGTGCAGCATCACCGGCTTGCCGTGGCTCGGGGCCTCGCTGAGTCGCACATTGCGCGGAATGACCGTCTCGAAGATCTCACCGGGGAAGTAGCGGTGAACCTCTTCCTTGATCTGAGCCGCCATGCTCGTCCGCCCGTCGAACATCGTGAGGACGATACCGCCCACTCGAAGGCCAGGGTTCAACCGATCCCTGACGAGCTTGACCGTCTTAAGGAGGTGCGTGAGACCCTCCAGCGCATAGAACTCACATTGTAGCGG
>Ga0075420_100002151_pt1 | contig 17008 bp, 6 predicted proteins | sample SoiMetdeltSBSDD4_FD_75296 | JGI IMG/M metagenome (GOLD analysis project Ga0075420, IMG submission 75296) | Bulk soil microbial communities from a Populus tree surrounding site in Tennessee, USA - Soil MetaG P. deltoides SBSDD4 | ecosystem: Environmental > Terrestrial > Soil > Tree plantation... | reverse complement strand
GTCCGTGGCAATCCCATCGACACGATGTCGTACCCGAACTTCGCCGACGTTCGGGAGCGCAGCACGGTGTTCGAAGGGCTTGCCGCCTATCGACCGACGGCCAATGCCTTCGGCCTCACCGTTGAGGGGACCGCGCAGCAGGCGTTCGGCACGCCTGTGTCGGCCAACTATTTCGCCGTCGCCGGTGTAGGCATGGCCCTTGGCCGCGGGTTCGGGACCGATGACGATCGGATCGACAACCCGCAGGCAGTCATGGTGCTGAGCCATCACTTGTGGGAGCGCCGTTTCAATCGCGACGCGGCTGTTCTCGGACGCACGGTTCGCCTCAACGGAGAGCCCTTCACCATCGTGGGTGTGGCCGCACCGGGATTCACTGGAACCAACCTGGCCGTCTCCGATTTCTGGGTGCCGGTTACGGCGTTCGCTCCGCCTGCGGGAGCGTTCGAGTCGCGCGTGGCCAATTGGATCGTCGCCAACGGCCGGCTGAAGGCCGGCGTGACGCTGGCCCAGGCGCGAGACGAGACGGCCCGCATTGCGAGGGACCTCGAGCGCGAGTATCCCGACGACAATCGCGGCCGCGGTATCGGGGTCGAGACCGCGCGACTGGTGCCAGCACCCGGCCGCCTGCCCGCGACGTTGTTCGTCACGCTACTCTTCGCGTTGGTGTTCCTGATTCTGCTCATCGCGTGTACGAACATTGGAGGGCTGCTCCTCGTCCGCGGCGTCGCGCGATCGCGAGAGCTGGCGCTCCGCCTGGCACTCGGCGCCAGCCGTCCACGCATGGTCGGATTGCTGGTCACTGAGAGCCTGTGCCTCGCATCCATCGGCGCGCTGTTCGGCATCGGGCTGTCGCAACTGCTGATTCAAGTGGTCCGGGCGCTCATTCCGATGTTGCCGCTTCCAGTCGGCATCGACCTGAGACTCGATTGGCGAGTCGTCCTGTTCGCCGTAGTGCTCGCCGTCGGCACAGCGCTCTTGTGCGGCCTCCTCCCCGCAATCGAATCAGCGCGCGTCGAACTCCTCTCCTCGTTCAGGGTCGACGTGTCGGCACGCGGAACGCACCGTGCGCGGCTTCGACATTCGTTTCTCGTCACGCAGATGGCGATGTCCGTTCTGCTGTTGGTGTCAGGGCTGCTGCTCGGCCGCTCGCTCCAGCAGGCTGGCGTGATCAGTCCCGGATTCACCGTGGACGGCGTTACCGCGGTCAGAGTTGATTTGCGCCACGCCGGCTACTCACAAGCGCAAGGCGCCGCGTTGGCCGCCGATCTGTTGCAGCGGATCGAGCAACTCCCAGGCGTGCGCGCGGCTGGTTCCAGTGTCGTGCTTCCGCTCATGTTCGAAGCGATCGGGCTTGGCCCGATCAGCGTGCCTGGACGACCCTTTGATCCGAGGTCCGCGGTGTTCCCCGACTGGGGAACCGTCAGTCCCGGTTATTTCGACACGCTTCGGATCCCGATCGTTCGCGGACGCGCGTTCTCGAATGCCGATCGACAGGGTGCTCCTGAAGTCCTCATCCTGAACGAGACGCTGGCCAACCGGCTCTTCCCGAACGAAAACCCCGTTGGCAGGACGGTGGTGCACCGGACCGGACCGCCACCAGGACGCGAACGACTGCTCCAGATCGTCGGGGTCGCTCGCGATAGCAAGTACCGCACGCTGGGCGAACAGCCGCAACCGTTTGTCTACGTACCGGCGGCACAGCAGTACGACCCGCGCTTCTGGATACTTGCACGCACGTCCGGACCGACCCTGTTGGCCATCCTCCAGCAGACCGTGCGCGAGGCGGATCGCAATCTGCCGATTCTGCAGGCGGGCACGCTCGCTGACGTGACGGCGTTCGGTCTCTTTCCGCAGCGTCTGGCCGCATGGATCGCCAGCAGCGTCGGGGCGATCGCCTTGCTCCTCGCGATGATCGGCGTCTACGGCCTGACCGCTCACGCCGTCGCGCAGCGTCGGCGGGAGATCGGCATTCGCATGGCGCTCGGAGCGCTGCGCGGGCAAGTACTGCGCATGACCGTGCGACGCTCACTGATGCTGACGGGGATTGGCTCGGCGATCGGACTGGCTGTGGCCGCGGGCGTGGCACAACTCCTGAGTGGACTGTTGTACGGGATTTCGCCATACGATCCGGTCTCGTTCGGCGGGGCCGCGGCCCTGCTCGGCGCCGTTGCGCTGCTCGCGAGCGTCGTTCCGGCGCGCCGTGCGGCATCGGTGAACCCAGTCGAAGTGCTCCGAGCCGAATAGAGGCTCACGCATGCTTCACGATCTTCGCTACGCCGTTCGCGGCCTCATGCGGCGCCCGCTTGTCACGGGTGTTGCGGTGCTGTCACTCGCCCTGGGCATCGGAGTCAACACTGCCATCTTCTCAGTCTTCGATCGGCTGTTGCTCCGTCGATTGCCGGTGCAGGCGCCGGACGACCTGGTGGTGGTGTCCTCGCCCGGACCGCGACCGGGGTGGAACTCGAGCGGTGACGCGGGTGATCCCGACACCATCTTCAGCTATCCCTTCTTCCGCGACCTCGAGCGCGTCCAGAATGTCTTCTCGAGCATCGCGGCGCAGCGCGACTTTCCCGCCAACTTGTCGCATCGCGGTCAGACGCAACGTGGGGAGGGCGTCCTCGTCTCAGGCGGCTACTTCCCGACGCTGCGCCTCACGCCTGCGCTCGGCCGCCTTTTCACTGCTGATGACGATCGCGCGCCCGGCGCGCACGACGTCGTGGTACTTGCTTACGACTACTGGTCAACTCAGTTCGGCAGAGACCCCGAGGTCCTGAGCGACACACTGGTCATCAATGGCACACCGATGACCATCGTCGGCGTCACGCCGGAAGGGTTCCATGGCACGACGAGCATGGAACGACCTCACGTCTTCGTCCCGCTGGCGATGGCGACCCAGATGCGTCCCGGCTGGGATCGGATCGACCGTCGAAACGATCACTGGCTGTACGTCTTCGGCAGGCTCAAGCCCGGGCTCACGCGCGAACAGTCCGAAGCGCAGTTCAACGTGCCGTTCAGGGCCCACATCCGGGATGTCGAGTATCCGGCGCTGCGCAGCGGCATGGGCGATCGAGCCCGAACGGAATTCCAAGCGAGGCAGGTGTTGCTTCGCGATGGCGCACGAGGGCAGAACTCGCAGCAGGGTCAGGAGGAGATGCGCAGCATTTTCGTCCTGCTTTTCGCGGTCACGGGCTTCGTGCTTTTCATCGCCTGTGCCAACGTCGCCAACCTGCTGCTCGTACGAGCGACAGACCGGTCGACAGAAGTCGCCGTTCGCCTCTCGTTGGGCGCGTCGGCCGGGCGACTGATCCGGCTGCTCCTCACCGAAACGTGCCTGCTCGGCCTTGCGGGCGCCGCCGGCGCGGTCGTGGTCGCACAGCTGACGGTTCGGGCGCTCCTGCTGCTCATGCCCGTCGAGGACCGGACGCTGTTTGGTTTCGCCATTGATAGTTCGGTGCTTGCGTTCAGCGGTGCGCTCGGTCTTATTACCGGCGTGCTCTTCGGCCTCGTCCCGGCGACGCAACTCGTACGGGCGGGTCTCGTCGCGGGGCTCTCGGCGAAGTCGGGCCGCATCTCGGGCTCGCCGGCGAGCTCGCGGCTTCGCACGTCGTTGAGCACCGCCCAGGTCGCGCTTGCCACTGCCCTGCTCGCGCAATCAGGTCTCTTCATCGTCAGCCTCACCAACATCACGCGCGTCGACCTTGGCATTCAGCGCGACGGCCTGGTCACGTTCAGGCTGTCGCCGGGCCTCAACGGCTACAGCGATCAGCGCTCGCTGACGATCTTCGAACGGCTCGAGGATGAACTTCGCGGAGTACCCGGTGTCACCGCAGTCACGTCGTCCACGCATCCGCTGCTCGCCGATTCGGACTCGACAACCAACGTCACGGTCGAGGGGTTTCAGGCTGCTCCCGATGCCGACACGAACGTGAGCGCCGCCTACATCAGTACGGATTACTTTCGCACCATCGGCATCCCGCTCGTCGCCGGGCGGGAGTTCACGCGCGCTGACGTGACAGGCCGGCAGAGTGTGGCGATCGTCAACGAAGCGTTCGTACGAAAGTTCAATCTCGGGACGCGCGCTCTTGGCGCGCGCATGGCGCGCGGCGCCGGCAGTAACCTGCCGCTCGACATCGTGATCGTCGGCATCGTCCGAGACGCGACCTACAGCCGGGTGAAGGACCAGACGCCCGCACAGATGTTCCGGCCTTATCGCCAGATCGAGACCGGCGTGTTGAGCTTCTATGTGCGCGCCGCGGCGGACGCACGCCCGCTGCTCGCGGCCGTACCAGGTCTCGTGCGGCGTCTCGACGCGACGCTTCCGGTCGAACGATTGCAGACGATGAACGATCAGATCTGGGACAACACGACTCAGGATCGGATGCTGACGACGTTATCGTCGACATTCGCCAGCCTGGCAACAGTGCTCGCGGGCATCGGACTGTACGGCATGCTGGCGTACATGGTCCGTTCCCGCGAGCGCGAGCTGGGCATTCGAATGGCCTTCGGAGCAACGGGAAGTGATGTCCGCCGTCTCGTCTTCGGTCACGTGGGTCGCATCACGTTGATCGGAGGCATCATAGGCGTTGCCGCGGCGGTCGGTCTGGGCCGCCTCGGAGAGTCGTTCCTCTTCCGCCTCGAAGGTTTCAATCTCCCGATCATCATTGCTGCCTCGGCCGTTGTGTTCGGTGTCGCGGTCTTAGCTGGTGTACTGCCGGCGCGGCGGGCCGCATCGGTCAACCCCGTCGACGCGCTTCGAGCCGAGTAAACGGAGACGTATGCTGCAGGATCTTCGCTACGCGCTTCGCGCCCTGATGCGCCGGCCGCTCGTGACGAGCGTCGCGGTGCTATCGCTCGCCCTCGGCATCGGTGTCAACACGGCGATGTTCTCGGGATTTGATCGCCTGCTGTTGCAGCGGCTTCCTGTCCCGTCGCCGAACGAGATCGTGCTGGTCACGTCGCCTGGCCCGCATCCGGGCTCGCGATCGACGAGCAACAGTGGCCGCGTGGACGGCATCTTCAGCTATCCCCTGTTCCGCGACCTCGAGCGGCTCGAGAACATCGGCATCCGCGTAGCAGCCCATCGCGACATCGGCGCGAACATCGCGTATCGCGGACAGACGTCGAAGGCCCGAGGCAGTCTGGTGTCGGGCCAGTACTTCCCGGTGCTTGGCGTCACTCCGACCCTCGGCCGACTGTTTGGACCGGCCGACGATCGCGTTCCGGGCGGCCACTCGATCGTTGTTCTCAGCTTCGACTACTGGAATGCGCGCTTCGGCGCCGACCCGCGAATCCTGAATGAGTCTCTCGTCGTCAATGGCGAGCTCATGACGATCGTCGGCGTGGCTCCACGTGGATTCGTCGGGACGACGCTCGTCGATCGCCCTGACCTCTACATGCCGCTCGCGATGGCACAGCAGGCGTTTGGCTCTCCCACGTGGAGCGGTATGACGAGCCGCCTGAATCACTGGCTCTATGTCTTCGGCCGACTCGAGCCTGGAGTGTCGCGCGAACGCGCCGAGGCGCTGAGCAACGTGCCGTTCGCGGCGCTGATTCGCGACGTCGAGTATCCGGCGGTGCGCACCGAACTCCGCGAAGCCGAGCGTCAGCCGTTTCAGGATCGCACGTTGACCTTCGAGGATGGCTCCAGCCTGCGGTCCCGCGATCGTGACGTGATCTGGGGCGTGCTGCTGTTGCTCCAGGGCGTCACGATGTTCGTGCTGTGCATCGCCTGTGCGAACGTCGCCAATCTCCTGCTCGCGCGCATCACCGATGGCGCAACCGAGATGGCCGTGCGTCTATCGCTTGGCGCCTCGCCGATGCGTGTGACTCGTTTGCTGCTCGTCGAAGTGCTCCTGCTTGGGCTGATGGGCAGCGTCGGCGCACTGCTCATCGGACGACTGACGTTGAACGGCGTGCGCACGCTGCTACCGCCCGAAGATCGAGGGATGCTGACGTTCGCGATCGATGGCACAGTGCTGACATTCACATTGGCCGTCGGTCTCGGTACGACGCTGCCGTTCGGCCTTTTCCCGACGTTTCACGGCGTGCGCTCGGCGGTCGCGCGAGGACTCGCTGGTCACGCGACTCGTGTGTCGGGCTCACCAGCCGCCAATCGATTCCGCGCCTCGATGGCGACGACGCAAGTCGCGCTCGCCACGGCGCTGCTCTCGGTCACGGGGCTCTTTATCGTGAGTCTTGTCAACGTGTCACGCATCGAGCTCGGGATTGAGCGTCAAGGGCTCATCACCTTCGGCCTGGCGCCTATTCAGAACGGCTACACCTCCGATCGATCGCGGGCGCTGTTTGCGCGGCTCGAGGACGAATTGCGCGCGCTGCCGGGCGTGACATCGGTGACCGCCACGACAGTGCCAATCCTTACGGGCGACGGATCGTCGAACCGACTGACGGTCGAAGGCTTCGATGCCGAACCCGAGGCCGACAGGAGCGCGTCATACGGACGTACGAGCACGGAGTATTTCCGTACGCTCGGTGTGCCTCTCATCGCAGGCCGCGACTTCACCGAGGCCGATACCATCGGCGCGCCGGCGGTCGCGATCGTCAACTAGGCCTTCGCCAGGAAATTCCGGCTCGGCGCGCGAACCATCGGCACACGCTTCAGGCTGGGCACTCGCCCACCCGACGTACAGATCGTCGGCCTGGTTCGTGACACGAAGTACAGCGGCGTCAGGGATCCCGTGCCCGCCCAGTTCTTCCTGCCATACCGCCAGAGTGAAGTCGCGTTTCTCACCTTCTATGTCAAAGGCGGTCCGGACACACGCGTCCTCGCCGGCTTGATTCCTCCGGTCGTCGCCCGTCTCGACGCCAACCTGCCCATCGACAACTTCCGGACGATGGACGATCAGGTGTGGGAAAACACGACGCGAGAGCGCCTGCTCACGACGTTGTCATCCGCGTTTGCGGCACTGGCCATGTTGCTGGCCGCGATCGGTCTGTACGCGGTGCTCGCCTACGGCGTGGCTCAGCGTCTGCGCGAGATCGGCATCCGGATCGCGCTTGGCGCCAAGAGCGCAGATGTCCGCTGGCTGGTGATCGCGCAGGTGGGACGCATCAGCCTATTGGGGGGCGTCATCGGCGCAGCGCTGGCGATGGCGATCGGCCGCGCCGGTGGCGCGATGCTGTACGAAGTGCAGGGCTACGACCTCTCGATTATCGGTGGTGCGGTCCTGCTGATCGCAGCCGTCGTCGTGCTCGCGGCGATACTGCCGGCCCGGCGAGCCACCCTGGTGCAGCCGGTCGAGGTGCTGAAGACCGAATAGCCCTTCATCACCCTGTTCGGGGGCGAACGAGGGTCGTCCCATCTGCGGACAACTGTCCGGAACTGGCCCGCACACTCGCGAGAACCCTCGAAAAACCGCCCGCTTCCCCGTCGCAATGTGGCATAGGCTTTGACCTCGGTCCTTGACGTGTCCGAGATCCGATATGCCCTGCGCACGCTGATCAAGACTCCAGGGCCAACCCTCGTAATGATGGTGACGCTCGGCGTCGCCGTCGCGGCCGCCACGGTCATTTACAGCGTCATCGACCTGGTCTGGCACTTCCTTCCGGCGCCGAATCAGACGCGCCTGGTCTTCGCGGCATCGACCGACACACGCGTCGTGCAAGCGGAGGGCGCTGCGCGCAGCGTCGTCCTGCGCAGTCCGGTCTCCGTTCCGGATCTCGCCGACTGGTCGGCACGGTCCATGGCATTCGAGCAGCTGGCCGGCTTCAGGATGGGCTCGGCCAGCCTGACCGGCGTGGACGTGCCGCTGCGTCTCACGGCCATCGGCGTCACCGCGAACCTGCCCGACCTGTGGGGGTTTGCACCGGCACTCGGACGGACGTTTCGACCTGAGGAAGGCCTCGCGGGGACCTCGGCGGTGACGATGCTGTCGCATGGCTTCTGGCAACGGCAGTTCTCCGCGAATCCGGCCGTGCTCGGCCAGACTGTTCTCCTCGACGAGGTGCCGCACACGATCGTCGGCGTGCTGCCGCGGGAAGCGGGCACCGGCTTCTTCAGAGACGCCGACGTATTCACGCCGTTCGTGCTCGATGCACTGCGCGCGGCGCGGGACAGCCGCGAGGTGCTCGTCACCGGTCGTCTCAAGAGCGGTGTCACTCGTGAACAGGCGGACGCCGAGCTCGCAACGATCGCGCGTCAGCTAGGCAGGGAGCATCCGAACACGAACCAGACAATCGGCGCGGAGGTGTTGCCGCTAATCGAAGCGTCGGGTATGAACGTTCGTATTCTGGTGACGATTCTCGGGCTGATCGGACTCCTGATTGTGCTGGTCGCGTGCGCGAACGTCGCCAGCGTGATCGTCGCGCAGTCGCTCTCCCGTCGTCATGAGCTCGCCGTGCACGCCGCGCTTGGCGCGACACGCGGCGACCGCATCCGCCGCCTGGTCATCGAAAGCCTGATCGTGTCTTCAGGAGCGAGCGTCGTCGGACTGCTCGTCGCGGCCTGGGCAATCACGGGCTTGCGATGGCTGGGCAGTACAACGTTTGGCTTCGCCGACATGCAGATGAACGGACGCGTGCTCACCGCGAGCCTTGTCATCGCCTGTGCGACACCGGCCGCATTCGGGCTGCTTCCTGCGCTGCGGATGGCGCCTCCCGATCCGCAGGAACTGCGGGATGGCACACGGGCCGCCGGCGCTACCCGCCGGGGCCGGCGCTTGCGAAACCTGATCGTCGGCGTACAGGCCGCGGCGGCCTTGATTCTGATGGTCCAGATTGGCCTATTCATGCGCACCGTCTGGAAGCTCAGCGACGTGGCCCCAGGCTTCGAGTCCGCGCAGGTGCTGACCTTCCACATCGGGCTTCCGCCATCGCGGTACGTGCAGCCCCAGGCGATCGACCGGTTCATCACCGACCTTCTCGCGCGGATCAGCGCGCTGCCTGGCGTCGGCTCTGCCGGCGTGATCGATCGGCTCCCCGTGGCCGATGATGAACAGATGGCGCGGCTCACAGTCGAAGGCTCCGTTCCCGAGCCGCTGGAGCGCCGCCCGCTCGTCGCGCGCACCGCAATTGCCGGCGATCTGCTGACGGCGCTGCGGATCCCGATCAAGCGCGGCCGCGCCATCACACAGGCCGAGATCATCGACGCCGCGCCGGTGGCGATGATCAGCGAGGAAGCCGCGCGCCGGTTCTGGCCCGGGAGCGATCCGATCGGCTCGCGACTCGCGTTCGACTCCGCAAACGGGCAGGAAACATGGCTTGACGTCGTCGGCGTCGTCGGCAATCTCCGCAACTCCGACGTGGACCAGGGGCCGATGCCGCAGGTGTTCGTTGGCGCATTCCGGCAGCGAAGCCACGACATCGCGGTCGTGGTCAAGACGGCCGGTGGCGATCCGCTGCAACTGGTGCCCGCCGTTCGCGCTCAAGTCGCGGCGATCGATACCAGGCAACCCATTCACGACGTGGCGGCAATGACACAGGTGCTGTTCGACGACCTGGCCGGCACCTACGTGCTCTCGGCGATTCTTTCCACCATCGGTCTGGTCGCCCTCGTGCTGTCAGCGGCCGGCATCTACGGACTCGTCTCCTATTCGGTCACGCAACGTCGCCGCGAGATCGGCGTGCGGATGGCGCTCGGGGCCCGGCCCGACTCGATCGTCCGGATGATCGTCGCGAACTCGATCAGACCAGTCGCGCTGGGCAGCCTGGTCGGACTGGTCGCTGCCGCCGCGGTGTCGCTGCTCTTCGCCGCCGGCTTGCCAGAGCTCGACGCGCGCGATCCGATCAGTTACACCGGTGTCCTTCTGCTGCTCGGCGTCTCGGCGTTGCTGGCCAGCCTCGTGCCCGCCCGCCGCGCCGCCTCCATCAACCCCGTCGAAGCTCTCAGGGCGGACTGATGGTGACGACACTCTGGCAAGACCTCACCCATGGCGCGCGGCTGCTGCGGAAGAATCCGGGCTTCGCCTTCGTTGCCATGGCCTCGATCGCGATCGGCGTGGGGGCCAACGCCGCGATGTTCAGTCTCGCCGACACGCTGGTGCTGCGGCCGCTCACCGTACCTCGCGCGAGCGAGATCGTCACGCTGTCGGCCGTCGTGCCGACGTCCGGCTTTCTGAGTCCGACTTCGTCTGCCCTGTCGTACCCCGACTACGAGGACGTACGCGACCAGGCGCGAAGCTTTGCGAGCCTTCTCGCCTTCCGCCTCATCGTGGCCAGCTTCGCGGACCGAGCCGATCAGCCGGCGCAGCGCAAGTTCGGTATGGCGGTCAGCGGAAATCTGTTCGATGCCTTGGGTATCCAGGCGGCGCGCGGCCGGGCACTCACACCCGAGGACGATCGCGTGGTCGGCCGGGATGCTGTCGTCGTGCTCGACCATGCGTTGTGGCAGCAGCAGTTCGCCGCCGACCCAGGGATCGTGGGGCGCCGGATCCGCCTCGGTGGCGTGGACATGACCGTCGTCGGCGTGATGCCCGACGGTTTCACCGGACCAGACCAGTTCGTGCAGCCGTCGTTCTACGTGCCATTTGCGATCATGCCCGCGCTCACGAGCGGCAGCGCTGTCGTCGAGTTGACGAAGCGTGACGTGCACAACATCGCGGTCAAGGGCCGTCTCAAGCCTGGTGTGTCGATCGAGCAGGCGGCACAGGAAGTCTCGCTCATTGCCGCGAACCTCGCACGCGCGTATCCCGACACCAACCGCAATCAGGGCCTCACGGTGAGGACCGAGTTCGACGAACGCGTTCAGGCGCGCCCGCAATTAGCCGTCATGGCGCTGATGATGCTCACCCTGTCGATGATCGTGCTGCTCGTCGCGTGCGCAAACGTCGCGGGACTGCTGGTAAGCCGCGCGCCGATCCGCGCACGAGAGATGGCGCTGAGACTCGCCATCGGGGCCGGCCGGCTGCGGGTCACACGGCAACTCATGGTCGAAAGCCTGCTCATCGCCGTGGGCGGAGGCGCCGTGGGTCTTCTGGTCGGATCGGCGGTCATCGCATTTCTGAGGCAGATCCAGGTCCCGACCGACGTGCCGCTCAAGCTGACAATGGATCTCAGCGATCGGGTGCTCGTCGTCGGATTCGTCCTGGCGACTCTCAGCGCCGTCGCGTCCAGCCTCATTCCTGCTTGGCAATCGTCGCGCACTGATCTCGTTAGCCAACTCAAGGACCAGGGCGCGGCCGATCAGCGGCGACAGCGGCTGTGGGGCCGCAATCTTCTCGTCTCCGGTCAGGTCGGTCTGTCACTCGTGCTCCTGACGGCGGCCGTGTTTCTGTATCGCGCCCATCAGAGTGAGTACGGACGCGGGCCTGGCTTCCGCACCGACCATCTCCTGCTCATGTCCTTCCAACCGGATCTTGCCGGCTACGACACTGCTCGCGCCGCGCGTTTCCAAGACATGCTCCGCGATCGCGCCGCTGCGCTTCCTGGCGTCAGATCGGTCGCGTTCACATCGTCGGTACCGTTCGACGGTATCAGCATCGAGAACACGGCGGTTGCGCCCGAGGGATTCCAGTTGCCGGAGGGCGCGTCATTCGTACGCGTCCGGTCGGCACGTGTCGACGCAGGATATTTCGACACCCTCGGCATCCGCGTCACCAGCGGGCGGGCCTTTCGTTCGACTGACACGACCGAGACGCCTCGCGTGGCTGTTGTCAACGAGACGTTCGCCTCGCGCTATTGGCCCGGCAACGTGGCAGTCGGTAAGCGCTTCCGTCTGACGCCGCCCACCGGTGGCGCGGCCGGACAAGAGGGCGGTGCCGGAGAGCCGTGGATCGAGATCGTCGGCATCGCCGCGGACACGCGTTACCGCGCGCTCTCTGAGGCACCGACACCGTTCGTCTACTATCCGCTCGCACAGAACCCCGCGCCCGATAGCACCGTCATGCTCCAGACCGACGCCGATCCGGCGTCGGTCGCGGCGCCGCTCCGCGCCGCGGTCCGCGCGCTCGATCCGAACATGCCGGTCTTTGGTGTGCAGACGATGGAGGAGTTTTACAGGGCGAGCGCACTCAATGTGGGCAACATGATTACTCAAACGGCGGGTGCGATGGGGCTCGTCGGCCTGGTGCTCTCGGTCGTCGGCCTCTACGGTCTGGTTGCGTACGCCGTGAATCGACGGACCCGCGAGATCGGCATTCGGATGGCAGTCGGTGCGCAGTCGGGAACGGTGCTGCGCATGGTGATGCGGCATGGCCTGCTGCTGGCGGGATTCGGCACAGTGGGCGGCTTGCTGGCGAGCGCCGTCACTGGCAGCCTCCTGCGCGCGGTGTTTCCCTTCCCGAATGTCCCTGGAGTTGACGTCATGACCTACGTCATCGTCGTGCCGACGCTGCTCGGTGTCACGCTGCTCGCGGCGTATCTCCCAGCGCGGCGGGCCGCTCGCATCGATCCGCTGCTCGCCCTGCGACAGGAGTAGAGGGCATTTTGGATTTGTGATTGTTGATCTTTGGTTTGTTGGTGATTGGCGATTGTTGATCGTTGATTGGGCCTGAGGCGACTGGCTGGTTGCCGCTTTCAATCAACAATCACAAATCAACCAATCAACAACGAATCGACAGTCAAAGATCGGAAACTCAACAATGATCAGCGATCTCAAACATGGCCTCCGAATGCTGGCGAAGAATCCCGGTTTCGCCGTCATCGCCATTGTGTCGATCGCGATTGGCGTCGGTGCGAACGCTGCCATGTTCAGTCTGGCCGACGGTCTGGTGCTTCGCCCGTTGCGCGTGCCGCGCTCGGGCGAGATCGTGGCCGTGAGTGCCCTCTCGCCGCGCGCCGCCAGCACCTTCGTCACCACGAGCCTGCTGTCACGACTCGACTACGTCGACCTGCGCGATCGCGCGCGGGGTTTCAAGGGTCTGCTGGCCTACGGCACGGTGGTCACCGGCTTCGCAACCCGTCAGGACGAGCCACCGCAGAGTGCACTCGGACTCGCCGTCAGCGGCAACTTCTTCGATGTGCTCGAGCTGCAACCGGCGCTCGGCCGTTTCTTTCTTCCAGATGAAGATTCGGCTGCCGGCCGCAACCCTGTGATGGTGATTGCCCACGATGTGTGGACCGACAGGTTCGGCGCCGACCCGACGATTGTCGGCCGTCGCGTGCGGCTGGGCGGTGTGGATTTCGAGGTCATCGGCGTGGCACCGGCGGGATTCGAAGGCATGCACCTGGCTCTTCATCCGGTCTACTACATTCCGCACGTGATGACCACGGCGCTGCCGGGCGCGATTGCGGGGGTGCTCGAGCGACGCGACATGCGCACCCTCACAGTGAAGGGTCGATTGAAGCCCGACGTCTCGCTCGCCCAGGCCCGTGAAGAGGTTCGGCTCATCGCGGCCGACCTCGAACGAACGTATCCCGACTCGAATCGTGGCTACGGTCTCCTCGTGAAGTCAGACTTCGATGCACGCCTCGAAGAGCGCGGACCGTCCGCACCCGGTGCATTCATGCTGCTCACCCTCGCCGTCGTCGTGCTGTTGGTCGCCTGCGCGAATGTGGCCGGCCTGCTCATGAGCCGCGGGCCTGCACGCGAGCGTGAGATCGCGCTGCGTCTGGCGATTGGCGGCGGCCGCGTGCGCGTCATGCGACAGTTGGTGACGGAAAGCGTGCTGCTCGCCGCGGGCGGTGGTCTGTTGGGGCTGCTGCTTGGCTCTGTCGCCGTGCGCTTCTTCGAGCAATTACCGCTCGTTAGCGATATCGGCGTGCGATTGATTTTCGAACTCGATCGACGCGCGATCGCCGTGGGACTGGTGCTCGCCGCGGCCAGCGCACTCCTCTCGAGTCTGGTGCCGGCATGGCGGGCCACGCGCCGGCTTGATCTGACTAACGCGCTCAAAGTCGGGACGACCGGCGGGGTTCGCGGCTCTCGACTCTGGGGACAGAATAGTCTCGTGGTCGGTCAGGTCGCCCTGTCCGTGATTCTCCTCGCCGTCACCGTCTTTCTCAGTCGAGCGTTCGAGCGAGAACTGCGCGAGCCGGGATTCCGCACCACGAAGATGCTGTTGTCGAACTACGAGCCCCGGCAGGCTGGTTACGACATCGCGCAAACCACGGCCTTCTACCGTCAGCTCAAGGAGCGCGCACAGGGTCTCCCTCGCGTCACCTCGGTCGGCATGACGTCGGTGATGCCGCTCAATCAGGACAACCGCGAGGCCTCCGCAATCCTTCCCGAAGGTTTTCAACTACCCAGCGGCACGACCAGCGTGACGGTGCTGTCCTCGCGCATCGACGATGGCTACCTCGCCACAATGCAGATTCCGGTCGTGCAAGGTCGCGGCATCGAATCCATTGACACTGAAGACTCGCCGCGCGTGGCGGTGATCAATCAGTCGATGGTGGCCCGCTACTGGCCGGGACAGAGCGCTATCGGCAAACGGATCCGACTGAACACTCTTCGTGAACCGGTATGGGTGGAAGTCGTCGGCGTCGCCGCTGACAGCAAATACAACTTCATCGGCGAAGCACCCACACCGTGGATGTATCTCGCGCAGCAGCAGGACCCTGGCGCTCGAGCAACACTGGTCATCGCGTCGGACACCGACTCGGCGGCGTTGGCAGCGCCGCTCCGCGCGCTCGTTCGCAACATCGACGCGGCCATGCCTGTCTCCGGCGTGCGGACCATCGAAGAGTTCTATCGCGGCAACGCGACCGGAATCGTCACCGCGCTCATCGCGATCACCGCTGCCATGGGGCTGCTTGGCCTGACACTGGCGATGGTGGGCCTGTACGGGCTGGTCGCCTACGTCGTGGCGCGGCAGACGCGCGAGATTGGCATCCGCATGGCGGTCGGGGCCCAGCGTGGAACGGTGCTACGGATGGTGCTGCGGCGCGGATTCTGGAGAGCCGCCTGGGGTGCCGCGTTCGGCATCGCCGGCTGCTTCGCGGCCGGCCGGCTGCTGCGAGCCGTCTTCCCCACCGTCGGCTCGATCGATCTCGGCACGTATGCCGTGGTCATCGGCATGCTCGCTGCGGTCACGCTCCTTGCTTCATTCGTGCCGGCGCGTCGCGCGGCGCACATCGATCCGCTTCGAGCCCTGAGACAGGACTAGAACATGTTCAGAGATCTGCAACACGGCCTCCGGGTGCTGATGAAGAACCCGGGCTTCACGGTGATCGCCGTCATCTCAATCGCGATCGGCGTCGGTGCGAACGCGGCGATGTTCAGCTTCGCCGACGGACTCGTCTTCCGTCCGCTGCCCGTGCCCCGCGCCGGTGAAGTGGTCTCCATCGTCGGGCAGGCGCGTGATGTCGGGTTCGGCAATCGCCGCCTCTCCTATCCCGACTACGTTGACGTGCGCGATGGGGCCAAGCGTTTCGACAATCTCGTCGCGTTCGCGTTCGTGAGCACCAGCTTCACGGACCGCGCCAACGAACCTGCGCAGCGTAAGGTCGGTTTCGCCGTCAGCGGCAACTTCTTCGAGGCAATGGAGGTGCGGCCGCCGCTCGGCCGTGCACTGCGTCGCGACGAAGACGAGGTGCCCGGCCGCAATCCCGTCGTCGTGCTCGATCACGACGAGTGGCGGCAGCAGTTCGCATCCGACCCGTCGATCGTCGACAAGCGCATCACCCTCGGCGGTGTGGAATTCACTGTCATCGGCGTCGCCCCCGAAGGCTTCACGGGCATCGACCATGACGTGAAGCCCGCGTTCTACATCCCAATCGCCATGTACACGGCGGTTCAGAACGGCGCGCAGCCGGATCTGCTGACGCGGCGCGAGTCCCGCATCTTCACCGTCAAGGGCCGCCTGGCGGATGGGGCGACGATGAACCAGGCGCGCCAGGAGATGCAGCAACTGGCGTCGAGCCTCGCGCAAACCTATCCGGACACCAACCGCAATCGCGATCTGCTGGTGAAGACGGAATTCGACGCGTACCGAGATAACCCAGGTGGTGGCGACACGAATCTGGTCGTGATGCTGATGACGCTGGCGCTGCTCGTCCTGGCGATCGCGTGCGCCAATGTCGCGGGGTTGCTGGCGAGCCGCGCTCCGTCCCGCGCACGAGAGGTCGCGCTGCGTTTGGCGGTCGGCGCGGGCCGATGGCGACTAGTCCGGCAGTTGGTGACCGAGAGCTTACTGCTGGCCACGGGCGGAGGACTGCTCGGGCTCTTGCTTGGCTACGCGGTTATCAACGTCCTCCGCACCGTCGAGTATCCGACTGATATCCCGTTGAAGCTCACCTTCGATCTCGACAACCGCGCGCTGCTCGTCGGCATCGTCGTCGCCGCGGGGAGCGCGGTGTTGTCCAGCCTGCTTCCCGCGTGGCGCGCGACGCGCACCGACATGGTCAATTCGCTGAAGGATGCGGCCGTCACGGAACACGCGCAACGCGGAAGGCTCTGGGGCCGCAGCCTGATGGTGTGCGGCCAGGTGGCGCTGGCGCTGATGCTGGTGACCGTCACGATCTTCATGTATCGCGCGTTCGGCTCGCGCCTGACGCAAGGTCCCGGGTTCCGAACCGACGGCCTCATTTTCGCCAGCTTCGATCCCGCTCTTGCCCGCTACAGCGATGCGCGTGCTGAAACGTTCTTTCGCGACTTGAAGGACCGCGCCGCCGCGTTACCCGGCGTCAGATCGGTTGCGCTCGCGTCCACCGTGCCCATGCGGACCGACAACCTGCAGGTGTCGCAAATCGCGCCGGAAGGGTTCACCTTCGCGCCTGGCATCGAGACCGTCAACTGCCCGTCTGCGCTGGTGGACGAGGGCTACTTCGACACGACCGGCATCCGAATCGCGGAGGGCCGTGCGTTTCGACCCACGGATACCGATGATTCGCCAGCGGTCGCGATCGTGAACCAGCGCTTCGCCGCACACTACTGGCCGGGCCAGAGCGCAATCGGGAAGCGCGTCACCATCCGCGGCACCAAGCCGCGGATGGTGGAGATTGTCGGCGTGGCGGCGGACTCACGCTACTTCTTCATCGTCGAACCGCCGCTGGAGTTCATGTACCTTCCGCACGCGCAAAGCCCGGTGTCGCGGCGTTCGCTGGTGCTGGCGTCGGCTGGTCCGGCCGCCGCCCTGGCCGACCCGTTGCGGGCGCTGGTCCGCTCGATCGATCC
>Ga0075420_100002150_pt1 | contig 17010 bp, 15 predicted proteins | sample SoiMetdeltSBSDD4_FD_75296 | JGI IMG/M metagenome (GOLD analysis project Ga0075420, IMG submission 75296) | Bulk soil microbial communities from a Populus tree surrounding site in Tennessee, USA - Soil MetaG P. deltoides SBSDD4 | ecosystem: Environmental > Terrestrial > Soil > Tree plantation... | reverse complement strand
CCGCAGCGTCGTGGTCTTGCCGCAGCCGGACGGCCCGAGCAGCGCCACCAGCTCGCCGTGCTCGACCTTGAGCGAGAAGTCGCGCACGGCAAGCGCGGCGCCGTAGGCCTTGCTGACGCGGCTGAGCACGACCTCGGACACTCACACGACCTTCGCGAGCTTCACGAACCGGTCGGTCACCATGAGGCCGGCCCCGATGATGGCGATCTGCACCACCGAGACCGCGGCGACGGTCGGATCGAACTTCCATTCGAGGTACTGCAGCATGGCGATCTGCAACGTGGAGCGGCCCGGGCCGACCAGGAACAGCGACATTTCGAGATCGGTGAACGAGACGATGAACGAGAAGATCGCGGCGGCAACTACGCCCGGGCGGATCATCGGCAAGGTCACGCGGCGGAAGGTGGTGAGCGGCCGCGCGCCGAGATTGGCTGCCGCCTCCTCGATCGACTGATCGACGCCGACGAGGCTCGCCGCGACCAGCCGCACCGTCCAGGGAATGGTCAGCGCCACGTGCGCCAGCACGAAGCCCGGCAGCGTCGCGATCACCCGCACCCCGGTCCACAGCTCGAGCTGGACGAAATAGATGTAGATCGCCGTGCCGGCGACGATCCCGGGTACGATCAGCGGGGAGAGCAGCAGGGCATTGAGCGCCTCGCGTCCCGGGAAGCGGCCGCGCACCAGCGCAAAGCTCGCCGGAATGCCGAGCGCCAGCCCCGCCAGCATCGAGAACACGCCGATCTGGATCGAGGCGATGAAGCCGTTGAGGAAGGCGGCGTTCGCCCAGGCGTTGCCGAACCACGCCAGCGTGTAGCCCTGCGGCGGAAAGGTGACGACCTCGTTCCTGAAGACGCTCACCCACAGCACGAACAACAGCGGCGTGAACATGAACAGGAAAACGAGCGCGACCACCGCCAGGTAGGTTGCGCGCGCGAGCGACGGCGCGGGCCGCGGCACGGGCGCTGCAAGGTCGGCGGTCGATGGCATGCACACCCTCGAGACGGGGCGACGCTAGTGCGGAACGCGCAGGCGGACAAGCCGGACCGAACGGATGCGTGTGCGTCATTGCGAGGAGCGTCAGCGACGAAGCGATCCAGAAACGGCACCGCAGCCTGGATTCGCTTCGCTAGGAAGAAACGGTGGGGAAACGACTCGCAATGACGGAGGCGGATGGGTGTCGGCCACCCCACGCCGTCATCCTGAGGTGCCCGAGCGAAGCGAGGGCCTCGAAGGATGCTGCTCTGCCGTGCAGCTTCTATGTTGTGCGTCCTTCGAGGCCCGCCCGACTTCGTCGGGCGAGCGCCTCAGGATGACGAGTCAGGTCAAGCGTTGCCCCACAACACCGTCATCCTGATCAGGCTGAGGGATTGCCAAGTTTCATCCAGGTGGATCGGCCGCCAGGCCGGTGTGCAACTCGCAATGACGGCTCGTTCCGCGCTCAACCGGGGAGCCTCAAGAACCGCTGCAGGCGCGCGACCTCGTCGTCGAAGGCGACGCGGAAGGCCTTCTCCCTCGGCGCCTTGCCGGCAAACCCGACGTCGACCTGCAACGCGCCGCCGGCGTTGGCGACATTGGCCCAGCCGATGACGCGGTCGCGGAAGATGAGCGGCATGGCGTAGTAGCCGCGCAGCCGCTTGGCGACCGGCGTGTAGGCTTCGAGCCGGTACGCCCAGCCCCACGGGTGCTCGAACCGGCGCCGGTCCCACACGATCGGATCGAACGGCGAGAGCAGGCGCACCATCTCCGGGGGCTCGCGCCGGTCGAGCGGGCCGAGCGCGGCCGGCCACAGGTAGGTTTCGCCGTCGACCTCGGCGCTTGCGAGCACGCCGTCGCGCATGAGCTCGCGCAGGCTCGCCTGCACGCCCAGTCCCGGGTTTCGGCGCGCGAACAGCGCCAGCGCGGCGCGCAGCGACTTGTCCGAGACCGGGCTCAGGATCCGCGCCACCTGCAGCACCAGCCGGCGCGCCCTTGTCTGCGGCGGCAGCGCGTCGGGGTGCGGCGCGGCGGCGTCGTAGATCCGGATGCCGCCCTGGCGCGCGGACACGCGCAGGTAGCCGTAGTGGTGCAGGCGCTGCAGCGCGCGGGTCGTCGTCTTCGACAGCCCACCCCAGGGGTTGACGGTGCGCTCGCGGCCGAAGCGATTGGCCAGCGCGCTCGGATGGATCGGCCCCTGCTCGCGGGCGAGCGCGAGCAGTGCGGCGGCAAGCCCGGTCGGCACGAAGCGCCCGTCGGCGCTGTCGGGATCGAGGCGCGGGTGGAGCAGCCGCGCGATCCGCCGCGGCATGAAGCCGTAGGCATAGAGGAAGTCCTCTTCCAGCTTGAGCCGCGGAAAGGCGCGCTCCAGGTCGCCTGCCGAATAGTCTGCGACGCGGTGCCGCAGGATCAGATCTTGCGCGCGTGCGGGGAAGCGGATCGGGTCGGCCTGGACGAAACCGAGGGCGCCGACGGCGCGGGCGAGGGTGGTTGGCGGGGGCAGGGAGGCGGCGAGGACCTGGCGGCGCAGGTGCTGGAGGGTCAGGGGTGCCGCTCTTCTCCGCGCGCTGACGGTGGAACTCATCGAGGTCTGACGGCCGATATCGAGGGAGCAAGATCGCCTAAGGGCACGGGGGCCGCACGAGTCTCAACCCGGGCTATCGAAATCCACCTCAAACGAGAATGACTGTCCAAAGGCAGTGCTCCTGACAGTATGTCGGCCGCTCGGCATCGCGAAATTGGCTTTCGCGTATTCCTCCAAGTAACTCTGAAGTGCGGCAACCCAAGCTCTGGTGCCCAGTGCTTCAGCTGCCGTTTCACTCGGGTTCGCGTTGCGCCATGATTCCATCACGCGCGCAATATCTTCCTTGAAAGGTGCAATACTCCATTCGTGGCGCGCTCTCGCGGCCATGTCCTCCGCTTTCATGACCTTTGCGAGCGCTCTCGCATCGCTTAGCATCGCCGCTGGATCGAAGCGGTTGCGAACTGCTCTGCGGACTATGAGGCCAAGCGGTAAATCAAGCTCGTCGACTGTCTCGCTCGTCTTGATCATGCGGCGAAGGAATCGCTTATCCCTCAGCGTCCCGATCTGCTCGCGCAACGCTGTGAGGCTCTCGTCGGGCACTGCCGAGAGAGCCAAAGCAATTTCTGACACGGGTGGTCCCGCCCAGCCGCACGCGATAAGGTCGGTAGCGTAGTTGTCAGGGCCCTCTATTCGCATGTCACCGGGCCAGGGATATTCACCCGACGTATCGCCGTCTGAGTAGAAGGCATACACTTCCTTCTGCGTTAGCACCGTCAGTACCGCGCGCCAGCCTTCATGCGCATCAATGGACGCAATGGTCTCGAATTCTTCCTCGTTCGTGACGTCGCCGCACTGTTGGACGCGTAGTCTTGAATCGACAAGCTCAATACGCAGTTCCGCAATGCCGCCTTGCCCCGGGCCTACTCCAAAATAGCCATACTGCAGCACGAGCGGTGCTATTCTTATCTCCTCCATCTTAGGCATTCAGGTCCTCGTTAACGTGAAGCCGTGGCGCGCGCGGTGCAGGGCAAGGTTGGCGCGATGCGCGTCGCGAAGGCCACGAAGCGGCGGCGCTGTGTCCAGGGTCAGAGCCCGGCGCGCCATGTCTCCAAGCTGCGGGCTCACAAGCGTACAGCCGTCATCGGCGAAGCTGACAAGGCCCTTGTCAAAGGCGGCGTCCCACAGCGTCGACAGTAAAAGACCATTGTGTACGTCAAGGCGCTTGACGTCGGTGCAGTCGGACCAGGGGACGATGTGAGACGCACGCAGTAGGGCCGGCTCAGCAATGCCGGTGATCGGACAACGTGCGCCCCAGTAATCCATCAGAGCATCCCGGAACATGTCCTGGCCAATGCGCTGGATCACCAGCCGCTCGGCCTCGGTCATGCGGGGGAGAAGCGCAGTCTTGGTGTGAAACCGCGTGAGCGGCGCATCAGGGAGGCTGACGGCAAGTTTGTAGACACGGTCGAGCGCGGCGTGGAGATGTGCCAGAGTGACGACCATGAAGGTCCTGAGTCCCGGCCCCGAGACCGATGAAGTGGGCACGCTACCCATCTCGGTGGCGACGCCCGAATGATCGACGGAAAAGTGCCATGGTCCGTGCGCCGAGGTGCCGGCAATCCAGAGCGACCCCGGCGCTGTGGTCGAGCCATAATGAAGCCAGCCATCATCAACGCCGAGTTCGAGCCTAAAGCCGTTATCCCAAGCCGCCTTCTGCGCCTCGGTGCGCACGACGAAGCCAGGCGGATTCTCGAAATCACTCATCGAGCAAATTTGAGGGACGGGACGAGTTTTTCCTGAAAGAAATCACCACCGCAAGCATGCTTCATGTCGCGAGCTCTCCTCGCTCCATTCGATCCCATGCCTGCAGCACGAGGCGGGCAGTGCGGTATTCACCGAAGCGGGCGATCTCGTTCTTCTTGAGCACGCGGAATGTTTCGGAGGGGTAATCGGGACCCTTCAGGTCGGCAGGGTCGAGGATGTAGCGCAGCTCGTCCCGAGCGAGGCCGTACGCGCGGGCGTACCATGCGTCGAGTTCGGCGCGCAGGTGCGCGCGGCGGTCCTCGTTCCAGGCGAAGGGCGCGCCGTCATAACCGAGATCACGCGCAAACGGTGCCACGGAGCGGCTGTTGTAGGTGAGTTCGAGGACGCGCGGAATGATGAAGGCAAGGGCAAAGGGCGTGTAGAGGGTGGGAGGGAGAACCGTGATCTGCTTCATCGTGAAATATTTGAATGAAGTGCCTCCGAGTTTCTGCCGAGCAACGTAGTCGCAGACGAGTGAATTGAGCGAAGCATAGAGTGCGCTGCTCTTCTCCGACGTTTCGCTTGAAAACATGAGTAGAAACTTGTCACCGCAACCGGAGACCGGAAAGACACCGGAAACCAGGGTGCGCTCGTCAGTCGAGCGAGCGATGTCTCTCCAACCCATGAGCTAGCCGCGTGTCAAGCCCTTGGTGACGAGGCGGTCAGCGACCTCGCCCTGGGGGACCCAGTAGCGCGGGGCTGGATCGAAGCTTGCATCAACCTTCTCGGCGCCGGTTACGTCGCGGCTCTCGCCATTGTCATACGTCGCCCAGCGATGATCGAACTGATGGATCATCTTGGCTTCGTGGAGCGGCACATAACGCTCGGAGGCGCGCGCTGTTGCATACGTGTCGAGGGCAAGGCTGGGATCGTCGCTGCCGCCGGCGAGCGCGAGGGCGCTTTGCCGTGGACGCGCACCCGCCGGCGCCGTCCAATCGCGACCGTCACGAACGAAGCCCGCCTCAGCAAGCTGCGCGGCCGTCCGAAACAGCCCGCTGTCGTTGGACATGTGGAACATGGCCATGAACGACACGCCCCACGGATTGCCGGCTGCCCCTTTCGCCTCATCGATGAGCACGGGGACGCGCGTATGGATCTTGGCGGTCAGTTCGGCATCGGCGGAAGTGCGGAAAACGGGTGCAGTCACGGTATTTGGGTTGATCCTGGCGATTGCATCGCGAGAGAGATTGAAATGTCGGCGTGAGTCCTGGAACTCGCGTAAAGTCCGAGAGAAGAAGCTGAACTCCGGCTGCACCGGGCCGGCATTTTCACGGCCAACCGTCAGCAAACAGAATTTGAAACGAGCATGCCCGATCCGGTCGAAGTAACCCATCCCAGTCTGAAAATCGTGCAGACTGAATAGTCGCCTTCCTTCTAGTACTACTGCGTCACAATATTTGCCGATTGCGGTTGGCATAGCGGCCCCCGCAGCACGGACATCGCGGCAAGCTCCTGACAATCGCATCGATCAAGCGTATTCGCATAGTTGCGATTGAGTTTGGGGTGTGCCGCTCAGGCCGCAATGGCGGATCCTCTGGGTCGGTAACCGTTGGGTAGGGCAAGTCGCGGGAGTCGCGCGGTGGAACGAGGTCCTGAGGGGGGAATCGTCTCCCTTTCGGAGACCAGGAAGCCATAGGCCGCAATGCACAGTGTGGCGTGGTGATGGAAGCCACGCCATCCACGCCCTTCAAAATGCCCGAGCCCGACCTCCTGCTTGAGCTCCTGATAATCGCGCTCGATGCGCCAGCGCAGTTTGGCGCGCTCGACGAGATCGCGGAAGCGGGTCTTTTTGGGCAAGGTGGAGAGCCAGTATTTGGTTGGCTCCTTCTCACCCTCAGGCCACTCGACCAGCAGCCATTCTTTGGTCGAGTTCTCGCCACCCCGCGACGCAACGTAAATACGTAACCGGGCAAAGCGTGACGATAGCCATTCGTTGGTGCCTTCGCGCCACGTGATCGTGCGCCACGCTTTCCTGCTCAGCCCAACGGCAACCTCCCTGACCGAGAGCGCATTCGGTTCGCCGCGGCTGCCTTTGCGCGGTGCAGGGCCAGGCCGCGTGCCGGGTGCCGAGACCAGCGTCGGCGACTGAATGCCGGCCACATAGGCCAACTTAAGCTCGCTAATGCCCATGCGCAGCTTAGCGTCGTGGCCGTAGCCAGTGTCCAAAAGCACGGTGCCGCGGGGAAGCCCCGCCTCACACGCCCAGCCGATCTGCTCCAGCGCGATCTCCGGCTTGGTCTGAAAGCTGATCTGCCGAGGTACGTCGGCTTTGCGCCGACGCTCACCATCCTGCGCCCAGTCCTTCGGCAAATACAGCCGATAGGCAACCGGCAGGCTCGCCTGCCGGTTGACAATAGACAGCGATACCGCCACCTGGCAGTTCGACTTCTTGCCAAGCTGGCCGCAATATTGATGCGCCACCCCAACTGAATGCCGTCCCTGCTTGGGGAAGCTCGTGTCGTCGATGATCCAGGCCTCAATCGGCGCGGCACGTTCGATCCGAGGCAACACCATCCCACGAACTTTCGCCAAGACCTTCTCGTCCGACCACGGCCCTTGGCCAACAAAATGCAGCAACGACTGATGCTGTGCCGCCGTCCGCTCAGGCGCCGTGAGCGCCGCCATCGGCTCCACGCTCTTGCGTGCACCCGGCATCACCAAGCCCACGCAATAGTCGCGTAACGGACCGGCCCGATCCCGGTGTCCGATCACGCTCACAAGACCCTCGATATAACTCGCAAAACGTCGTTCAATGTCTGCCGCCCGATGAAGACCCATCCCGACCTCCCCGGCCACGTCGGAAGCGCCTCCAATAATTGATTCTTCAACACCAGCGGGTGCGGCGTTCTGACTCAGTAGTACTAGGGAGCATTGGGTGGCCCGAGTTCCGCAACGTGCGCTTGCGCAGCATCCCGCCGTCGCCGCGGCCCTGAGGATTGCCGCCGCGCGTTCTGGAGCGTGGCTCTGTTTTCCGGTGTCGTGAACATCCTGATGCTCGCCGGCCCGCTCTACATGCTGCAGATCTATGACCGCGTGCTGTCAAGCCACAGCGTCCCGACCCTTATTGCGCTGTCGGTCTTCCTGGTCGGCGCCTACGGCTTCCAGGCCGTGCTCGACCTGGTGCGCTCGCGCGTCGTGGTGCGCGCCGCCGGGCTGCTCGACCGGCACCTCGGGACCATCGTGCACAATGCCGTGATCACGTTGGCACTGCGCTCGCGCCAGGCCGGCGAGGCGCACCAGCCGGTGCGCGATCTCGATCAGATCAGGGCCTTCCTCACCAGTCCGGGGCCGATCGCAATCGTCGACCTGCCCTGGATGCCGGTGTTCCTGTTCATCTGCTACCTGCTGCATCCCTGGCTCGGAATCATGTCGCTGGTCGGCGGGCTGGCTTTGCTCACCACGACCCTGCTGACCGAGCGCTCGAGCCGCACCCCGGCGCAGGAAGTGAGCCGCGGCGGGGCCACGCGCGCCGCGCTGGTCGAGGCCGACCGTCGCAATAGCGAGACGGTGGTCGCCATGGGGATGGGCGATGCCATGGCCAAGCGATGGAATACCGTCAACGAGGCCTATCTGGCGGCGGTCGAACGCTCGTCCGACATCGTCGGCTCGTTCGGCAGCATTTCGAAGGTCCTGCGGCTGCTGCTGCAATCGATGATCCTCGGCCTCGGCGCCTACCTGGTGATCCGCGGCGAGCTCACTGCCGGCGCGATGATCGCCGCCTCGATCATGATGGCGCGCGCGCTGGCGCCGATCGAGACCGCGATTGCGAACTGGCGCGGCTTCATCGCGGCGCGCGAGAGCATCCGGCGCCTGTCCGATGTCTTGGCGCGCGTCGGGACCGACCGGGAGCGCACCGAGCTGCCGCCGCCGCATCGCCGCTTCGAGGTTGAGGACGTGGTGGTCGTGCCGCCCGAGGGCCAGCGCGCGATCGTCGGCAACGTTCGCTTCCGGCTGAGCGCTGGCGAAGTGCTCGGTGTCATCGGGCCGAGCGGGTCGGGCAAGACGTCGCTGGTGCGTGTGCTCGTCGGCATCTGGCCGCCGGCGCGCGGATCGGTCCGCATCGATGGCGCCACGCTCGAGCAATGGCACGCCGAGTTGTTGGGCGCGCACATCGGCTACCTGTCGCAGGGCATCGAGCTGTTCGACGGCACGGTCGCTGAGAACATCGCGCGCATGTCGGTCGAGCCCGACGCCGATGCCGTGGTGCGCGCCGCCCAGGCGGCCGGCGCCCACGACATGATCCTGCGCCTGCCGAACGGCTACGATACCCGCATCGGCGATGCCGGCGCCATTCTGTCGGCGGGCCAGCGGCAGCGCGTGGCGCTCGCCCGAGCAGTCTACGGCGATCCCTTCCTGATCGTCCTCGACGAGCCCAATGCCAATCTGGACAGCGAAGGCGAAGCCGCGCTACTGCAATCCATTCGCGACGCCAAAGCACGTGGCGCGATCGTGATCATGATCGCCCACCGGGCCGCTGCGCTGGCGGTGTGCGACTTGGTCGTGGTGCTCCGCGATGGGCTGCAGCAGGCGTTCGGCCCGCGCGCCGAGGTGCTCCGCAAGTCGGCGGTGCAAGGGCCGCAGCCGGCCCCTCAGCCGGCGTCGCCACCGGCGGTCGCCAGCATGGCCGGCAGCCTGAAGATCGTCGGCGACAGCGGGCCGGGAGGTAAGCGATGAACGGGACCGAACGCCTTGCTCGCAACGGCAACGGCAATGGGAACCGCAACGGCAGTCGTAGCCGCAATGGCAACGGCAATGCTGCCCACACCGAGCGCGATCCGCGCCGGGGCATCCGCAAGCTGAACCTGCTCGGCATCGCGGCGATCCTGATCTCGGTCGGTGGCGTCGGCGGGTGGGCCGCGACGACGCATCTGGCCGGCGCCGTCATCGCCGGCGGCACGCTGGTGGTGGAGTCGAACGTCAAGAAGGTCCAGCACAACACCGGCGGATACGTCGGGGAGATTCTTGTCCGCGAGGGTTCGGAGGTCCGCGAAGGGCAGGTGATGATCCGGCTCGATGACACGCTCACGCGCGCCACGCTCGGGATCGTGCAATCGCAGCTCGACCAGTTCGTGGCCAGGCAGGGCCGCCTTGTCGCCGAGCGCGACGGCGAGGACGAGATCAAATTCGCCGAGAGCCTGCTCACGCGGCCGCAGGATGCGACGGTCCAGACCGCCATTGCGGGCGAGCGTAAGCTGTTCGAGGCGCGGCGCTCCGCCCGCGACGGGCAGCGCTCGCAGCTGCGCGAGCGCATCGCCCAGACCGAGAACGAGATCCGCGGCCTGACCGCGCAGCAGGAAGCCAAAGCCTCCGAGATCGGCTTCATCGGCGAAGAGCTCAAAGGGGTCGCCGAGCTGTTCAAGCAGAACCTGGTCACCATCGTGCGCTTCATGGCGCTGCAGCGCGACCAGGCCCGGCTGCAGGGCGAACGCGGCCAGTTCATGGCCGACATCGCCCGCGCGCGCGGCAAGATCGCCGAGACCGAGCTGCAGATCCTTCAGCTCGACCAGGACTTCCGCACCGAGGTGCTGCGGGATTTGCGCGAGGCCGAAGCCCGCATCGCCGAGCTGCAGGAGCGCGTCAATGCCGCGCAGGACGAACTGCGGCGCATCGACATCCGGGCTCCACAGAACGGTATCGTGCACCAGCTCGCAGTGCATACCGTCGGCGGGGTGGTCGCCAAGGGCGAGACGCTGATGCTGGTGGTGCCGCGGCAGGATGCCCTCATCATCGAGGCCAAGGTCGCGCCGACCGACATCGACCAGGTCGCGGTCGGCGCGCCGGTGCGCGTGCGCGTCATGGCCGGCAACCGCAGGACTACGCCCGAAGTGGCGGGGGTGGTGACGATCGTGTCGCCCGACCTCACCCGCGAGCAGCCGAGCGCCGCGGGTGTGCAGCAGGCCTATTACATCGTGCGCATCGCGCTTTCCGAAAAGGAGGTGCAGCGCCTCGGCGACCTGAACCTCGTGCCCGGCATGCAGGTCGAAACCTACATCAAGACCACCGATCGCACCCCGCTCGACTATCTGCTCAAGCCGCTCGAAGAGCAGATCGCCCGCACCTTCCGCGAGCGCTGATAGCACGCCGCATCGCGGTTTTGCTGGTTTCGCCTTCAACTCGCGCTGCCCACGTGTCGTCATGCGAGTTGCGTGGCGGCGAAGAGCGATCCAGACGGGGAAACCAGCCGCGTGGCCGCCCCGGATTGCCTCCGCCGGCACCGGCCGAGGTCGTCCCCTGATCCGCCGGCGCGCCGAAATCGCCTTGTTCCGGTCACCATGAGGCCATGGTCCGGCGCTTCGAATATCGGCTCGGGGGCCCATGCGGGAGGGACCTATGTACCGCATTGTCGCCATCACCGCGGGCAGCGCCATGCTTGCCGGCATCACGCTGGGCGCCGCCTCTGCGGCGACCTGTGACCGACGCAGCGCCGGCAGCTGCCCGACCGAGCCGGTGGCCGCGCCGGCGGACGTCAGCGCCGCGTCGGCGAAGCCGCGGGCGCAAGCGCGCACCGGCAAGCAGCGCAGCGTGCGCCGCCCCGGGCGGAGCGATCGCCATCTCAGCAGCGCTGAGCGCCGGCGCACCGCCGCGATTGTCGCCAGGGCGATGGCGCGCGAGCAGGAGCGGCGGGGCGAGCGCGAGCTGGGCCGGGCGGAACGCCAACAGCGCGCCGAAGCCCCGGCGGCCTCGCCCGCTGCCGCAACGCCTCCGCCGGTCGCGCTGATGCCGACATTGGTCCAAACCGTCGAGGTGCGTCGAGCGAGGCCGGACGCCAACGCTCCGGCGGTTCCCGACGCACAAGCGGCCGCAGCGACCGCGCCCGAGCAGCGGGCGACCGCAGCGCCCGAGCAACGGGTGGCTACGACGGAAAACGTCGGTCAATCACCGGCGCCGCCGCCTGCGATTGCTCAGGCCGGCAACAGTGCAGCCGCCAGCGGCCCGCCTCAAGGCGAGTCGATCCGGGCCTCGGTGCCGGGACTACCCGCGGACGATTCGCCGCCCTGGCTGCGCTTCGCGTTCCTGGCCTTCGGCGGTCTGCTCGCCCTCGGCTCGGCGATCAGGCTGTGCGTCTGAAATCGTAAGCGTGGACGAAGCGCGGGCGTATGCCCGGGATCGGTCGGATGGCTGCGTGGGCGAGCCGCAACGGGGAGGCGCGGGACGGCGTGCGTGCCGCGCGCCTTGGCCATCCGGCAAGCTCGGTCAATCCTTGGCGCGCTCGACGTAGGAGCCGTCCGCCGTCATGACGACGATCCGGGTGCCGGCCGCGATGTGCGGCGGCACCATGGTGCGCACGCCGTTCGACAGCACCGCCGGCTTGTAGGACGAGGACGCGGTCTGCCCCTTCACGGTCGGCTCGGTCTCGACCACTTCGAGCACCGCGCGCTGCGGCAGCTCGATCGCAAGCGGCACGCTCTCGTGCAGACTCACTTTCACCTTCATCTCGGGCTCGAGATAGGCCGCCTGGTCGCCCACGATGTCGGCCGATATCGTGATCTGGTCGTAGGTTTCGGCATTCATGAAATGGAAGCCGTCGCCGTCCTGGTAGAGGAACGTGTGCTCGCGGTCCTCGACATAGGCGCGCTCGACCTGCTCGGTGGTCTTGTAGCGCTGCGAAGTCTTCACCCCGTCGCTGATGCGGCGCATGTCGACCTGGGTCGTCGGCGTGCCTTTGCCGGGATGGAAATTCTCCGCGCTCAGGACGACGTAGAGGGTGCCGTCGATGTCGATGATGTTGCCCTTGCGGAGCGAGCTGGCGATGACTCTCACGAATGGCTTCCCTTGTCGGCTGAGGTTGCGGTGGCCGCGCGCATCGAATAGGTCGAGCCGCAACTCGGCGCGCACCATAGCGATCCTGGCGCGGGCCGCCAGTCCTTTCGGCGCTCGATCCCGCCCCCGGGAGCCCGCGGATAACCCTGAGGCAGAACGATGCCGGACCCCTCGCCCTGGTGGGTGCCGCACGTCCACGCCGACCGCCGGCCGTTCCTGGCGGCGCGCGGGCGCGTCATGGCGGCACTGCGGCAGTTCTTCCAGCAGCGGGATTTCGTCGAGGTCGAGGGGGCGGTGCTGCAGGTCTCCCCCGGCAACGAGGCGCATCTGCACGCCTTCGCGACCGATCTGATCGGGCCCGACGGGGAGGGCTCGCGGCTCTATCTGCACACCTCGCCGGAATTCGCCGCCAAGAAGTTGCTGGCCGCCGGCGAGCGCCGAATCTTCGACTTCGCCCGCGTGTTCCGCAACCGCGAGCGCGGCGCGCTGCATCATCCCGAGTTCACCCTCCTGGAGTGGTACCGGGCGGGCGAGCCCTATGACGCCGTCATGGCCGACTGTACCGCCCTGCTGGCGCGCGCGGCCGCCGCAGCCGAAACAAGGCTCCTGACGTTTCGTGGCCGCTCCGCCGATCCTTCAGTCGAGCCCGAACGCCTCACCGTGGCGGAAGCGTTCGACCGCTTCGCCGGCATCGACCTGCTGGCGACCGTTGCGACGCGCGAGACCGATCGCGACGCGATCGCAGCTGCGGCCCAGGCGGCCGGCATCGCAACGGCGGCGGACGACACCTGGGCCGACATCTTCAGCCGGGTTCTGGTCGCGCGGATCGAGCCCAATCTCGGGCTCGGCCGCGCCGCGATTCTGTACGAATACCCGGTGGCGGAAGCGGCGCTTGCGCGTCCGACCCAAGGCGATCCGCGCGTCGCGGAGCGGTTCGAGCTCTATGCCTGCGGCGTGGAGCTGGCTAACGGGTTCGGCGAGCTCACCGATCCGGCTGAGCAGCGCCGGCGGTTCGAGGCTGAGATGGCCGAGAAGGCGCGCGTGCACGGCGAGCGCTATCCGCTGGACGAGGATTTCCTCGCCGCGCTCGCCTGCATGCCGGCGGCGAGCGGCGTCGCCCTCGGGTTCGACCGTCTGGTGATGCTCTTGACCGGCGCGGCGCGCATCGAGCAGGTGATCTGGACGCCAGTCGCCGAACGCGGAACGTGAGGGGTGCAGTGCCGTCGTTGCCAGGGGCGAAAGCGACCAAGCCAGCCAGAGGCGACGCCGCTGCTCTGGATGGCTTCGGCTCGCAATGACGGCGTACACACAGGTCGCCTAGGAAGGAACGGGATGAGCATATGACAGCACCGGCCACCACCTTGCGAACCCCGGCGGCGCTGGCGGGTGCCGGCTTGATTTCAGGCGCAAGCGTCGAGGATCTCGCACGCGTCGCTGAACGCTATGGCGTCGCGATCTCGCCCGCGATGGTCGCGTTGATCGATCCGGGCGATGCCAACGACCCGATCGCGCGGCAGTTCGTGCCGGATCAGGCGGAGTTGCAGAACGCGCCCGAGGAAAGCGCCGATCCGATCGGCGACGATGCACACAGTCCGATCAAGGGGATCGTGCACCGCTATCCGGACCGCGTGTTGCTCAAGCTCGTGCACGTCTGCGCCGTCTATTGCCGTTTCTGCTTCCGCCGCGAGACGGTCGGACCCGGCAAGGCGCGCGCGCTCACCGCCGGCGAGATCGCCGCCGCGCTCGACTACATCCGCGCGCGGCCGGAAATCTGGGAAGTGATCCTGAGCGGCGGCGACCCGCTGGTGCTCGCTCCGCGGCGATTGCGCGCCATCACTGAGGCGCTCGCCGACGTCGATCACGTCAAGGTGCTGCGCGTGCACACGCGCATGCCGGCGGTCGATCCGGCGCGCGTCACGCCCGCCCTCGCGTGCGCTCTGAGGGCCGGCGACAAGGCGACCTACGTGGTGCTGCACGCCAATCACCCGCGCGAGCTCACTCCGGCCGCGCGCGCGGCTTGCGCGCGCCTGATCGACGCCGGCATTGCGATGCTCGGCCAGTCGGTGCTGCTGCGCGGCGTCAACGACGATGCCGAGACGCTCGGCGCGTTGATGCGCGCCTTCGTCGAGTGCCGGATCAAGCCGTACTACCTGCATCACGGCGATCTTGCACCCGGCACCGCGCACCTGCGCACCGAGATCGCGACCGGCCAGGCGCTGATGCGCCGCCTGCGCGGCCGCTTCTCCGGACTCTGTCAGCCGACCTACGTGCTCGATATTCCCGGCGGGCACGGGAAGTCGCCGCTCGGGCCGACCTATGCGGACGCGGAGCCGAGCGAAGCCGGCGCGTTGCGCTACCGTATCGAAGACTATAACGGCGGCCACCACGTCTATCCGCCGCGCGCCGCCTCAGACCAGCCGTAGCTCGAGCAAGCGGGTGCGCAGCGCCCGAGGTGCACAACGCAATCATGGTTTCAGGGGCACGTGCGCACGCGCCGCCGTCCGCGCCCTTCGACACACCTGTCAGCGATAATGCACGGCGAGCCAGATCGTCGGCTGCCGCCCATGCGTGCGCGCGACGCGGTGGCGCGCGTGCGCCGGGATGTGCAGGTGGTCGCCGGGCTTGAGCTCTCGCGGCGCCGTCTCGCCCTCGAACTCGAGCTCAGCCTCGCCGGCGATGAGGAGCACCCATTCGGCCCAATCCTGGTCGTACCAGAAGCCGGGCGGGCTGGCGTGGCCGAGCGAGACGATGCGTTCGATCTGGACGTTGGGCGCCGACAGAAGCTCGGTGAATTCCTCGTCGGCGCGCGCGGCCGGCAGGTCCGCAAAGAGGTTTCCGGTGGCATTGGTCACGAGTAGCTCCTTGCAGTGGCGCGCCGGCCCGCTCCTATCCTCGCCCTCCACCGGGGGGTGCCACGAGCTCGAACGCCTCGGCCATCAGCTCGTACGAGCGCTTGCGTGCGCCGTGATCGTAGATGAACGACGTGATCATGACCTCGTCGGCCTGTGTCGCCTCGATCAGCGGCATCAGCCGGGCCTTTACGGTCGCCGGATCGCCCACGAACAGGCGCGCGCGGTGCGCCTGCATTCGCGCCCGGTCGGCGTCCGAATAGGGATGCGCCGCGGCCTCCTCGGGGCTCGCGAGCGGCAGGTACTGTCCCTGCGAGCGGCGCAGGAAGTTCAGGTCGACGGTCGAAGCCAGCCGCTCAGCCTCGGCGTCGGTATCGGCGCTCACGACGTGCACCGCGAGGATCGAGTACGGCGTTTGGCGCCATGCCGACGGCTTGAAGCGGGCCCGATAGTCGCGCATCGCGGCCGCTGCGTCGTGCTGGGCGAAATGATGCGCGAACGAGTAGCCGGCACCGACCGCAGCGGCGAGCTGCGCGCTGTAGTCGCTCGAGCCGAGCAGCCAGATCGGCGGCAGCGCGACGTCGGACGGCATCACCTGGATCGACCGGAACGGATGGCCGTCCGGGAAGCCGCCCGAGTCGAACAGGACCAGCTCCTGGAACCGCTGCAGGAAATCGTCGTCGGGGTTGGCGTCCTGGCGGCGCCGCAGGGCATACGACGTCACGTGATCGGTCCCGGGCGCGCGCCCGAGCCCGAGATCGATGCGGCCCGGAAACAGCCCTTCCAACACCTTGAAGCGCTCCGCCACCATCAGCGGCGCGTGGTTCGGCAGCATCACGCCGCCGGAGCCGACGCGCATGCGGCTGGTCGCGGCTGCGATCTGGCCGATCATGATGTCGGGCGCTGAGCTTGCGATGTTGGGAAGGTTGTGATGCTCGGCGACCCAGTAGCGGGTGTAGCCGAGCCGGTCGGCAAGCTGCGCCAGATCGATGGTGTTGCGGAGCGCCGCAGAACCCGGCGTGGCAGTCGTCACCGGCGAGAGGTCGAGGACCGAGAGCGGAGGCATCGCCGAGAGCTAGGCACGTCTCCGCGCCTTGGCCACCCCTAGCCGTCATGGCCAGCAGCAGCACCGCTGGCCGGATTATTTCGTTTCGCTCGCAAAGACCGGCGCACTAGCGCTGCGCCGAGGGACCAGCGCCCGCGGCCGGGGGCTTGCCCGGCAACACCACCACCTGCGTGCCCACCGTCACGCGCCCGTAGAGGTCCTCGATGTCGGCGTTGATGAGCCGCACGCAGCCGGACGATACGAACGTGCCGATGGTCGACGGCTGGTTGGTGCCGTGGATGCGGAACAGCGTCTTGCCGAGGTAGAGCGCGCGCGCACCGAGCGGGTTGCTTTCGCCGCCGGCCATGAAGCGCGGCAGGTAGGGTTGACGTTCGATCATCTCGGCGGGCGGGTGCCAGTCCGGCCACTCGGCCATGCGGGTGACGCGCTCGCGGCCGGACCAGGTGAAGCCCTCGCGACCGACCCCGATGCCGTAGCGCATCGCCTTGCCGCCGCCGAGCACCAGGTAGAGGTAGGTGTTGGCGGTATCGATGACGATTGTGCCGGCCGGCTCGCGGGTCGGGTAGTCGACCAGCTGCCGCTTGAGGTGCGGCGGCAACTCCTTGACCGGACCTTCCTCCGGCTCGTCGCCGGGCGGCAGCGCGGCATAGCGCCGCTGGCCCGGGGCCTGGCCCGGCGGCGCGATCTCGGTCGGCGGCCGAACCGCGCCGAAGTCGCCGGGCGGCCGTACCCCGGGCGGGGCATCCTGCTGTGGTCCAGGGAAGCCACGCTCGCCCGGTGCGCGGATCACCGGCGGCGGATCCGGCTGGCGGGGCGCGTAGTCGCCCGGCGCCGGTGGGAGGCCACCCGGACGTCCGACGTAGTCGCCCGGCACAGTTCTGTCCGGGTAGGGATCGTACAGCGGGCGCCGCTCGATGGCGGACGGCCGCGGTGGAACGGGTGCCGCCTGCTCGTAGCGCCGGTCGTATGGTGGCTCGTAGCGCCGCTCGAACGGCGGGGTTTGATCGTAGCGCGGGTCGTACGACCGCCCCTCA
>Ga0075420_100002144_pt1 | contig 17031 bp, 11 predicted proteins | sample SoiMetdeltSBSDD4_FD_75296 | JGI IMG/M metagenome (GOLD analysis project Ga0075420, IMG submission 75296) | Bulk soil microbial communities from a Populus tree surrounding site in Tennessee, USA - Soil MetaG P. deltoides SBSDD4 | ecosystem: Environmental > Terrestrial > Soil > Tree plantation... | reverse complement strand
ACGGCGGACGCGAAGACGGCCATGCTCTGCAGCCGGTGCTCTCGGGTCGCCTCCCCGAAGAACGAGAGCGGATGCCGCGCGTCGCCCGCGAAGCGGAGCAGGGCCCCCATGAGGGGGCGGTCGTCGCGCAGAATCTCGAGCTTCGACTGGAACGCGACCGAGAGGCGGTCGGCGAGCTTGGCCTTGCCGGCAATGTCGGTCGCGACGCGCCGGGCGTGCTCGAGCGAGACCCTGTCGTAGTAGGCGTGGACGATCGCGTCCTTGCTCGGGAAGTAGTGATACGCGGCACCGAGGGACATTCCGGCGGCGGCGGCGATGTCGCGCATGGTCGTCGCGTCGAACCCTCGCTCGCGGAACAGGGTGAGGGCCGCGGCGTAGATGCGCTCGCGAGTATCTTCGCCCTTGGCAGTGACTGTTTTGAACATGTTCAATTCTTCACCCAGACCCACAACCGGGTCAATAGGCAATTTTGAACATGTTCAGAAACGCGACGGACGGACGTCTGAGGTGACGTCGATCACGAACGAGGTCGTGAGGAGTCCTAGGTCGTCAGGAGGGCGTCGATCCGCGCGGCAATCCTGTCCGCGTCGGGCAGGACGGCGTCGAGCAGCACCGGGTGATAGGGCATCGGGATGTCGTCGACCGCCAGCCGGTCGACCGGCGCGTCGAGGTACCAGAATGCCTCGCGCGCGACGACCGCGGCGATCTCGGCGCCGAAGCCAGCCGTCAGCGTGTCTTCGTGCACGACGAGGCACCGGCCAGTGCGCCGGACCGACGCCAGGATCGCCTCACGATCCCACGGGACGATGCTGCGCAGGTCGAACAGGTCCACGCGACCCTCGACCCGGGCCGCCGCCTCGACACACCGATGCACCATCGCCCCCCACGTGACCACCGTGATGTCACCGCCCTCCCGGAGCCGAGTGGCCACGCCTAACGGTGTGACGTAGTCGTCGCCCGGGTAGCGCGCGCTCCCGTCACTCGTCATGAGCAGCGACCGGTGCTCGAAGAAGATCGTCGGGTTCCGGCTCCGCATCGCGGTGCGGAGGAGCCCCACGGCATCGGCGGCGTTCGAGGGCATCACGACCTGCCAGCCCAGCGCATGGGCCCAGGTGACCTCGGCGCTCAAGGAATGCCAGGGATCGCCGACGTCCTTCCCGAAGCCGCCGGGCATGCGGACGACGATCGGTGCGCAGAAGCGATTGGCGGTTCGCCAGCGCATCGTGCCGCAGTTGTTCAGCTGCTCGTGCGCCGGGTCGGCATACTTTCGGAACTGGATCTCGGCCACCGGCATGAGACCGGCGACGGCCATGCCGACGGCGCGTCCAATGATCCCTTCCTCGGACAGGCTCGTGTCGAACACGCGTCCCGCACCGAACTGCTTCTGCAGCCCTTCAGTCACGAGGTGCACGCCGCCCTTCACGCCGACGTCCTCGCCGAAGACCACCAGCTTCGGGTTGCGCTCCAGCTCGGAGCGCAGCGCACGCTTGATGGCTTCCGCGAATCGCACGAATTCGCCCGACTCGCTCGGCGTCGACGTGCCGCCGAGGGCGCCGAGCTCGTCGTCGGTGAGGCCGCCTAACGCAGTGACGTCTCCGGCCTCGGCCGGCTCGTCGTAGACGAATCGCTTGATGGCCGACGGTTCGGGTGTCGGTCGTGCTCGGGCCGAGTCGAGGCCAGCCGCCACGTCGCGCGCGGCTTCACGCTCGAGCGTCGTCCAGTCGCGCTCCGAGAGCGTCGTCACGACATGCGCGCGGAGGCGCGGCAGCGGATCCCGCTCGGCGTCTGCGGCAATCTCGGCGTCGGTGCGGTAACCGCGCTGATTGTCGGGCCCCGAGTGCGAGCACAGTCGCGGCACTGTGAGGTGAATGAGCGCGGGGCCCTCACCAGATCGGACGTGCTCGACGACATCGGTGAGCAGCGCCGCCGTCTCGGATGGATCGGTGCCATCCCCATCGCGAACGATCAGGTTGCCGAACGAGGCGAGATTCCGCGCGATGTTCCCGCCCGGGGTTTGCATCTCACCCTTCACGGAGATGCCGAGCCCGTTGTCCTCGATGTAGAACAGCATCGGGAGGCGGAGCGTCGTCGCGATGGTGAGTGATGACCAGAACCCGTTCGTCGCGACCGACGCCTCGCCGCCGAGCGCGACGCTCATCGCGCCGCGGTATGACTCGTCGCCGAGGATGTCGCGATAGTACGTGATCGCTTGCGCCCAGCCTGCCGCCGGCGTGTACTGTGAGCCGACGTCTCCGGACATCGGAAGTACGACGGGGCCGTCCCTGTTAGGCAGGTTGCACACGACACCAATGTCGCGGCCGTCGCTGAATCCACCCGCACGGCCGAGCGGGCTCCCGAACGCGTCCTCGATGGAAAGGCCGAGCGAGAGCAGCAGCGGTCTCGACCGGTAGTATGCGCCAACGCCGTCACGCGGATGCGTCAGGTGAGCGCCGAGAATGCTCTGGGCGACGTCGTGCCCGCGGGCGGAGAACTGGTAGAGAACGACGTGCTCGCGCGGGACGCTCGCGCGATTGCGATTCGTCGCTTCCTCCGAGTCGTCGAGGGCGCGTGAGACGAGCGTGTTGTATGCGATTCGGCGCCAGTCCAGCGACGGTTGCGCGGGCCTGGGACGAGACGATTTTCCTTTGGAAGCAGATCGAACGGCCATGGGCCGGGAAATTAGTCTAGGGACTACGGCGTAGGGACTGGGACTGGGGACTCGGCCGGCGAATGGGAACAGGAGCCGGGAACCGGGCCGTAAAACAGTGGTGCGTCCGCGATCGCATGTGCAGCTTTCGTCGCGTTCCGAACGGTATGACTCACACGCGGGTTCCCAGGAAACGGTCATGAGCGGGCGCAGGGCACCAGGCCGGTGGGCGGTAGGAAATCGGATCGCTGTCGCAGCCGTCCTCGGACTTCTCGTTGGTGCGGCGCTGTATGACACGCGCGCACTCATTGCGGCCGCTGGTTACGTGCGTATCGCTCCGGACTCGGCGTTGCTTCAGCGGATGCTCGACGTCGAGGACGCGCGGTCCCCTGACTCGGCATCGCTTTCGACGCTGCACGACGGGCTTCGAAGCGCGGACGCCGAGACGCGGCGCGTCGCCGCGCGGGCGTTCGGACGGATGGAGCGCGCCGGCGGGCTCGATGCATCGAGGAGCGTGCTCGACGATCCGTCGCCGAGCGTCCGTGCGGAAGCCGTCAACGCGATTGCCCAGATCGTCGCAGGAGAGACTCGGCGTGCGCGCACGGCCGCCGACAGCACCGCCGCTGAACGCGCAGTGATCGCAGCGGTCGGTGTTCTCACAGGGATGGCGGCGGCAGAGACCGACGTCGGTGTTCGGGACGTGATTCTGCGGTCCGTGGCGCGGCTTCCGTACCGGACTGCCGCTGCCGCGGTGAGCGGTGTGTCGGGCGTTGTCGCCGGCGGTGCGTCCCCGCCGGACCGCAGCGGGCCTCGACACTCGTATTTCGCCCGTGCGTACACGCTGGACGCGCTGCTTCGCCGAAACCCTCAACTCCGCGCGGACCGGACGATCATCGCGGCCGTCTCGGCGCTGGATGGCGCCTCGGTGGCACAGAGCGATTCCGGCCCACGCACCTGGACGCGCGAAGGGCGTGTCCTTCGTGCGTCAGCTCGCGGCCGTGTGCTGTCGATCGCGCCCGCGGACCCTAACGCGATAGCCGGCATTCAGCGCGCATTCGTCCGTGATTTCGCCGACCCGGACGCACAGGTTCGCCGTCAGACGATTGCGCTCGTTCCAACGGCCACGGCGCTCGACGACACGGCACGGGCGCGACTCATCGAAGCCGCGTTGCGAGATCCGTCGTTTCACGTCCGCGTCGAGGCGGTGCGTGCGCACGCGCGACGTGCGAACGCGAGCTGTGCTCCGCTCGTCGCGGCGACGCGCGACGCGAACCCTCACGTGGCGCTCACGGCGATCGACGCGCTGCCGGCCGTTGCTGCGTGCCGCGACGCGGCAGCCGTCGTCGATCGATTGGTGGAGCTCACACGATCCATTCCCGGGCGCGCAGTGCCACGCGCCGGGGGGCGAGGCAGCTGGCACGCTGGCTCTTACGCGATCGTCTCTCTCGCCCGTCTCGCCCCAGACAAGGCGCGGCCTATCCTCGCGACGCTCGTGAGGCACCCGACGTGGCAAGTTCGCATGTACGCCGCCACGGCTGCCGGTGCGCTCTCGGACACAGCGCTGATCGCGCGTCTCGCGGCAGACGAGTCGGACAACGTTCGCGACGCCGCGATCAACTCGCTGTCGGCGCTGGTTCAGCCGGCCGCGGCGAATGTCGCGCCGCGACTCGATCGTACCGCGTGGGCCGACTCGATTTTCTTGGCGCAGCTCGGCAGGCGGGACTACCAGCTCGTGCTCAATGCCGCTCGTGCCCTCGAGCGTGCGGCGCCAAGCCCGCGCGTCCGAGACGCCTCGCTCGCGGCACTCGATCGGCTCACGGCGGAGCCGAGCGAGACCTCTCGCGATCCGCGCCTGGAGCTACTCGAGCGGATAGAGACGTCTGGGGGTGCGGACCGGGCGCCGCGGCTTCGGCCGTATCTCACGGACTTCGACCCGGCAGTTGCCGAGCGTGCGGCTGCCGTACTGCGGGCGTGGGGTGTCAGCGGCGCCGTAGCGGCGCCGCGCCCAATGTCACCGCTCACGGTGTCACTGCGCGGTCTCGCGCCGCTTCGCGACAGGCGCGTTCGCATCACGATGGCTCCGCAATCGGGCGGCGGCTCGTTCGAGCTGCGTCTCTTCCTGGATGAGGCCCCGGCGACGATCGCTCGCTTCGTGTTCCTCGCTGGGAGAGGGTACTACAACGGGCTCACGTTCCACCGCATGGCGACGAACTTCGTGATCCAGGGTGGAAGTCCGGGCGCCAACGAGTACGTCGGTCATGCGCGATTCATGCGCGACGAGCTCGGCTTGCGCGCACATTCGCGTGGCACGCTCGGCATCTCCACGCGAGGGCGCGATACGGGAGACGCTCAGATCTTCGTGAATCTCATCGACAACTTCCGCCTCGATCACGACTACACGGTGTTCGCCGAGGTCGTGCGGGGGCTGGACGTCGTGGACCGAATTCTCGAGGGCGATGTCATCGCGCGCGTCGACGTGGTCGGGGCACGATGAACCTCGGTGCCGCGATGCCCTTATCCGAGCAGGCCCGTTAGCTTTCGCGGCTCGGAACGCGCCGATGGCGCGTGGTCATCATCCGCTCGCCCCTCTTTCGATGCCATACGAGCACATCCTGAACACCGTCGAGCAGGGCGTCGCGACGATCACGCTGAACCGCCCGGAAGTCCTGAACAGCTTCAACCGGGCAATGGCGAGCGAAGTCCGCGATGCGCTCGGTGCCGCCGCCGCTGACCGCGGGGTGCGTGCGGTACTGCTCGCGGGCGCGGGGCGCGCGTTCTGCGCCGGCCAGGATCTCGCCGAGGCGATGCCGAAGGAAGGCCCGGCTCCCGACCTCGGCGACATCGTGGCGCGAAGCTACAACCCGATCGTCCGCTTGATTCGCCAGCTCGACAAGCCCGTCGTCTGCGCGGTGAACGGGGTGGCGGCGGGCGCCGGGGCGAACCTCGCGTTCGCGTGCGACTTCGTGCTGGCGGCGTCCGATGCGTCGTTCGTTCAGTCGTTCTCGAAGATCGGGCTCGTGCCCGATACGGGCGGAACCTTCATGCTGCCGCGCCTCGTGGGTACGGCGCGCGCGACGGCGCTCATGATGCTTGCCGACAAGGTCTCGGCACAGGACGCGGTCGCGATGGGGCTGATCCATCGCGTGGTCGAAAGCGGTAAGCTGCTCGAGGAGGCAACCGCGCTCGCGCGCTCACTCGCGACTCGACCAACGCGCGGGCTCGGCCTCATCAAGCGGGCGCTCAATGCGTCGGCGACGAATGGCCTGGACGAACAGCTCGCGCTCGAGGCACAGCTCCAGGCGGAGGCGGGATCCACCGCCGACTACCAGGAAGGGGTAAAGGCGTTCCTCGAGAAGCGCGCCCCGACGTTCATCGGTCGTTAGGTGAGCACGCTCGACGCGCAGACAACCGTTGGCGTCATCGGTGCCGGCGCGATGGGGGCGGGCATAGCGCAGGTCGCCGCGGTCGCCGGACACCGGGTGGTCATCGCCGACAACGACTCGGCGGCCGTCGCCCGCGCCGGGGCTTCGATCGCGAAGGCGCTCGCGCGAGAGGTCGAGAAGGGGCGGATGCCGGCCGGGCACGACACCATGGCGCTCGAACGGGTCACCTTCGTGGCCGACGGCGGGATGGATGACCTCAGCCGCTTCGCCGACTGCGGGATCGTGATCGAAGCGATTGTCGAGCGGCTCGACGCGAAGAAGGCCGTGTTCGCCGCGCTCGAGGCAGTCGTTCGTGATGCCTGCGTCCTCGCGACGAACACATCGTCGCTCGCCATCGCTGCGATCGGTGGCGCATGTCGTCGCCCGGAGCGGGTGTTGGGGGTGCATTTCTTCAATCCCGCGCCCGTGATGCCGCTGGTGGAGATCGTGCCGTCCCTCGCGACCGAGACCGATGTCACGAGCGGCGTGCGCGCGCTGGTGGACTCGTGGCGCAAAACGACGGTCATCGCGAGCGACACGCCCGGTTTCATCGTGAACCGCATCGCGCGACCATACTACGGCGAGGCGATCCGGATGTACGAGGAGGGTATCGCCGACATCGCGACGATCGACTGGGCGATGAAGGAGGCCGGCGGGTTCAGGATGGGGCCGTTCGAGCTGATGGACTTCATCGGCCACGACGTGAACTTCGCGGTGACGCGCAGCGTGTTCGAGGGCTCGTGGTACGATCCGCGCTATCGGCCGTCCGTGACCCAACAGCGGCTCCTCGAGGCAGGGTGGCTCGGGCGAAAGAGTGGCCGCGGTTTCTACGACTACGCGCCCGGCGCGCCTCAACCGCCGGCGACGGAGGATCGCGCACTCGCCGAGCGGCTGTTCAACCGCACGCTGGCGCTCCTCGTGAACGAGGCGGTCGACGCGGTACTCATGCGCGTCGCGACGCCGCGGGACATCGAGCTCGCGATGACGAAGGGCGTGAACTATCCGCGTGGACTGATCGCGTGGGGCGACGAGGTCGGACTCGATACGATCCTCGCGCGACTCGAAGGATTGCACGCCGAGTACGGCGAGGACCGTTATCGGCCGAGCGCCCTGTTGCGACGACTCGTCAAGGACGGGCGGAGCCTGCTGGCGTGAGCGACCGAACAGCCGCACAGCAGCTGGCCGAGCGCGTCGTCGACGGAATGATGGCGCGCGACGCGTTCAGCCAGTGGCTCGGTATCGATGTCACACACGTCGCGCCTAACGCCGCAACCTGTCGCATGACCGTCCGCCCCGAGATGGTCAACGGGTTCGGCGTCTGCCACGGCGGGATCGCGTTTTCACTGGCGGACAGCGCGCTCGCCTTCGCGTCGAACACGCACGGGCGCGTGACCGTGAGCATCGAGAACAGCATCCGGTATCCGGCGCCGATCGCGCCCGGCGACGTGCTGACGGCAACCGCCGTCGAGGAGAGCTCGAGCCGCCGGCTCGCGTTCTTCGACGTGACGGTTCGCAAGGACGACGGCACGCCGGTTGGACTCTTCCGCGGCACGGTGTATCGCACGTCGCGGGAGCACTTCGAGGGTGAGACCAGGGAATGAGCGACGCATACATCGTCGACGGAATTCGCACTGCCATCGGCAGCTTTGCGGGCTCGCTGTCGGAGTCCAGGCCCGACGATCTCGCGGCGTTGACCATCAAGCGCCTGCTGGAGCGACAGTCCTCGGTCGAACCGGCGTCGGTCACCGACGTGATCTTCGGCTGTGCGAACCAGGCGGGCGAGGACAACCGCAACGTCGCCCGAATGGCGCTGCTGCTCGCGGGCCTGCCGGTGACCGTGCCGGGCGAAACGGTGAATCGGCTCTGCGCGTCGGGCATGACCGCGGCGGCTGCGGCGGCGCGGGCGGTTCGCAGTGGTGAGGCCGACCTCGTGATCGCGGGTGGGGTCGAGAGCATGACCCGTGCGCCGTACGCGATGACCAAGAGCGCCAGGCCGTTCGCGCGTGACGTCGAGATCTTCGACACGAGCATCGGGTGGCGGTTCGTGAACCCGAAGATGCGCGAGATGTACGGCATCGACTCCATGGGGCAGACGGCGGAGAACGTCGCCGAGCAGTTCGGCGTGTCGCGGGCCGATCAGGACCTGTTCGCGTGCAACTCGCAGCGTAAGGCAACGGCGGCGAGAGCGTCCGGGCGATTGGCGGCCGAGATCACTCCAGTCGAGCTGCCTCCCGCGAAGAAGGGCGCGCCGCCGCGCTCGTTCGCGGAGGACGAGTTCATTCGGCCGGAGACATCGCTCGAGGTGCTCGCGAAGCTGCGTCCTGCTTTTCGCCCCGGCGGATCGGGGTCGGTCACGGCCGGCAACTCGTCAGGCATCAACGACGGCGCCTGCGCGCTGCTCATCGCATCGGACGCAGTCGTGAAGGAGAGGGGCCTGAAGCCGCTCGCGCGCATGGTGACGTCCGTTGCCGTTGGCGTCGAGCCGCGGATAATGGGCATGGGTCCCGTGCCCGCAACGCGTCTTGCGATTCAGCGCGCCGGGCTCGAGCTCGACGACATTGCCGTGTTCGAGCTGAACGAGGCGTTCGCGGCGCAGACGCTCGCCTGCCTGCGTGAGCTCGGCATTCGGGACGATGACCCGCGCGTGAACCCCAACGGCGGCGCGATCGCGCTCGGCCATCCGCTCGGGATGTCGGGCGCGCGCCTGTTACTGACAGCCGCTCACGAGCTCGCGCGCACCGGTGGTCGTTATGCGCTGTGCACGATGTGTGTCGGCGTGGGGCAGGGGACCGCGACGATCATCGAACGGGTCTAGCGTGGCGATCTACGAGTTCGATGGCTACCGCCCCGTGGTGCACGAGACCGCGTTCGTGCACCCGCAAGCGGCAGTGACCGGCAACGTGGTCATCGGACGCGACGTGTACGTTGGCCCCGGCGCCGCGCTCCGTGGCGATTGGGGTGAGATCGTCATCGCCGACGGCTGCAACGTGCAGGAAGGGTGCGTCGTGCACGTCTTTCCGGGCGCAATGGTCGTCCTCGAGGAGAGCGCGCACATCGGACATGGGGCGATCGTCCACGGCGCGACTATCGGCCGCAACACGCTCGTCGGGATGAACGCGGTGATCATGGACCGGGCGCGTATCGGCGCGGAGTGTGTCGTGGGCGCGCTGACGTTCATACCAGCGGGCATGGAGGTCGAGGGTCGCAAGGTCGTCGTGGGCAATCCGGCGCGCGTCGTGAAAGACGTGTCGGACGAGATGCTCGCGTGGAAGACCGAAGGCACACGTCTCTATCAACGCTTGCCGGCGGACATGCGCGCGACGTGGAAAGAGTGCGAGCCGCTGCGCGAAGTTCCGGCGGACCGGCCACGTCAGAGCGCGACGTATCGAACCTGGCTGGAAACGAGATCACAGCGCTAACAGGCTTCGACGCAGAGGAGAAAGAGAGGAACCGCATGCGGAGGGTCGCAGCGGGGGCGCTGATGCGGCCTCCTGGCTCGGTACAGTCGTCAAATGAATGGGGGAGAACAGCCGCCCGGGACGCTACCGTGGGATGGGCCGGCGCGGACTGGCTGGGTCTCCTTGCCCGCGGCGTTTCACACGGGCGATCCTTCATGCCATGATCGACACCAACAAGCGACTCCAGAGCTTCGCCCGTGGCGAGTGGGTCACCGGCACCGGGTCCGGCACGCCACTCATTCACGCCGTCACCGGCGAGCAGATTGGCGACGCGAGCTCCGACGGGCTCGACTTTGCGGCGATGGCCGCGTACGCGCGAACCGTCGGCGGACCGGCGCTTCGCCGGCTGACGTTCCACCGGCGGGCGCTCATGCTCAAGGACATGGCGAAGTACCTGAGCGAGCGCAAAGACGGTCTGTACAAGCTCTCGGCGGCCACCGGCGCGACGAAAGCCGACTCGTGGATCGACATCGACGGCGGAATCGGCACGTTCTTCGTCTACGCGAGCAAGGGGCGGCGCGAGTTTCCTAACGAGACGTTCTATGTGGACGGCGCCATGGAAGCGCTGTCCAAGGGCGGCACGTTCGTCGGACGCCACCTCTGCGTTCCGCTCGAGGGTGTCGCCGTGCACATCAACGCCTTCAACTTCCCCGTCTGGGGGATGCTCGAAAAGCTCGCACCGACGCTGCTCGCGGGCGTTCCCGCGATCGTGAAGCCGGCGACCGCGACGGCGTATCTGACCGAGGCGTGTTTCAGGCTCATGATCGAGTCCGGGATCTTCCCGGCCGGGGCCATCCAGCTCATCAGCGGGAGCGCGGGCGATCTGCTCGATCATCTCGGCTGTCAGGACGCGGTCGCGTTCACCGGGTCGGCGGTCACCGGCCGGAAGCTCAAGGAGACGCGGTCGATCGTCGAGAACACGGTCCGGTTCAACCAGGAAGCCGACTCGCTCAACTGCTCGATCCTCGGCCCCGATGCTTCGCCCGGCACGGAGGAGTTCGATCTCTTCGTGAAGGAAGTCGTGCGCGAGATGACGGCGAAGGCCGGGCAGAAGTGCACGGCGATTCGCCGCACCATCGTGCCTAACGGGATGATGGAGGACGTGATCGCGGCGCTGCGCAAGCGACTTTCGACCGTGCAGGTGGGCGATCCGGCCGTCGAGGGCGTCAAAATGGGTCCGCTCGCGACCAGGTCTCAGGTTCGGGACGTCGGCGCAGCGGCAGACGCGATCCGGCGCGGAGCGGAGCTCGTGTTCGGTGGCCCCGGGCAGCTCGACATCGTCGGCGCGGACCCCGAGCGTGGTGCGTTCTTTCCCATCACGCTGCTGGCTACGGGGAAGCCGTTCGACAGCACCGAGCCGCACGACATCGAAGCGTTCGGTCCGGTGAACACCGTCATGCCCTACGGCTCGGTCGACGAGGCCGTGGAGCTCGCGAAGCTCGGGAAGGGAAGTCTCGTTGGGTCGCTCTTCACCGCAGACGCCTCCGTCGCGCGACACGTCGTCCTCGGCGTCGCGCCGTACCACGGCCGGATGCTGGTTGTCGACCGGACGAGCGCGAAGGAGTCGACGGGCCACGGGTCGCCAATGCCGCACCTCGTCCACGGCGGGCCGGGGCGGGCCGGCGGTGGGGAGGAGATGGGCGGCGTTCGTGGCGTCCTGCACTACATGCAGCGCACGGCGGTGCAGGGGTCGCCGACGATGTTGACCCGCGTCATGAACGAGTGGATGCCAGGTGCCGAACGTCCGACCGATCGCATTCACCCGTTCCGGAAACACTTCGAGGAGCTGCGCATCGGTGACACGCTCGTGACGCATCGGCGCACGGTGACCGAAGCGGACGTCGTGAACTTCGCGGGGATCAGCGGCGACTTCTTCTACGCGCACATGGACGACATCGCGGCGAAGGAGTCGCTGTTCGAGCGCCGCGTCGCGCACGGCTATTTCGTGCTCTCGGCCGCCGCAGGGCTTTTCGTCGATCCGGCACCCGGTCCGGTGCTCGCGAACTATGGCCTCGAGTCACTCCGCTTCGTGAAGCCGGTGTACATCGGGGACACGATTCAGGCGAAGCTGACGTGCAAGCAGAAGACGGCGAAGGAGACCCCGCCGGATGGCATTCCACAGGGCGTCGTCGCGTGGGACGTCGAGGTGACGAACCAGTCGAGCGAAACGGTGGCCGTGTACACGATCCTCACGCTCGTCAGGCGTCTCGCCCCAGCGCCATCATCGACTGGCAACGGAACCGGTGCGGCGCCGTCCGACGAGCGGCTCGCGGCCGAGGTGGCCGACCCGGGCCCGCGAGCGGCGAAGGTCGGGTAGCGTCAGGGCTCGCGGATCACGCCGTAGGTCTGGACCGTCAGCTCGGCGCCCGAGCGGCGGCCGACGATCCAGACCTTCGCGCCGGTTTTCGACCGAAGCTCGGCTGGCGCAGCCGTCAGGCGCAGCGTGTCAGTCGCGGCGAGCAACGTCTCGGTGCCCCGTGCGACGATCGTCCCGACGGCGGGACGCACGCCGTCGATCGCCACGATGTCGTACCGTGACGCGGTGAACGAGCCGGCGCGGCCTCCCGCCGCCGGAGCCCCGGCCACAGAGACCGTCGCGCCGTTGAGCCGACGCAGCTCCGGCTCGAGCGGACCGACGAGCGTCACGGCCCCGCGCCCTTCGACCTGCAGCGACGTCACCGGCTCCGCGGCAAGCCCGCCGGTCGTGATGCGACCAATCATCACATCCTCGGACGGCGTGGGGGTCGGCGTCGGCGTCGGCTGCGCCGCGCTGCTCGACGGTGGTGACGATGCCGGACGGGCAGGCGGGCTCGCGTTAGGCACGGTGCTTCGCGGCGTGTCGACCCGCCCCACAGCGACGGCCGAGTCGGGCGTGGCCGCCGGCGCCTGCACCGCCGACGAATCCGCAGCGGAGTCCGATGCCTTCTCCGCCGACGAACCGCCGCAGGCGCCGGTAAGCGCGATGCCCAGCGCTCCGGCGAGGCGTATCACGCCGCGATCCGCCGTCACTGCATCCTCACGATCCAGAGGCGCATCGTCGGCGGGAGCGGGGCATCTGTGCCGTCGCGCACGCGAACCCCAACCGGACCGCGCCCCGAGCCGGACACCACGAAGTACGCGGTCGATCCGCCGCGCACCGAGACATTGTCCGTGAACGCGCCGAACGGACGATCCTTCGGCGTCAGCCAGGCAGTCGGAACAAGCCCCGACTCGATGTTCTTCAGGTTCCATGACTTGAACGTCAGCCTGACGTCGGGGTTCGTGACGCGGTCATCGACGTAGAGCGACGCCGCCCACTGCGCGAGCAGGACGTCGATCGGAACGCCGATCACGTCGGTGATCGTCGCGAACCCCGTGAACGCATTCTCGACGAGACGCTTGTGCATCCCCTGCTCACCGCCAGGGAACGACGCCCCGAAGTGGTCCGAGAGCCAGCGGAAGAACGATGACGGCACACCGTACGGCTCACGGCCGCCGAGAGCGCACGGACCCGTGTTTCCCTGTTCCGGTCGGCCGAGCCAGCTGCATTGCTCGGGCGCGGTGAGCACGCGCGACTCTCGCGTCTCGAATCCGTAGTAGACCGCGAGGTCGGCCCACGTCCCGACGAACCAGTCGATCGGTGTCGGGACCGGGCTCGCCGCCGTGTTGAACGCGACAGCGAACCCAAGGTTCTGGCCGGTCGTCAGCCCCGTCACGGCGAAACCGTTCACCTCCTCGGCAAACGTCGCCTGGCCCTCGAGCTCCCACGTGGACTGAATCGCCGTCGCAGGCGGGTAGAACACGCGACGACCGAGTTGAATGATGTGCGCGAACTCGTGGGCGATCAGGATCGGCGCGTCCTCTCGGGCCGCCGCGATCGAGTACACGCCGTTCACAGTGCCGTTCGGGTCCGGCGCTTTTCCGTAGAACACTTCGCCTTCGTTGCTCGTCGGGCAGTCCGACTGCGGCAGAAGGTCGACCGTCGAAACGAAGCCGCCGACGTTATTCAGTCGGTTGACTTCCTTCGTGATGATGATTGCGATGCGCTGGTTGTTGTCCTGGTCGAGCGGCTCGCCAAAATACGCGGCGTCGACGGCGTAGATGCGATTGTCGAATTCCGTGCTGAGCGACTGGTAATCGGACGCCGAGTACCCTCCCGTCGGATTCGTGTTGTCCTCGAGAATGATGCTCCGCGTCCCGACGGCCTTCACGGTCGCGGCAACCGCAATGGAGTTCTGGCACGTGTTGCCGCGGATGCGGTCGGGTACCCTGACATTGAGCACGTCGCCGACCTTCGCCGTCACCGGGATCGTCGGTACCGAGGCGAACGCGGCGCCGCCCGCGCGTGCCTGCTGTGCGCGGCGAATCGCCGGCAGCCGCGACACCAGCTCGGCGCGGTCGATGTCGAGGTACTTCACGCTCGCGGCGCGATGCTCGGCCATCCGCAGCGCACGCGCCGACGCGAGCGGGTTGTGAAACATCGATGAGAACGTGCGCGCGCTCGCAACGGACAGTGCTACCGCCGTGACACCGCCGGTCGGAACCTCCGAGGTCACACGGACCGGTGTGACGCTCGCGACGTTCTCCGCGATCGACTGCACGCCGATGAGATAGGACTCGGCGCCCGCGGCCGCGTCGAACTGGACGCAGAAGTCGGTCGCGCTCGCGATGAGCCGCTGCTGACCCTGGGCGAGCGAGAACGTCGCGACCGGGCGAAACGGATGCGCCTTCGGCGCGCTCGCGAGCCCGTTCGCCGTCACATCGACGTTGATCGACTGCGCCGGCTTGCAGTTCAACTGCGGTACGACGATCTGAAGCGACGTCGCGGACGCCGAGGTCACCACTGCGGCAACGCCGCCGACTCTGACCGCGTTCGCCGCGCCGGTGGCGCCGAACTTCGTGCCGGTGATCGTCGCCGGTTGCCCCTCGACGAGCGGACTTGGCGTCACGGCCGTGATCGTCGGGGCGTCAGCCGGATTCGGCGGCGCGACCGTGACGACGGTCGAGCCCGTCTGGCCTTCCGAGCTCGCCGAGATCGTCGCGGTACCAACGGCCACTCCCGTAATGAGCCCGCCGTTCGTGACGCCGGCGACGCTCGGGTTGTTCGTGCCCCACGAGACGTCGCGTCCGGTGAGCACGTTGCCACCACCGTCGCGGAGGACTACCGTCGCCTGCGTCGTCTGGCCGACGAGGACGGTCGTCGACCCGACGCTCACGGTCACCGTCGCGACCGGTGGCGGGACGACGTTGACGAGGCGCGTTCCCGTTTTGCCCTCGGAGATCGCTGAGATCGTCGCCGACCCTGCCGCGACGCCGGTCACCAGCCCCGACGAGCTGACGGTCGCGATGGTCGTGCTCGACGACGACCACGCGATGGTGCGGTTCGAGAGCACGTTCCCCGACGCGTCGCGCGCGGTAGCGGAGAGTTGGGCGGTCTGTCCAACGACGATGGCGCCAGCCGGGGTGGAAACGTCGACGGTGGCGACGGCCGGAGGCCCGGACGAATCTCCGCCGCACCCCGAGGTGAAGGCGAGCGCGACGACGGCGACCAGCGCGGCAGTACGGCGTGTGTTAGGCATCGGGTTTCTGCGAAGACGGGCGACGACGGGCGGACGGGTGGCGCCAGCCGGCGTCGAGAGCGACCGTCGAAGTTAGGAGCTTGCACAGTAGAGTCAAAGCCCGACACGGTGAAAGGGCGGTGTGTCGCGGCCGCCGCTCGACCGCCGCTACGGCCCCCGGCGGCCGAGTGCGCAACGGACCGTCGCGGTGCATACTTCGTTCGTCCCGCGGTCCATATCCCGACGGCGCCCGTCCGAGCGCCAGGTCGACTTTGCTCACCCCCCCCCGGAGGTTGCATTGCCGCAGCTGACCGAGCGATTCAAGACGTTCCCGGTGTACCCGTTGGCCCACGTCCCGGCGCGGAAGCGCGAGCTGCTGCAGCGCGGGGTGGATGTCATCGACCTCGGCGCTGGTGACGCGGACCTCGCGCCCCCTCCGGCAGCGGTCGAGGCGCTCGTGAAGGCGGCGCACACGCCGTCCATGGGGCGCTACGGGTTCGGGCTCGGCTACGTCCCGTTTCGTGAGGCGATCAGCGACTGGATGGCAATGCGCTTCGGGCAGCGGTTCGATCCACTTGCGGAAGTCGTCCCGCTCATCGGATCGAAGGAAGGCATCGCGCACGTCGCGTTCGCGTACCTCGGGCGCGGCGACGTGGCCATCGTGCCAGAGCCGGCCTACCAGGCGTACATCGGGGGCACGCTGCTGAGCGACGCGACGCCGTACATCTATCCGCTCCGACCACGGACGAAGTTCCTCGTCGAGCTCGATGAGATTCCGCGCGACACGCTCGACCGCACGCGCGTCCTGTATCTCAACTACCCGAACAACCCGACGGCGGCCGTGGCGCCGCGCGACTACCTGGAGCGCGTGGTCCGCGTGTGTCGCGAGCGCGACATCCTGCTCATCTACGACAACGCGTACTCCGAGCTCGCGTTCGACGGCTACGTGCCGCCGAGCATCTTCGAGATCGAGGGCGCGCGCGATGTGGCCATCGAGTTCCACTCGCTCTCGAAGACGTACAACATGACCGGCTGGCGATGCGGGTGGGCGGTCGCGAAGCCGGAGATTTCCGCAGCGCTTTCGAAGGTGAAGACGTTTGTGGATACGGGGACGTACATGGGGATCCAGGCCGCCGGCGTGGCCGCGATCAACAGCTGGAAGGAGTTCGTGCCGCCGAACGTCGCGATCTTCAAGGAGCGCCGCGACGCCGCGGTGGCCGCATTCCGCGGGGCTGGCTTCTCGTGTGACGTCCCGGAAGCGACGATGTACCTGTGGATCGCGCTGCCGGACGGCGTTCCGAGCCGTCCGTTCGCCGATCGACTGATGGAGGAGGAAGGCGTGATCGTCCTGCCGGGTGCCGGTTTCGGTGCGGGTGGGGAAGGGTTCTTCCGCGTCTCGTTCATCGTGCCACCGGCAAGAATGGCAGTCGCCGCAGAACGTGCGGGCCGCGTGCTCGCCGCGATGCAGGCCGAATCGGGCGCGGAGGCCGCTGTCGCTCGATAGGCAAGGCCCTGCGCACGGCAACACGCCACCGAGAATTTCACCGTTATCGGATCTCGCGATGCTCAAGCTCGTCCAGACCTCCTCGCCGCGACTCATGGCGCGAACCGCGCTGCTCTCATCGGCCATCGCGTTCATCGCGCTCGTCGGGTCGGCCGGCGCCCAGGCGACCGCTCGGAGCTCGACGCTTGCTGACGGGAATCGTCCGGCTGCCACCACGCGCAATGCCGGCGCGCTCAAGCAGCTCGACCCCGCGGACCTGGCCTTCTGGAAGACCATCCGGTTCGCGTCGGTGTCGCCGGATGGCAAGTGGTTCGCCTACCAGCTCACGCCTAACGAAGGCGACGCCGAAGTGATCGTGCGTCCAACGGGCGACGGGGCGGAGCGCCGGTTCAAGATCGGCGAGCCGCCCCCGCCAACCGGCGGATTCGGCGGAGCGGTGAACACGGCGGTCGTCATCTCCGAC
>Ga0075420_100002138_pt1 | contig 17047 bp, 17 predicted proteins | sample SoiMetdeltSBSDD4_FD_75296 | JGI IMG/M metagenome (GOLD analysis project Ga0075420, IMG submission 75296) | Bulk soil microbial communities from a Populus tree surrounding site in Tennessee, USA - Soil MetaG P. deltoides SBSDD4 | ecosystem: Environmental > Terrestrial > Soil > Tree plantation... | reverse complement strand
CACGACCTCGACGAATGTCGCCATCGTCGTAAACCTGTCCATCTACTTCCTCCCATAGCCCTTTTTTACATTTCGCGCGGCATGAACTCGATGTCATCCCGCTGTCAAGTCGCATGCCCCCTTTCCATTGGTGAGCATCATACAACAAAGGTTTTCCGAAGCCTCTTCCGTCTTGAAATCGGCAAGTCAGCGGGCCCCTACTGCCGTCCCCAGCTCAGGAGCAGACAATCCATGTTCATCGTAGATTCCCAGGTGCATATCTGGAAAGACGAGACGCCGGACCGCCCGTGGATTCCGGGCGCGCGCGACCGGATGAAGCTCAACGGCCACCGCACCGAGGCGTTTTCCTATCAGGAGTGCCTTGAGGAGATGGACCAAGCCGGCGTCGACCGCGCAATGATCGTACCGCCGTCCTGGGAAGGCGACCGTATCGACTATGCGCTGGAAGCCTGTGAGGCGCATCCCGACCGCTTCGGCATCATGGCGCGGATCCCGCAGAACAAGCCGGTCGAGGCCAAGGCGATGATGCGCGACTGGGAATCCATCCCCGCGGTCAAGGGCACCCGGCTGACGTTTCATCGTCCGCAGGACCGCAACTGGATGATCGACGGAACCTTCGACTGGTACTGGCCCTACGCCGAGGAGCACGGCGTGAATACGATGCTGCATGCGCCGATCTGGAAGGCCGAGCTTGGCGCCATCGCGAAGCGCCACCCCGGCCTCAAGCTGATCATCGATCATATGGGCATTCTGGCACGCTCGGTTGACGATGCGATCGGCTACTGGGTCGACGAGACCGCCGATCTTCACGTGTATCCCAATATCTACGTGAAGGTGTCCTCGTTGCCGAGCTATTCGACGCATCCCTATCCGTACTCCAATATCAACAAGTACGTGATCAGCCTGGTCGACAAGATGGGCCCGGAGCGCTGCTTCTGGGGAACCGACCTGACGCGCCTGACGGAGACCAAAGGGATCACCTACAAGCAGTCGATCGAGCATTTCACCAAGCACCTGGGCCTGACCGAGAGCCAGCTCGAGTGGGTCATGGGCAAGGGAATTTGCCGATGCCTCGACTGGCCGGCGGAGGCGACGTCCGCCAAGCCGAGCAAGGCTGCGGTGGCCGCCCGGACATGAACGGCTGTCCGCAACATGGGTAACCGGTTGGACGGCGGCGAAGCGCTGCTCGAAGCATTCCGTAGTCTCGGAATCGAATGCGTCATCTCCTCCCCGGGGTCGGAATGGGCCCCGGTGTGGGAGGCGCTGGCGCGCCAGAAGACGACGGCGGCGGCGGGGCCCCGCTACATCGATGTCTGGCACGAGACATTGGCCGTCGGTATCGCTATCGGCTACACGCTCTACACCGGACGCATGCAAGCGGTGCTTCTGCATGCGGGCGCCGGCCTGCTGCAAGGCACCTGCGGCATCCACGGCGCGCTGCTGGCCGAGGTGCCGCTGCTGGTCTGCTCGGCGGAAGCGATCACCTACGGCGAGCGACCGGAGGTCGATCCCGGCTCGCAGTGGTATCGGAATCTTTCGATCGTCGGCGGACCGCACGGGTTGGTCAACGGGATCGTCAAATGGGCGAACCAGGTTGGCTGCGTCGAGACGCTCTATGAGATGGCGAAACGGGCTGGCGAGCTGGCGCAGCGAACGCCGCGCGGCCCCGTCTATCTGAACGTCCCGGTCGAGGTTCTGCTCGACGCCTGGACCGTTCCGCAGTTCAAAATGGCCACCGTTGCCCCGGCGCGCCGGATCAGCCCGCCGGATGAGATCGAGCACTTGGCAAACCTCGTCGCCGCCGCTGAGAATCCCGTCATTCTCACCGAGTCGGTGGGACGGAGCGCCGAGGCCTTCCACGCACTTGTCAGCTTCGCCGATGCGTTCGGCATCCCGGTGGTCGAAACACAGGGCACCGTAAGCGCCAACTTCCCGCGCATGCATCCGTTGTACCTCGGCTCGCGCCTTGAGCCGTTCATGGCGACGACCGACCTCGTGCTGCTGGTGGCATGCCGTGCGCCCTGGTATCCGCCCTCCAACAAGCCGCCGCGCGCGCAAACCGTCGTCATCGACGAGACACCGCAACGCCCGCACATGGTCCACCAGGTGCTGTTTGCGGATCTCTATCTTGAGGGAGACATTGCCAGCACCTTGCAGGCTGCGGCGGACCTTGCACCGGCCAAGGTCGACCAAGCGCGGCGCGGCCAGCGCATCGAACGGCACAGCGCGACTCATCGCAAGCTGCGCGCTGATATTGCGGCCGCGGAGGAGAAAGCTGCCGCGGCCGAAGCGATCGCACCATCCGCGCTGGTCAAGACGTTGCGCGACACCCTTGCCGATCAAACCGTCTATATCGACGAGACCATCACGCACAGTCGCATTGTGCAGCAGCATCTCCATTGGGATGAACCCAAGCGATACTTCTACGTTCAGGGCGGATTGGGGCAAGGGATCGGCGTTGCCCTGGGTGTCAAGATGGCTGCGCCCGACAAGCCGGTGGCGCTGCTGCTCGGGGACGGCACTTTCCTCTACAACCCGGTTGTGCAGGCGCTTGCCGCCGCACGCGACAATAACCTTCCGATTCTGATCGTGATCTTCAACAACAAGAAGTATCTGTCGATGAAGTTCAATCATCTGCGCGCCTATCCGGACGGCGTGGCCGTGAAGCACGACATGTTCCATGGCGTCGACCTCAGCAATCAGCCGCCGCTGCATCGCTTTGGCGAGCCCTTCGGCATGCACTGCGCCGAAGTGTCGAAGCTGGAAGAGCTGGAACCGGCCGTTCGCGCAGCGGCGGCAAGTGTCGCCGGCGGAAGAACGGCGATCCTCAACGTGATGCTGACGACTTGAATCGGCGACGTCATCCGGCTCGACGCTACATCGCAAATCCCCACCAGCGCGTCGCCACCTCGGCGACAAGCTCCAGCTTGCGGGCCTGATCAGATTCCGACACCTCGCCGCCTGCGACAAAGCCCGTTGCCGGGCTGAGCGCGAGATTGTCGCCATCAATCAGCTTGGCGGCGTGGTCAATCCTAGTCATCAACGCGTCGATGTCTTCCAGGGCCGGGTTCGTTGCGCCGACCAGACCCAACACGACCAGCTTGTCTTTTGGCACAAGGCGCAGCAGGCCGAAGTCCTCGCCGGGACCATCCATCGGCAGAACAAATCGATCGACCGGCAATGCCTGGAACAGCCGCTTAGCGGTTTCCGATTGACGTGGAGAGGCCTTGTTCGGGCACACGAAGTGCACGGCGATACGGACATGGCTCGGCCGATCAATCTTCGACAGCGCCGTTATGTCGAGCTGCAGCAGTTCGTCGGGGCCGGAGCCTTGCGGGGCGGCGCCTTCTTCATCGAACAGGTCAGCATAACCCGGCGCGTCGAGCTGGATGTAGTCGACACCGGCGCCGACCAGGGCCTGGATCTCCTGCCTGACGACGGCGGCGCGAACAAGCGTGCGATCGAACGGCTCGTTCGCCGCGGGCCTGGCCGCCGGCACCGCGACCTTGATCGGCCGCCGCGATAGCGCCCTCAAGGGCGCCGCTTCGATCTTGGCCAGCGTGCCGCCATCCAGCTCCACCGCGGCGCCATTGGCCCGACGAAACCCACCATCTGTCGTCACCGCGATCCCGATCGATCGCTGCATATCGGTGGCGGACTTGATGGCGATATTCTCGGCCTCGCGCAGTTGACTCAAGTCGATTTCGCCGCGCGCGTGCCGTTGGCGCGCATCTGACAGTGCGGCGGGTGTGATCAAGGTACCTATATGGTCGGCGCGATAGGTGTACTCATTCGCCATCCGGCGTTTCCCTCGCTAACGGCCGCGCACAGGAGGCCGGGAGCCTCTATCGCTGCACAGGATTCCATTCGGCGAAATCTAGCTCGAACTCACAGGCGCGGAGCGCCGCCACCGCGATTTCCTGATCGTCCTCGCCGGTGCCGCCGGCAACGCCCAGGCCCCCGAGTACCTGGCCGTTCTTCTTGATGGTCAGCCCACCGTCGGTCGCGACAATCGGGTGGTGTCCCATGGTAGACACTTGGGCGAAGAAGCTCGGCTGACTGTCGCACCAGCCTTTGAGCATCCGGGTCGGACGCTGCATGATGGCCGCGGTGTACGCCTTGGCAATTGCGATGCTCGGCGTCAGCGGCCGCGCACCATCCATCCGCTCGCTCGCGACCGAAAAGCCGCCGGTGTCGACGACGACGATCGTGACCGGCTTACCGACCTCGATCGCTTTGCGTTGCGCGGCCGCGATGATCGCCTTGGCCTCGGTCAACCCAATGCTCACGGAATGCTCCCGGGGAAATCAAGCGGTCAGCTCATCGAGACCGCGGACTCGACGTGCAGCTTGCCGTGATAGACAAGCTCGATCTGCGTGCCGTCAGGATCGGTGATGTAGCAGAATTTCGAATTGTTCTGCGGGCGTTCGACCGGCTTGCTGTAGCGGACGCCAGCGCCTTCGAGATGCTTCAGAAAGCCATCCCAGTCTTCGACCTCGATCGCGAAATGCGACGGCGCCATCCGGCGCCAGTCCTCCTTCGAAACCGGCGTAAAGTGCAGGTCGAACGTGCCGCGCGTCAGCAGCAGAACGTCAGTATTGCTCTTGGGATCGACCCACTTCATGCTGAACACCTTGCAATACCACTCCTTGGTACGCTCGGTGTCCGTGCTCGGGAAGTTCACGTGATGAATTGAATGCGGCAGGCTGCTCACGATTAGCGCTCCAATGCCTGTTAGGGTTCCATCATTAAGGACTACTGCTTTGTCGCCGGCGCGATGCGATCAGTCCTTGCGATCGCCAAACGCTACTTTGATCTTCTCGGCCGATTCAGTGCGCCATTGAGCGCTTTCCCAGTAGAATTCGAGTCGATTTCCGTCCGGATCGAAGAAGTAGATGCTCCTGTGCCCTCCGGAGGCATGCTCTTCCAACCGATCGATCTTCGCCCCCTTCTCAATCAAGCGGCGGTGCAATTGCTCCAGCACAGGCAGGCCGCCATCGGGCTCAAACGCCACGTGATTGAAGCCATCTGTCTGCCGATCCGCATCGGCGGTGGCACCGGTTTCAAAGAGTCGGATGTCGCCGAGCTTGTCCCCGAACGACATGAACGCCATTTTGCGGTCATCGAACCGCATGACGACTTTCATGCCGACCACCTCGGTGTAGAAGCGCACCGCCTCGTCGAGGTTTCGGACGTTGAACACCATGTGGTTGATGTTCTTCTTGGGCTCGTTCATGCGTGTGATCCCTCGCCCTCCCCGCCGGTTGGTCTCCACCGGTTGGTGATTTAGATATATCGAAATGGTCTGACCGATAATTGGCGTTCTATTGGCTCCAATGTTGCGCCGATTTGACCAATCCACGGGCATTGGTCAGGTGGGCGCACGATTAGATTGCGCACCAATCGATTGTATGGATGAGCGCCGGACGTACGATCGGCGCCCCAAAGAGGCATTAGCGGGAGGCGTTAGCGATGCCATTTGCCACGGTCGACGGCGCACGGATCTACTACGAAACGCACGGCGCCGGTCCCGCTTTGATGCTGGTCCACGGCTCCGGCGGACATCACGCCATCTGGTGGCAGCAGGTCGCCTATTTCGCGCGCCACTTCACGGTCGTGCTGCCCAACCTGCGCGGCTTCGGGAAATCCGACTCCGTTCCCGACGGTCCGGATGTGCAAGATTTCGACAAAGACCTTCGCGCCGTGCTCGACGACGCCAAGATCGAACGGGCGGTGATCCTCGGCCAATCGATCGGTGCGCTGCCCGCGCTCAAGCTCGCCGTTGCACATCCCGGGCGGGTTGCGGGCGTGGTGCTGGCGCATTCGTTGGGTGGCATCAACGATCCCGAGCTCAAACAACTGGCGGCCGCGGATCGCAAGGAGGCCGAGAGGCTGCCGGTCATCGACCGGCTGATGAGCAAGGAATTCCAACTCAGGCGTCCCGAGCTGACCTGGCTCTTCCAGGAGATGGGTACCTTCAACCAAGCCAAGATGCAGGACCTTCGCAATCTCGCCGCGGGCGGCCCATCGATCGAGGAGGTGAACCGTTGCGGTGTACCCCTGCTCTTTCTCGGCGGTGGCAGCGATGCGGTCCTGCGGCCGGCGACCCTTCGCAAGGCGCACGAGAAACTTCCGCGGTCCGCGTTGAACATCATCCCCGACGGCCCGCATTCGCTCTACTGGGAATGCCCGGACGTATTCAATCGCGCGGTGCACCAGTTCCTCGAGGTGGTGTACCGCGCCTGACGGTCAACCGCCGCTACTCCAATAGACGAAAGGCTCGTTCGCGCAGGGCAGCAGGCGTTCCAAGTGCCTTGCTGACGACCGCCTGCATCACCTCCCCGGACACAGGCTCGATCTCGATATTGCTCGCGGTGGCTTCTTTGACGAATGCGGGATCTGTCATTGTTCCGCGGAAGGCAGCGCGCACAGCCAGTATCCGCTCCGCCGGCACGCCCGGCGGCGCCACAAACGGCCGGCCGAGTTGTGCACCCGACATCAAGAGGTGAACGACCTGCCGGTCCTCCGACGTCGGCATTACGTCCTCCAACGAAGGTACGTTCTGCAGGTCCTTCGGGCGCGGCCCGGCATAGGCCAGCACCCGGACAAGATCGTCGGCGAACCATGACGGATGGGTCACCTTCCAGCTCGACCAGGTGGTAACCCGGCCGCCGACTTCTCCTCGCTCCATGGCGATGTTGATGTCGTTGCCGCCGCGATAGCCGGTGACGAGCTTGAGCTGCGCGCCATAGATGTCCTTCAGCACCATGGGGAACGAGTATGAGGCATTGCCTCGACCCGTGGTGCCGACGACGATTTCCTTCGACCGGGTTTCCGCCAGGCTGGTGACGCCCGTCGCCCGCCACACGCCAAAGATCTGCACCATGGGGCTGATGGCGCCGATCCATTGGAACTTGCCGGCATCGTACTGAACGTTGCGGAGCCCCACGGCCTGCTGCGCAAGCAGTCCATTGGAGACGACGCCAAGCGCGGTGCCATCCTTGGGAGCAAGGTTGTAGAAATGATTGGCCATCAGCAGGCCGCCGGCACCGGGCATATTCTGCACGACGATGGTGGGATTGCCCGGTATATGACGGCCGAGGTGACGGGCGACCAGCCTTGCGTGCACGTCATACTCACCGCCGGGACTGAGGCCGACGAAGATCTGGACGGTCTTGCCGCGGTAGAAATCGGCGACGGAATCCGCGTGCGCCGGCGCGCTCATGCCGAGCAGCGCCAGCAGCAGGACGCGCGAAACACCGCAATGACGCCTGGCAATCTTGGCCATGTCCATGGATCAACGATCGGTGGTTGCCGGTGGACGACGGTAGGAGCGAGCGCACGGGCGCTCAAGCCGATGCAATGCGGCGCACCTCTATGTTGCGATCTCCTGACCAATGCAGCCGTGGGTCAAAAGCGGCTCACAAGCGGGTTTGACGCCAAAGCCGATTGATCGGTCACTTGGATTGATTGGTCCGCGCTTCAACGATGGCGCGCCAGCGCTCTCGCTCCCCCTCCACAAAGGTAGCGGCTTCTGCGGGCGAATTCCCGATCGGCATCAAGAGGGCACGTCGCAACCGGTCCTGCACGTCGCTCGACCGAAGCGCCTCCGAAAACGCCTGCGAGAGGGCCGTGACCGTCGCCGCGGGCGTCCGTGGCGGCGCCACGACCGCGAACCACTCGACGTGACTGAATACGGGAAGTGTCTCGGACATGACCGGGACGCCCGGAAACTCCGCGAGCCGCGGGCCGTGGGTCAGCGCAATCGGCCGCACCTTGCCATCTTCGACGTGCGGAAGTGCGGTCCCGACGGCTGCGAACATCGTGTCGATGTGACCTGCCACAAGGTCGTTAATCGCCGGCCCCATGCCTTGATACGGAACATGAACCAGATTGATGCCGAGCACGCGCATCAACTCTTCCTGGATGAGGTGGGCCGTGGTCCCGGTTCCCGGCGAACCGTAGCTCATGCGGCCCGGTTTTGCCTTGGCATAGGCGGCCCATTCGGCAAGCGTCTTGGCCGGCACTTTCGGATTGACGATCAGTATCTGGGGGAACGTGGCCAGCACCGTCACCGGCACCAAGCCAGCCCCTTGGGTGCCAGATTTGGGACCGAGCCATTGCGTGAGAACAATCGGCGCCGGCGGCGTGACGAGCAATGTGTGGCCGTCGGGCTCCGCCTTGGCGACGGTGTCGGCGCCGATATTGTGCGCGGCCCCGGAACGGTTCTCAATGATGACGGGACGGCCCCAGCGCGCCGACAATTTCTCGCCCAGCATGCGCGGCAAGAGGTCGATCATCGTTCCCGGCGGGCTCGGTACGATAAGTCTCACGGTCCGGTCGGGGAATGCCGACTGCGCAAATGCGGCACGATCCGGCGTGATCAGTCCGCCGAGCCCCGCGCCAATCGAGATCGCGAAAACGAAGCTCCGCGCCCAAATGGCCAACCCCATATCTGAGACTCCCTGCCTCTATGATTTCAGCGACCAGATGTGATGCCCCGGGTTTTTGGGCCAGGTTCGCGTTTCGAACGACTTGTCCATGCGATCCATATCGGCGGCGAACTCGATCCGCCCTCCCGCGGGGCAATGGATGAACCGGTAGACGTTCGATCCGAGCTTGTGGCGGCCGACCACGCGCGATTCATGCCATCCCTGCTCGATCATGTAGTTTCCGCCCTCCATCACTTCGTCGAAGTTCCGCGCCTCCAGCGCGACATGGTTGAAGCCGGCCTTGTCGGGGCGGAAGCAGAGGAACAGGTTGTGGTGTTCGACGTCGCCCTCGCACTGCATGAACGTGCCGGTGTCGAGCACTTGGTCGATGGGACGGAAGCGAAGCCGGCTAATGTAGAAATCGATCGCCTCTTCGCGCCCCTGTTTGGGAATATCCAAGGTGACATGCAGAAGCCGAATTGGCTGCACGCGCTTGTAAGCCGCAACCGGATCGTTCCAGCGGCTGACGTCACGGAGCACGTTGTACGTTCTCGGACTTCCGGCATCGCTGAACTCCGGCGCAGCCTTGGTAAAGCCGATGCCCCATCCGGTATTGTCGCGGGCGTGCAGCGCGCCGGCGGCATCAATGACAATCGGACGGTCTTTTGCCAGCTCCGCGCCAAGGTCATCCAGGGCCTGCGCCGTATCGACTCCCCAAACGATCTCCCGCAATGTGGGAGCGGCTTCGACCGGCGGCGGCAACCCCGGATCATCCGCCATACGCAGGTGAATGAATTGGCGCTCCGGCGTACTGAAGGTCGCGCCGGCCTTGCCCGTTTCCACTTGCTCAAGCCCGGCGTCACCGAAAAATCGAACGCAGGCATCCAGATCAATGACGCCGAAGGTGAGCGCTTCGATGCGCGTGATGGCCATGACCGTTCCTCCTCCAGTGGACGGATTGACAATCGCGGCCCATCTGACTGCGGGCCTCCGACGCGAGAGCTAATCCAACTCCACCAGCAACTTATACTTGATAGTGGTCCTTCGATTGCAACTTTCGCAACGCCCCCGCTTAAACGGGACGCGAATGTTAGAATCGCCACCCTAGCCGTCGACTGTCGCTCCAACCGCTTGTGCCGCCTCGACCAGGGATTCCCACGTCTTGGGGGGAATCGGTATTCCCTCTCGCGTGCGCCGTTCGAAGGTTCGCGCGCCCCTCTCGCCCGGCAGCAGGACCTCGGCGCCATCCTCCGCGGCGGGTAAGGCCTTGATCGCACCGACCGTGGCATCGACCGTCGACTTGAACTCGTCCGGATCGCCAAAGGCGGCGACATCGATCGCAAGCATCGTTGCATTCTGACGGTGCTTGCGGCCACCGGGAGCCTTTGCATGGAAAGGCGCGACGATGGAATTCGAAACCAGCACGCTGGTCATGAGTTCGAACATCAATGACATGCCCGAACCCTTGGCGCCGCCCATCGGGAGCGGCGTCACGGCTTTCGCCGGATCGGTCGTCGGCAGCCCTTCGGCATCGAGGGCGGCGCCCTCCGGTAACGGCAATCCCTGGATCTTGTGCTGGGCAATTTTCCCAAGCGCGATGGTTGCCGTCGCCATGTCCAGCATGATCGTGCCACGACTCCTGGACGGAACCGCGATCGCGAGTGGACTTGTTGCGACGGCGGCGCCGCGGGCGCCGTGGTAGGCCATGTTCGGAATGCCGGCAACGATGCCCACACCGATCATGCCGCGCTTTGCCGCAAGTTCGGCATAGTAGCCGATCGCGCCGGTGTGGACGGTGCCCCGGACGGCCGCCAACGCCACGCCGGCGCCCTGTGCAGCGACGATCGCTTCCGTCATGGCTGACTGCAGCGCGACCGGGCCCGGCGCACCATCGGCATCGACCACGACAGAAGCCGGACGCGGGCGATGGATCTTGATCGCGGGTCGCGCCTTCGCTTCCCCCGACTTGAACATCTCAATGTAGCGCGGGACGCGGACCACACCGTGCGAATCGACGCCGCGCAGGTTGGCCCACACCAGCACATCGGCAACAACGGCGGCGTGCTGATCCGAACATCCGGCGGCCGTGAAAATGCGCGCTACAGTGTGGTGCAGTGATTCCGGTGATACAACGCGCGCTGCTTTCGCCATCTCTGATCTCTGATCGTTGCGTGACTGTCGCCGATGAAGCGGGAGGCGGTCAGACTAGGCCCAGCCGGGCGCGGGGGCGCAACCATCGGCGCGCCCATTGCACCTTATGTTGCCAAATCCGCACCAACGCGTTCATGCTTCCGAGGATTTCATCGCGGGCCTCTGATCCCCCTCTTGCGCAGCCTCGATGTCCGCGGGCGTCTCGCGCAACCCGCGAATGCGCTCGGCGGCGGCATCGATAGCGGCCGCCACGTCCTGCGCCTCCCCCGCCGACCATGGCCGCGCGCCGGCGCGAAGCGCCTCTTTCAGGCCGTCCATCGCGGCAACGATGACCGGCGACGCCCCGACCTGATCCGAACCGGAGCGCTGAATACGCGACAAAATCCCTTCGATCAGGCGCTTGTTCTCGTGCAGAAAGGCGCGACCTTCGTCGGTGATCTCGTAACGATTGCGTGCACCGTCCCCGGGCACGGCACATGCGTGGCCGATGTCTTCCAGCAGCGCAAGGGTCGGATAGACCACGCCCGGGCTGGGACAATAGGCGCCGCCGGTCCGCTGCTCGATGGCGCGAATGATGTCGTAGCCGTGCCTCGGCTGCTCACCCAGAAGGGTCAAAACGACGTGTCTGAACTCGCCATGATCGAAGAGCCGGCCGCTCTTGCGGCCCTTCCGATCGTGCCGGCCATTTCCCCGTCCCGACCAATGATCCGCCGACATGCCGGAACCTCAATCCTGCGCATCCACCGCGCGCCACCACGGGAATGGAAAGCAGTACCGAAACCGATCGCCATCGGATTCTATGCGGCCGATCGTGGGGAACGGCACATGCTCCGGAACGACCAGGGTATTGGTATCCGCAATCTCCTCAAACAACTCACGGCGCGTCTTTGCCGCCAGTTCCGGATCGGCGCAAAAACACGTACTCCAATCCGGCTCCCGACACTGTAGCGGGTGATGCAAAACATCCGCGATAAAGATGATCTCATCTTCTCCGCCGCCAGAAACGCTCACACAAAACATTCCCGGCGAATGTCCTGGCGCTGGACGCAGGCGCAGCCCGTCGCCGAGATCGGCGTCCATTTCCACCAGTTCTGCGCGGCCGCAGCGAAGGATCGGGAGGCAGCTATCGGTCCAAATGCGCCCGGCCAGATCGTCGCCCTTATTTACTTGCTCTTCCCAGTACTCGCATTCGACACGCCCGAAGACATACTTCGCATTTGGAAACGTGGGCTCCCAGCGGCCATCAACCAATCTCGTGTTCCAACCGACGTGATCGACATGCAAATGAGTGCAGATGACAAGGTCGATGTCGTCGAACGTCAACCCCTCGTCGCCAAGGGCGTCGAGCCAAGGCTTTTTCGGATAGGCCGAAAACTGCGGCGGGCGCGCCTTGTTCTCCCCGACACAGGTGTCGATCAGGACCGTCCGTCCCGGCATCCGCAGCACGAAGCTCTGATAGGTATTGTAGATGCGATCGCTGGCCGGCTGATAGAGAAACGCTTCCATCTCCCGAAAATGCTTGAGCGCGCGCTCACGATCGGCTTTCGGAAATAGTTCGGCCGTCTTGCGCTGCGGCCCTTCACGCTCGATCAGCGTCGAGACCTGTACGTCGCCGCGGCTGTATAACTTCATCGACTTGTCCCGCGGAGCGCCGATGACCCGTCGGCCTTTCCATCCGAGATCCGCACGTCTACCGTTCCCTTGCGATCAGTCTGTCACCTTGATGCCGGACTCGGTGATTACCCGAGACCAGATCGCCCGGTCGTGACGCAGAAAAGCTACGAAGTCGGCTGGTGTGCCTCCCGAGATGAGCATACCTCGGTTGGCGGCATAGCTGTTCAGCTCGGGCGCGGCGAGCGCCCGGTTGATCTCCCGGTTGAGAGTGGCGACCGTCTCGGGCGGCGTACCGGCGCGGGCCCACACGCCGAGGAAGCCGGCGGCCTCGTAACCGGAGAAGCCGAGTTCCGCAATCGTCGGAAGGTCCGGCATTTGCGGCATGCGGGTCGATCCGGTTTGCGCGAGCGCGCGTAGCTTGCCGGCATGGACGTTTTCGATAGCGCCCGGTATGTCGGCAACCGTCATTTGCACATCATTGCGCAAAAGTCCGATCATGGTGGGCCCGAGCCCACGGAACGGCACATGGATGATCTCCGTACCGGTCCGCTGCTTGAGTTGCTCCATGGCTAGATGAGCGAAGTTGCCCGTACCCGGCGATCCGTAGGTCAACACGCCAGGCTTGGATTTGGCCAAGGCGACAAGATCGGTGACGCTCTCGGCCGACACGCTCGGATGCACGACGAGCACGCCAGGGAACGCGACCAGTTGCACCACTGGCACGAGGTCGCGATCGGCGTCGTACGGTAATTTGATGCCGAGCATCGGGTTGATGTTGGTGTTTGTTCCAGCGAGCAATAGCGTACGGCCATCAGCCGGAGCGTTCACCACTTGGGCTGTACCGGGAACCGTGGCAGCGCCCGAACGGTTCTCGATCAGAACGGGTTGTTTCAGCGACTGCGCCAGCTTGTCCCCGAGCAAGCGCGCGATGGTGTCGGCGTTGGTGCCGGCCGGATACGGCACGACGAGCGTCAATTGCCGCGAACTCTGGCCGGCAGCCGTTCCCACCTGAAAGAGAGGCGCGCCCACGAGCAACAGCACCGACAGGATTCTGAGCATGGCCATTCCTCCCGGCAGGGCGCGCGCACGAGCGCGCTTATTTTGCGCCGACGCTGGCTTCTTTCGCCCGGTTGTCTGCGCCGGCCGCCGGCACGGTCCGGCGCGCGTAGCCCCGGATGTCCGGATAGGGCGGCGCCCGGTCCTTCTGCAGGTCGACTTCGAAGGTGTTGAGCAGCATCGCGAGCATCGAGAAGGTGCCAACCGTCCCGATGATGTCGACGATCCCCTGCTCGCCGAACGCGGCGCGTGCGGCATCAAACGTCTCCTGGCGCACGAAATGGTTCTCGAGCACCTCCATCACGAAGGTGAAGAAGATGCGTTCTTCCTCGTCGTTGAAGGTTGGCGGTCGACGCTCGGCGATCGCTTCCAGTGTCTCCGGACGAATTCCCGCCTTGATCGCCGCGTCCGCGTGTGCGTTCCAGGAGTACTGCGCATCGAAAAACCGGGCCGCCAGCAACAGGCCAAGCTCTCGGTATTTCAGCGCTATCGCGCTGTCCCAGCGCAGATAAGCACCGAGCGACTCGACCCGCTCGCAGAGTTCGGGACTGTTGAGCCATATCTGATACGGCGCGCCGACCTTGCCACGCTTGCCGGCAATCTTGTCGTGCAGCGCCTGCTGCCGTGGCGTCATCGTCTCTGGGCTGAGCTTCGGCAGTCTCACGACCTTCTCCGCACGCTAGGGCTGCTGCTGCGGCAAGGTTAGGTTGGGAGCCGGCCGGCCATCTACCCGGGAATTGTAAACATAAGGATCACTGCCGTGTTCGGTTCCGCTGCCCGCATTTCCCGCGCGACTGGATATCATCGGCATGTAGCGGACCGGGAGATGTGGCCATGTCTTGTTCTTGGTTGAAACGAGCAGCGTGCGTCTTGATCGTTGGTGCGTTGGCGTCGGGGAATGCCAGCGCCCAATCACCCGCATCGCCCGAAGCAAATCGCGGCGACACCATCGCCGAGCTCGTCGCCGCCAACAGGGTTCTCGCCAAGTTGAACCTGGTCGACGCCTTCGGGCACGTCACCATGCGCCATCCCGTCAATTCGCAACGTTATCTGATGGCGCGCTCGATTGCGCCCGCGCTGGTGACCGAACAAGACATCATGGAATTCGACTTGGATTCGAACGCCATCGACGCGCGCGGGCGTTCTGCATCAATCGAGCGATTCATTCACGGAGAAATCTACAAGGCGCGGCCCGACGTCAACGCCATTGTGCATTCGCACTCGCCGACCATCATTCCCTTCAGCGTGAGTCAAACACCCTTAAGAGGAATGTCGCACGTCGCTGGCTTTCTCCACCCCGCGGTGCCGGTCTATGATCCGCGCAAAACGGTAGGAGCCAGCAATCTCCTTATTTCCAATCAACAACTCGGCAAGGCGCTCGCGGAAGCGCTCGGTCAGAATACCGTCGTGCTCATCCGCGGACACGGCAACGCGGTCGTCGCCCCGAATGTAGGGTTCGCTACCTATCGTGCCTACTTTACCGAGGTCAGCGCCCGATTGCTGTTGCAGGCCCGAACCCTCGACGGCCCGATCACATTTCTCGAGTCCGACGAGGCCGCCAAGATCAACGAGCTGCGGCAAGCCGGCTATGTCCGCCAATGGGAATTGTGGAAGCAGGAACTGCTGGGGAACTGACGCGCCTCAACCGGGTGGCGCGGCGGCGCCCATCAAGTCTGCCGCCGACAGATGCTCCACGGCCTCGTTTGATCCCTGGAACGTCCGGGTGACGACGTTGCTGTCGTAGATCCAGAGAATCCGCATCGGCTTGTCACCGGTGTTACGGAAGCAATGCATCCGCCCGGCCGGAATATAGGTGCTGTCGTAAGGAACAAGCGGCGTGACGACGCCATCCACCTCGACCTCGCCGCGGCCGTCAAGCAGCGTCACCTGCTCAGCGCAATTGTGATAGTGCATGGGCGCGCCCTTCCCCACCGGGTAGACGCTCATTCCCGTGGTGAAGGCGGCCTGCGGCACGCGCGTGCGCACCACCAGCGGCCACGTTTTCACACCGCCGCCGCGGTCGAGCACCGGAACGTCATCGATCTTGATGATGGTCGGGTCCAGCATGCACCTTCTCCCTAATCTTTTGATTGGCGTGCGGGTGCTCGTGCTGCAGGGCGCCCGCGAGGTCAATCGCTATGAAAGACTCAAGCGAGCACGGACTAAGCCGAACGCCCCCGGGATAGCCCGCCTTCGCGAGCGTTTGCGAGCGCATATGGCACTGATGCAGATCGAGCAACATAAGGGTCAGCCGCACGCACGTCGCGACACGAGCAGCTTTGTGAAAGGCGCGCGCGTCGTTTTCTCGCGGTTTGCAACGGCTGCTGCGGTGCCTTGGGTATAACGACTTTACCGACTGTTGCTTCGTTGTGGCTGATATGTTGCGCAGCTAACGCACAAGTTCTGGGTTGCCTTTCCCTCTTTCAAGCTACGCTGCATGTGCGGAGGGGGGCATCGCGTGGGGCGCTCGTTGGTAGCGCTCTTGCGGGGTGACCGGGGGACTCTCAACGGTGTGAAACACCGGACGGAGACATAACCCTCCAGTAACGCAACTCGGAGGGATCAAAATGAAGATGGTGAAAAGTCTTCTCCTCGGTTCCGCGGCCGGTATGGTCGCGGTTGCCGGGGCGCAGGCTGCCGATCTTCCCGTCAAGGCCAAGCCGGTCGAGTACGTGAAGATCTGCACGCTCTACGGAGACGGGTTCTACTACATCCCCGGCTCCGACACCTGTATCCGGTTCACGGGCTATATCCGGGCCGACTACGGCTACAACGTCAACGGCGCCCGATCGCCGAACTACAACGGCGCGAACGGTGCGCAGGATCGCACGGTCAGCAATTACTCGACCCGTCATCGTGGCAGCTTCTCGATCGACACGCGAACGGGGACTTCCTACGGCACGCTGCGGACGTTCTCGACCTTCCACTTCCAGAACGAGAACACGACCGAGTCGACCAACGTCGCACGGGCGTTCATCCAGTGGGGCGGCTTTACCTTCGGGCGTACGGTGTCGTTCACCGATCACGAAGGCACGATGGGCGACGCCGGCATGCGCTCGCTGTTCCAGATCCAAAACGAGAGCTCGACCGGCGCCAACGGCACCAACCAGATCGCCTATACCTGGCAGCTGGGCAACGGCGTCACCCTGAACGTCGGCGCCGACGAGCGTCGCGTGAAGTCGCTCGCGAACCTGTCGGGCGGTGCGGCTGGCCTGACCGCTGCGGCGCTCACGCAAGGCGTCGATCCGACGTCGTTCCGTGCTGGCAGCAACCATCCCAATCCGTGGGTCGCGCTGCGTCTCGTCCAGGCTTGGGGCCGCGCCAGCGTGGCCGTGATCGCCAACCACAATGAGGGGACCTACTACTCCAACACGGGCGGCGCCTGTACCGGCGGCCAAACCGGCACGACACTATGCGGTCATCCGGACGACAAGTGGGGCTGGGCGGTGATCTCGGGCGCCGAGATCAAGCTCGACATGCTGAGCCCGGGCAGCCGGATCGGCGGTTACTTCAACTACGGCGTCGGCGCCGTGGCCTATGGCGGCGGTGCCAACATCACGAGCCCCGGCCTCTACGGCAGCGGCAATCAGATCGCTATCGGCGCGGTTACCGATGGCGTATACGTCAACGGCGGGGCCATTCAGCAGACCACGGCGTGGACGGTGGGTGCCGGCTTTGAATACTTCTGGACCCGCAACTTCTCGAGCACGGTCTACGGCAACTACACCGAGGTCAACTACAACAACACCGTGACGACCAACCGTTGGTTCTGCAACGGCGGCGGTGCTGTCGGC
>Ga0075420_100002136_pt1 | contig 17049 bp, 14 predicted proteins | sample SoiMetdeltSBSDD4_FD_75296 | JGI IMG/M metagenome (GOLD analysis project Ga0075420, IMG submission 75296) | Bulk soil microbial communities from a Populus tree surrounding site in Tennessee, USA - Soil MetaG P. deltoides SBSDD4 | ecosystem: Environmental > Terrestrial > Soil > Tree plantation... | reverse complement strand
TCCCCTTCTCTCGTCGAGCGGGCTCCAGGCGCACCCGCACGAGCGCCGCGTCACCATCTGGGTCGGCAGCACGCGCGGCGAGTCGACCGTGCGCCCCTCGATCAGACTGACGATCATCTCCCCGGCCATGACGCCCATCTCGTAGCGGGGCGGGCTGACGCAGGTGAGCGGCGGCTCGACGAGCGGCGCCCACTCGAGGTTGTCGTAGGCGATGATGGCGAACTGGTCCGGCACCCGGACGCCGCGCTCGGTGAGGCCGCGGATCACGGCCACGGCAAGCGGATCGCGCGTGGTGATGGCGGCCGTCATGCCGCGCTCGATCAAGATCCGGACGGCCTCGCGGACCCGTTCGGGCTCGGCCTGGCCGACGTCGACCGCCACCAGGTCGTCCGGACCGACGCCAATCTCGGCGCTCAGTCGGCGATACGCTTCGACCTTGTCGCGGGTCGGCTCGAACGCCAGGTCCTCAGCGATCAGCGCGATCTTGCCATGGCCGTGCTCGCGGAAATGGCGGAGCGCCGCTTCGAGGCCGCCGACCTCGTCGGCGCTGACGGTGGGCACCTCGACGTCGAAGTCTCGACGGCCGACGTGGACGATGCAGGCGCCCTGCCGCCGGGCGGCGGTGACGGCAGCGCGGTCGGTCTGGGTCCCGATGATGACCATACCGTCGATTCGACCGCTGACGATTGGCTCGGTAAGGTCGTGGCTGTCGGCCAGGCGGTTCGGCGCGAACAGTAGCAGGTCGTAGTCGGCGTCTTCGAGCGCCCGCCGCAGCCCGCTCAGGATCGGATCGTAGAACGAGTCGCCCTGCATCTTGCTGGAGCCGTAGCGGACCAGGCCCACGGTGGTGGTGCGGCGGCCGGCCAGCGCCCTGGCGGCGTAGTTGGGCCGGTAGCCGGTCTCGCGTACGATGCGCAGGACGCGGTCGCGGGTCTGGACGTTGACGCGCGGGCTGAGGCGGATCGCCAACGAAACGGTGTTGCGCGAGACACCCGCGAGGCGGGCGACCTCTTCGAGGGTGCGGGCGCGCGGCGACGCGGCCGTCGACTCACTATGAGCGTTCACAGAGTCTCCAAGATAGCACGCAGTCCCGCCCCCGACAAGATGCCCGCGCCGCTCCCGATCGGCGAGGACGGTGCCGGCGCGGGTCGTCCGGACTCACCATGCCTCGTCGGCCATCCCGGTGCCCATCCCTCCTCGGCGACGTAATCTGTCGATGGTACGTCGGATGACGAGTCGCCATTTACCGCTCGTTCTCGGCGGTACCGCGGACAGCACAGGTTCATCCCGGTCGCCGTGTCGTGGATTTCAGTCCACGGTCACCCGACGGCCCCATCCGGCCGCTGATCGCCCTGCCATCAGCCCGGACGCCGTGCCGTTCGCGGCGCCGTTTGGCGAGCCGGCCAGCGCCCGAGAGCCGACCATATCCAGGAGCAGGTCCAGGAACACGCTCGCGATGCCGCCCGGCGGCCCGACGTCGTTCCGTCGAATCACCACCATCCGCCGGTGGACCGGCCCGGCATCGACGATCGGGACCGAGGCGAGCTGCCCCAGCTCCAGCTCCCGAGCGACCGCCACGACGGGCAGGAGGGCCACGCCGAGCCCCTCCTCCAGCATCTTTTTCGCCGCCTCGAAGTTGTCGAGCTCCATAATCATCCGGGGTGGAACTCCCGCGCCGACGAACAGGGCCTGCGTCAGCTCGTAGTAGCTGGAGGCCCGATCGAAGACGACCAGCCCCTCGGCGACCACGTCGGCGAGGCGGGCGGACCCGCGGCGCGCGAACGGGTGGGACGGATGGGTCACGAGCGTGAGCTCGTCGTCATACAACAGGGTGACGCTGACGTCGTCGTGGCGCAGCTCCCGCACGATCGCCAGCTCGACCGACTCGGCCAGCACCAGCTCCAGCACCTGCTCGGAGTGGCCGGTCCGCACCGTCAGCTCGACTCGCGGGTGCTCGGTGCGGAACCGCTTCAAGACCTTCGGCAACACGTAGCTACTCACCGAGCCGGTTGCGCCGATCACCAGCTTGCCGGCCCGGCCGCTCGCGAGGTCGGCGATCGAGGCCCGGCCGTCCTGGATCGCCAGCAGGGCGCGCTCGGCGTGCGGCAGGAACACCCGGCCGGCGTCGGTCAGGCGGACGCCCCGTCCGGACCGCGCGAACAGGGCCTGCCCAAGCTCGCGCTCCAGCGCGTGCAGGCGGGCCGTCAGCGCCGGCTGGGTCACGCCGAGCGCCTCGGCGGCTCGCGAGACGGTTCCGCGCCGAACGACCTCGACGAACGCTTCGAGCTGTTTGATGAGCACGCCGCACCTCGGATCAGAGAGGTATACCGGCCGGGGCCGGGCTCGGGCCAGAACCAGTGGTCCGACTGCCGGTGGGGCCGACCAGGCGTCGGGCGTCCCACGCTCGACGCCTCGACGCAGGCAACATTGCCGAGATTCCGGGTGCATCGGCACCCGCCACGGAGGATTCGATGCCTGAGCCGCTGACGCTGATGGCGGTCCATGCCCACCCGGACGACGAAGCGATCGGCACGGGCGGCGTGCTCGCGCGCGCCGCCGCCGAGGACGTCCGGACCGTCCTGGTCACCTGCACAGGCGGCGAGGTCGGCGAGATCAACCCTGACACCAACGTCGCGATCGACGAACTCGGGGCGGTCCGCGAGCGCGAGCTGCGGGCGGCCTGCGAGGTGCTCAACATCTCCCACCTGGAGCTGCTGGGCTATCGCGACTCCGGGATGGCGGGCACCGACGACAACTACCATCCGGACAGTTTCGCCCAGGCCGACCTGGACGAGGCGACCGCCCGGCTGGTCGAGCTCGTGCGCACGTACCGGCCGTCCGTGATCGTGACGTACGACGAGAACGGGTTCTACGGTCATCCGGATCACATCAGCGCCCACCGCATCGCCGCGCGAGCCTACGAGCTGGCGGGCGACTCGGCGCATCGCTCGGCGAGCGGGCTGGAGCCGTGGGCGCCGAAGAAGCTGTACTACACCGCCATCGCGAAGTCGTCGATGGCCGAGTTCGGCCGGCAGTTGCGCGAGGCCGGCATCGCGCCGCCCCTCGACGAAGGCGTCGAGAGCGACGAGCCGACCTGGGGCACGCCCGACGAGCTGGTGACGACCGTCGTGGACGTCTCGGCACACGTCGAGCAGAAGCGGCAGGCGCTGTTCAGTCACGCGACCCAGATGGGGCCGGAGGTCTTCTTCGCGAAGCTGCCGAAGCCGCTGTTCCACCAGTTGTTCTCGCGCGAGTCATTCCAGCTCGTCCACGCGCGCGTGTCCGCCCCGACGCCCGAGGCCGACCTGTTCGCCGGGCTGCGCTGAGCCCGGCTCGTATACTCTCTACTCCAGAGTGATGCACTGCGGTGGCGTCGTTCGCGACGCACGAGGTGGAGGCATGGTGAAGTTCCTGTTCGGCGTGCTGATCGGCTTCGGCTTGAAGATGGCGTACGACTTCTTCCAGGAGGAGCGGATCCCGACGGACCTCGGGATGGCCCAGGGACGGTCCGAGGCGATCCTGGACGAGACCCGGCAGCTCGTGCGCGAGATCCGCGAGGAGCTGCGCTCGGCGATCTTCCGCGACGGGTCCGGCCAGGCCAGGGGCGCCGCCGCGACCGGGGCCTGATCCGGCTGGGAGCGCCGCACCCGGATGGTCACTCGCACTCTACGCCGGGAGCGACCGGACAGTCGCCGGCGGACGAAGCGGCCGGGACGGCTCCGCTCCCGGCTTTCTAGCGAGTGACCTGGGCCGGCGCGCCCATCAGGATCTCGAGCGCCCGCAGGAGCTGCGGATCATCGCCGCGCTGGAGATCGTCGACCGTCAGGTTCGCCTCGAAGTCCGGCTGGACGCCTTGCTTGTCGATTGTCGCGCCGGACGGCGACGCGAGCCGGCGGATCGTGATCTGGATCGCCGAGCCATCGGAGAGCGGCTGCGGCGCCGCCAGCCCGACGCTGCCGGCCGTCCGCATCCCGACGATCGGCGCGACCTGGTACTCCTTGATCGCCGCCGCCAGCAGCTCGGCCGCCGACGAGGTCTCACGGTCCACGATCACGACGTATGGGAAGCGCGGGACGGCCGGTCGGCCGGGGGCCACGATCGGCTCCTTCTGGCCGTTGCGGTCCACCGCGACGCCGACGGGGCGGGCCTCGATGAAGTTCGTGGCGACGCGGGCCATCGCTTCGAGTGACCCGCCGGGATTGCCCCGCAGATCGACGATCCAGGCCTGCGCGCCCCGGTTCCGCCCCTGGGTCAGGAACTGCTGGACCTGCTCGGGCACGCCCTCGCCGAAGCTGCGGATTCGCAGGACGCCGAGCACGCCGCCCCGCACCGCGCCCTCCACGGGCGGCGCGTTGACGGCGCCGCGGGTGATCCGGATGTCAACCGGGGGCTGCCCACCCCGGACGACCGAGAGGACGACGCGCGTCCCCTGCGCGCCGCGAATCGTGTTGACGACCTCGGTCAGGCTGCGCCCGCCGGTGCTGGCGCCGTCGACGGCGACGAGCTGGTCGCCGGGCTTGATGCCGGCCCCGGAGGCCGGGCTGTCGCGGAAGACCTCGGTGACGTAGGGCAGCTCATCCGGGTTGGGGCGGGTGACGCGGATGCCGACCCCGGTGAAGCCGGTCTCGGTTATCCGCCGCATCTCCTGCGGCTCCATGAAGAGCGAGTGATCGTCCTTCAGGGTCGAGAGCATCTTGCGCAGCACCGCCCAGTCCGGGCGCACCTTCGCGGCCCAATCCGGGTGCTTCGCGACGAGCGCGTCGTAGCCACGCACGAACGCGGACCAGTCACGGTCGGGCTCGCCGGTGGGCTGCGGCGCCAGGTCGACGGGGGCCAGGTCGAGCGGCAGCAGGCTCGACTTCACGCCGGTCTCGCTGATCGCCCCGATGGCGCTCTCGACCAGCGCGACGTGGTCGACCTTGTCGATGTAGCGCTGCAAGATGAACTGGTAGACCAGGCCCAGCTCGGTGGACGAGAGCGTGCCGTCCGTGGTGCCCGGGACGCCAGCGGCCTCGCCGGACGGCGTGGAAGGTCGGCCACTCTCCTCGGAGGGGTTGACGCGGGTGTTCCCGGTTCGGGACGCGCCCGGCCCGCCGGCCGAGCAGCCGGCCAGGATCGCAAGCGCGGTGAGCAGCGCGACCAGGCGCAACAGGCGACCGGGCCGGCGCACCGGCCGCGCGCTCGGTGTCAGCACGGAGGTCGCCTCCAGGGCCCCGCCTCGCTGGCGAGATAGCCGGCATTATACCGAGCGAGGGGCGAGGGATGAGGGGTCAGGGGCGAGGGGTCAGGGTTCGGGCGTGCCAGCGGCACGCCCCTATGATGATGCACCCGTCCGTCATCGTAGGGGCGAGTTGCCGATTCGCCCGCCCTCGCCCCTCGCCCGTCGCCCCTCGGGCACGGTACGCTCTCAGCACCATGGTGCTCCTCCGTTCGGCGATCGACACCGGGTCCGAGCAGTTCCGGCAGAACGACGCGCATAACCGCGCGCTCGCCCTGGAATTGCGCCAGCGCGTGCGGGTCGTCCAGGCCGGCGGCGGCGCATCGGCCGTCGAGCGGCACCGCGCGCGGGGCAAGCTGCTCGCCCGCGAGCGGATCGCCCGCCTCTGCGACGCCGAGACGCCGTTCCTGGAGATCGGGGCGCTCGCGGCCTGGGACCTGTACGACGGCGAGTCGCCGTCGGCCGGCATCGTGACCGGGATCGGCACGGTCAGCGGTCGCGAGGTGATGATCGTCGCGAACGACGCGACGGTGAAAGGCGGCACCTACTACCCGCTGACCGTCAAGAAGCACCTGCGCGCCCAGGAGATCGCGGAGCAGAACCGGCTGCCGTGCATCTACCTGGTGGACTCCGGCGGCGCGTTCCTGCCGCTCCAGGCCGACGTCTTCCCGGACCGCGACCACTTCGGGCGGATCTTCTACAACCAGGCCCGGATGTCGTCGCTGGGGATCTCGCAGATCGCCGTGGTGATGGGCTCGTGCACGGCCGGCGGCGCGTACGTGCCGGCCATGAGCGACGAGTCGATCATCGTCAACGGCACCGGCACGATCTTCCTGGGTGGCCCGCCGCTGGTCAAGGCCGCCACCGGCGAGGTTGTCACGGCCGAGGAGCTCGGGGGGGCGGACGTCCACACCCAGATCTCGGGCGTGGCCGACCATTTCGCCGAGGACGACGAGCACGCCCTGGCCATCGCCCGGCGGATCGTCGGGAACCTCCATGCTCGCAAGGAGCTGCCGTGGGAGGTGCTGCCGCCCCGCCCGCCGCGCTTCGACCGGGAGGAGCTGTACGGACTGATCCCGCGCGATCCCCGCCAACAGCTCGAGGTCCGCGATGTGATCGCCCGGCTGGTGGACGCCAGCGAGCTCGACGAGCACAAGGCGCGCTACGCCACGACGCTGGTCTGCGGCTTCGCGCGCCTGATGGGGTTCCCGGTCGGGATCATCGCGAACAACGGCATTCTCTTCTCGGAGAGCGCGCTGAAGGCGACCCACTTCATCGAGCTGTGCTGCGCGCGCCGCGTACCGCTGATCTTCCTCCAGAACATCACCGGCTTCATGGTGGGCCGCGAGTACGAGAACCGCGGGATCGCCAAGGACGGCGCGAAGATGGTGATGGCGGTTGCCAACGCCTCGGTGCCGAAGTTCACGGTGGTGCTCGGCGGCTCGTTCGGGGCGGGCAACTACGCGATGTGCGGCCGAGCGTACGGGCCGCGTCAGCTCTGGCTCTGGCCGAACAGTCGTACGTCGGTGATGGGCGGCGAGCAGGCGGCGAACGTCCTGCTGACGGTGCGCCTGGATCAGCTTCGGGAGCGCGGCGGCACGATGACGCCGGAGGAGCAGGCCGCGTTCAAGGCGCCCACGATCGAGCGGTACGAGCGCGAGGGGAGCCCGTACTTCAGTACGGCGCGGCTCTGGGACGACGGCGTGATCGATCCGGTCGACACCCGCACGGTGCTGGGGCTGGGGATTTCGGCCGCCCTCAACGCGCCGATCCCGCCGACCACGTTCGGGGTGTTGCGGATGTGAGGGTGAGGAGCCCCTGCCCCCCGGCCCCCTCCCCCGTGCGCGGGGGAGCGGGAGAAGGGGATCGGACGCCGCGATTCCTTGAGCTGGTGGAGTCGGCGCGGACGTGCCGGCGGTGCCCGAGGATGGAGGGGCGGACCAGGACGCTCGGGCTGGGGAACGGGCCGCTGGATGCGCGGGTGCTCTTTGTCGCGGAGGCGCCGGGGCGGCTCGGGGCCGAACGGACGGGCGTCCCGCTGAGCGGCGACCAGACCGGACGGAACTTCGATCTGTTCCTGATGGGGGCGGGCATCAGTCGAGGCGACGTGTTCGTCACCAACGCCGTGCTCTGCAACCCGCGCAAGCCGGACGGCCGCAACGACCGCCCGCGCCCCACCGAGATTCGGAACTGCTCGGGCCATCTGCAGGCGCTGATCGACCTGCTCGATCCGCCCTGGGTGGTGAGTCTCGGTCGGGCCGCGCTCGATGCGCTGGACCTGATCGAGCCACACGCGCTGGTGCTCGCGCGCGACGTGGGGCTGGCCGCGCCGTGGTATGGGCGGCGCCTCGTCCCGCTCTACCACCCCGGCCCGCGCGCGCTGATCCGGCGACCGTTCGCCCAGCAGGCCGCTGATTACACTGCCCTCGCGGCCCTGCTCGACACCTGACCTGGAGGGACCATGGGAGCCTGGGGGCCCGGCATCCTAGAAAACGACATCGCCGCTGACGCGCGATTGACCTTTGACGAGCAGATCGCAGACGGAGCCACGGTCGAGGACGCCATCGCGGCCGTCATGCGCGAGAGCGATGAACTTCTCGAAGACGAGGACGACCGCGCCGACCTGTTCCTCGCCCTGGCGTGGCTCGCAAGCGAGCGCCAGTCGACGCCGGACTGGCTGGCGGCCGAAGCCCGTGAGGTGATCGCCAACGAGGTGGCGCTGAGCCGCTGGGAGGAGAGCGATCTGTACGAGACACGGCGGGTCTTCGAGCAGACGCTGGCTGCGATCCTGGACGGCACGGCGCCCCATCCCGGTCGGCCTGGACACCTCCTGCCGGGACAGGGGTCCTGATCAGTCGTGGTCGACTACCAGATGAAGACGTAGAGCAGGTCGTTGACGTTGGTGTTGGTCGGGCCAGTGATTAGGAGGTCGCCGAGCTTCTCGAAGAAATGATAGGCATCGTTGTTGGCGAGGTAGGCGTCCGGATCCAGGCCGAGCGCCCGCGCCCGCGCGACCGTCGAGCCGTCCACCAGCGCCCCGGTCGCGTCGTTCGGGCCGTCGTTACCGTCCGTGGCGAGCGCCGCGACGATCACGTCGTCCAGGCCGGCGATCTTGAGCGAGGCCGCCAGCGCCAGCTCCTGGTTGCGCCCGCCGACGCCGGTGCCGCGCACCGTGACCGTCGTCTCGCCGCCGAAGACGATGCAGGCCGGCCGCGCGAGCGGTCGGTTGCGAGCCGCCTCCTCGCGGGCGAACGCCGACACAACCTTCGCGACTTCGCGCGCCTCGCCCTCGACGTAGGTGGTCAACAGCAGGGCCGAGAGGCCTTCGCTCTCGGCCTGGCGCACGCCGGCCTCGGCGGCAAGCTCGTTGCTCGCCACGACGACGGTCTGGACGCGCTCGAAGAGCGGATCGCCGGACTTCGGCGTGTCGGGGAGCTTGCCCTCGCGACCGGCCTTGAGACGCTCGGCGACACTGGCCGGCAGCCGGTCCCAGATCCCGAACCGATCGACGATGGCGCAGGTGTCGGCGAAGGTGCTGGTGTCGGGGACGGTCGGGCCGGAGGCGATGACGTCGAGCGGGTTGCCGACGACGTCGGAGAGGACCAGCGCCAGGACATCGGACGGCGCGGCCAGCCGGGCGAGGCCGCCGCCCTTCGCCTGCTCCAGGTGCTTACGGATGGTGTTCAGCTCGTTGATCGTCGCGCCGGCCCGCAGGAGGACGTCGGTCGTCTGCTGCATGTCGGCGAGGCTGATCCCATCAGCGGGAAGCAGCATGAGCGCCGAGCCGCCGCCCGAGAGCACGACGACCACGAGGTCGCGCGGCCCGGTCGTGGCGAGCAGGGCGACCAGCTCGGCGGTGCCGTGGACACACGACTCGTCGGGGATCGGGTGGGACGCCTCGCGAAGCTGGACGACGCGCGTGCGGTGGGTGTGGCCGTGCTTGACGACGACCAGGCCGGTGGCGACGCGCTCGCCGACGACCTCCTCGACGGCGGCGGCCATCGGCGCGCTCGCCTTGCCGGCGCCGACGACGATGACGCGGTCGTACTCCTTCAGACCATACGAGCGGTCGCCGACGGTGAGGCGGTCGCCGTCGCGCTGGAGTGCCCGGCGGACGGCCTCGCCGGGCTCGACGGCGGCCAGCGACGCCTGCATGACGCGGGTCACGAGGGCGCGGCGTTCGCGGGTGGACGGGTCGGCGAGGAGCCGCTCGCCGAAGGAGAAGGTCGGAGTCTGGGCCGAGGACTCGGTCATGTGGCGTCCCCAGTAGCAGAGGGTGGTGGCCGCCCCGGGGCGACGCCCTCAATGGTAGAGGGTCCGTGGGGTGAATGGCGCGTCGCCCGAGTCCGTGGGTTGATGGAGTTTGACGAGATACCTCGGTGTCGCCGGGGAGCCCCTACCCCCCAGCCCGCTGCGCGGCGCGAATACCGGCTTCGCCGACATCATCCCCCGTGCGCGGGGGAGGGGGAGCAGTCCGGGACCGAGCACTTTCGTCAACGACCATCATCCCCCGGCCACTCGGGCGTGGCGGCGCTCGTGATCGAGCAGCCAGCGCTTGCGGGTGAGGCCCCAGTAGTAGCCGGTCAGATTGCCGCCGCTGCCGGTCACTCGATGGCAGGGAATGATCGGGGCGATCGGGTTGGTGGCGCAGCCCATCCCGACAGCCCGGGCGAGCTTCTGGCCGCCCAGTTTGCCGGCAAGGGCGTGATAGGTCGTGGGCGTGCCGGGCGGGATCTCTCGGAGCGCTGCCCAGACGCGCTCCTGGAAGGCGCCGCCCTGGACCGACACCGGGATGCGATCGAGGGCGGCGAGCTCACCGTCGAAGTACGACGCCAGAGCCTCAGTAATCGGGCCCAGATCGTCAACCACCTCGATCTGCGCCGTGCCGTGCTTCCTTCGGATGAAGCAGGCAAGGTGTCCTACGTCGTCGGTGAAGCCGCCGGCGCAGACCCGACCGTCGCTGGCCAGCAGCGTCAGGGGGCCGATCGGCGTGCTCATCGTGGTGGCGTGGATGGCCGGGCTCATCACGGCTGACATCAGATGCTCCTTCACGGGCGGTGGACCGCGCCGTCGATCGGTCAAACCCGCTCGGGGACGACATCGGTTGCGGCCGCAGATTTGCCGGTGGTGGCGAGCGCCTCGGCGACGGCCTGGTCGCGCGTCAGCGCCGCGCCTTCGGCCCAGGCGGCCGCGAACCGCTCCTCTCCAAGACGGCAGCGCACTTCGGCCAGCCAGGCGTCGCGCTCCCGTTCGACGACGGGCCACAGTCGCGTGCCCTCGCGGGCGTTCAATGTGATCGCGCAGGCTGCCAGGCGCACGGCTCGTTCGACGTGCCCGGCGTCGGCTTCGAGGGCGCCAACGTGGCAGAGCATCTGGGGCAGGTGCCCGGTGTCGCCAACCTGCATGGTCAGGCTGAGCGCTTCGCCGATCAGCGCACGAGCCTGCTCGGCGTCGCCCCGCAATCGGGCGGCCCGGCCCATCGCAAGCAGCGTCACGCCGATCATGCGCCGGTTGCCCAGTTCTCGAAACAGCGCCAGGGACTCCTCGTTGAGCGTCCAGGCCGCCTCGGCGTCGCGGTCGCCCTCCAGAGCCAGCAGCCCAAGGTGGTGCACCGCCATCGCTGCGTGAAACGAGTCGCCGGCGGCACGAGCCAGGTCACGCCCTTCCTCCAGCACCACCTGCGCCGTGGCATAGTCGCACTGGACGCGGGTCACGAAGCCCATGATCGCCAGCGCCGCCGCGAGCAGGCGCCGATCTCCCACTCGGCGCGCGAGCGACACGCTCTCCTCGACGAAGCCGCGCGCTGTGGGGTAGTCGCCCTGGTGGAGCGCCAGCATCCCGCCGCCCTGGAGGACTTCGGACCGGAGCGCATCCGTCGCGGGGCCGGATGGCAGCCCGAGGACCGCCGCCCGGAGCGACCGCCCTTCGCTGTAGTGGCCCCGGAAGTACCAGAAGTAGGCCAGACCGGCGGCCATCCGCAGGCCCAGCTCGGCCTGTCCTCGCTCGATCGCCCAGGCGAGCGCGGCGTGGACGTTGTCGTGGTCGCGATCCAGGCGGTCGAGCCAGGTCACCTGATCGGCGCCAAGGACCTGGCGGCCGGCCTCTTCGGCGAGCGCCGCGAAATGGGCGGCGTGGCGACGGCGGACATCGTCCAGCTCGCCCGTCTCCAGGAGGCGCTCATGAGCGTACTGACGGAGCGTCTCCAGCAAGCGGTATCGCTTCGTGCCGTCCGCGACCGTCTCGGCCAGGACCAGCGACTTTTCGACGAGCTGGGTCAGCAGGCCGAGCGCAGCCCCGCACGATGGCCCATCGTCGACGATCGACTCGCAAGCGTCGAGCGTGAACCCGCCGGCGAACACCGCCAGGCGCTCGAAGAGGGCGCGCTCGGCCGGGTCGAGCAGGTTGTAGCTCCACTCTACGGTCGCCGCGAGCGTCTGCTGGCGCGGCAGGGCAGCGCGGCTGCCGCCGGTCAGCAGGTGGAACCGGTGGTCGAGGCGCTCAGCGATCTGCTCGGCCGAGAGCGCCCTGACCCGCCGGGCCGCTAGCTCGATCGCCAGCGGAATCCCGTCGAGCCGGCGGCAGACCTGCGAAACGGCCGCGGCGTTGTGCCGGTTCAGGGCGAACGTCGGCTCGGCGGCGATAGCGCGGTCCACGAACAGTCGGGCGGCTTCATACGCCAGCACCTGCTCGGGACGGGCCGCATCATCGTCCGGCCCTACGGAGAGCGACGGCACCCGCCAGGCGACCTCGCCGTCGATCCCGAGGGGCTCGCGGCTGGTCGCCAGGATCTGGACGTTGGGGCAGGCGCGCAGAACCGCGTCGGCGAGGGCGGCGGACCCGTCGATCAGGTGCTCGCAATTGTCGAGTACCAGTAACAGGCAACGCGAGCGCAGCGACGCCAGCAACGTCTCGCGGATCGGCCGGTCGGCGGCCTCGCGGACGCCGAGCGCCGTTGCGACGGCTTTGGCGACGAGGCCCGAGTCCGAGAGCGGAGCAAGCTCGGCCAGCCAGACGCCGTCCGGGAACCGATCGATCGCCTCGGCGGCGACCTGGAGGGCCAGACGGGTCTTGCCACAGCCGCCGGTGCCGACCAGCGTGAGCAGGCGAGTCGCCGATACGGTCGAGGCAAGCGTCGATTGCTCACGCTCGCGTCCCACGAACGTCGTCAACTGGACCGGCAGGTTGTGCCGCACCCCGGACTCCGGTCGTGGATGCTCGTGCGACACCCCGCCCGGATCATCCTCCCGATGGGATCGCGGCGATGGCTGTCCGGCGTGCTCAAAGCGGGCCGCGTCATCGGCCGACAGCCCCAACGCTCGGGTCAGCCGCCGTAGCGTCTCCCGTCGCGGGTGGGTCTCGCCGCGCTCGAGCCCCTGGATGCTCCGGATGCCGAGGCCGCTGCGCTCGGCCAGGGCCTCCTGGGTCAGCCCCGCCCCGACGCGCAACTGCCGCAGCACAGCGCCGAAGCTCGACGACTCCTGTACGCCCACATCGTCAGCCATTCGAGTGCCTTCAGCCAGAGGAGCAGGTGCGAGCAGCCGCGCCCACGCCGTACGGAACCGCGACTCCGATCGGCAACTCCCGAAACCGCGCGCAACGTTGCCGATCCGCGTGGTCAGCCTGCCCTCGCCTGACGAGACTGTAGGGGTCGCTCGACGGACCGCGCGGCCGTCACCATCCTAGCCGTTGCGGCGCAGGTCCGCAACGAGAGGGGAGCCACGATGAGCCCGACGCAGGTGCTCTCACCCGAGGTTGAAGTCATGGACCTGGTCCTGGCGAAGATCAAGTCCCACGCCGTCGGCGTCTTCGCCGAGCTGCGGATCGCCGACCTCCTTGCTGGCGGCCCGCGCACCGCCGAGGAGCTTGCCTCGGCGGTCGGCGCGCACGCGCCGTCGCTGACCAGGCTGCTCCGCGTGCTTGCCAGCCTGGGGCTTCTGGCCGAGACCGGTCCTGGCATCTACGGCCTGACGGCCACCGGCAGCCTCCTCCGATCCGACGTGCCGACCTCGTTACGCGGCATCGCCGCGATGTTCGGCGGTGAGCTGCACACGCGAGCCTGGTCACGCCTGAACCACAGCGTCCTGACCGGGGAGCCAGCCTTCGACGCGGTGTTCGGCGCGCCGATCTTCGTGTACCTCGCGGCAAACCCGGAGGCGGCGTCGATGTTCGACGCCGCGATGACGTCGATCTCCGGGCGGCAAGCCGCCGCGGTCGTGGAAGCGTACGACTTCTCGGGGCTCTCGACGCTGGTGGACGTCGGGGGCGGCCACGGCGCGCTGCTCGCCGCGATCCTGCGGAGGAACCCGTCGCTCCGGGGCGTGCTGTTCGATCTTCCGCATGTCGTGGCGGCAGCCGGCCCGATCTTCGAGGAGGCCGGCGTCCGGGACCGTGTCGAGCTGGTCAGCGGCGACTTCCTGAAAGGGGTGCCGGTCGGGGCCGACGCCTACATCATGAAACTGATCGTCCACGACTGGGACGACGAGCGGGCCGGCACGATCCTGGGCCACTGTCGGCGGGCACTGGCGCCAGGTGGGCGGGTGCTGGTCGTCGACGCCGTCGTCGACGAGACCCCGGGGTCGCTCTACGCGAACCTCCTGGACATCGAGATGCTGGTGCTGACACCGCACGGCAAGGAGCGCACCGAGCCCGAGCTTCGGCGGCTGTTCGCGGCGGCCGGGCTTCGCCTGAATCGCATCATGTCCACCGCCTCGCCGCTGAAGATCGTCGAAGGCGGTCCGAGGTAGCGCAGCACCCTGGCCGGCCGGCGTGCGCCCCGACCGGCTCTCGCTCCATCTGCGCGACATGCGGCGCCGCGGAAGGACGCCGATGTCACGGGAGCCAGACGCGCCAGGCCTGCCAGTTTTCCACCAGGCCGGCCAGTGCCGCGTATCCCCGCGCGCCCGGGTGGATGCCGTCGCCGTCCGCGACCTCTTCCCACCAGGCGTCCACCGCCTTGATCGGATCGAGGATGTCAAGGAACGGCACGTCGAGCCCCCGGCAGACCTCCGCGTAGCGGGCGGCAAGCTGGGCGTGGCGGGCCGTCTTGTCGGCTTCCGGGGCGGGCGGCGGCCCGACCACCAGGACCGGGTACGACAACCGCGCCCTGGCGATCATCGCGCGGGCGTTCTCCGCCGAGAGATCGGGTGGGACGCGCCAGCGGCCGTCTTCGATCGTGGCGTCGTTGGCCCCGAACGAGAAGACGATCCTGCCATCGACGCCGGGCACCAGTCGCGGACCGATCTCGGCGCGCCAGCGCCCGCGGATGTCGTCGGTGGTCTCGCGGCGGATCCCGAGGTTGTAGAGGGTGACGGCGTGCCCCCGCTGCCTAGCCGAGGCGCAGACCCGCCCCGGCCAGCCGAGACAGGCGTCGTCGCCGGTGCCCTGCGTGAACGAGTCGCCGATGAAGCAGATCCGAACGTCGGCCATGGATGGCTCCCGGTGGTCGAGGCTCAGCGGACAGAGGCCGGCGCGTCCGACGGCGGGACCGGGCCGGCGCCGCCGACCAGCTCGGCCAGGCCCCAGAGGTCGCGCCACTCGAAGTCGGGACGGGCCGGCCCGGGACGGACCTCGGTGAAGCGGTTGACCCAGGCCGTGCGGCAGCCGATCGCCTGGGCCGGCGCGACGTCGTACTTGAAGCCGAACGCCACGTGCAGCACCCGCTCCGGCGGCTCTCCGAGGCGAAAGAGCGCCTGCTCGAAGACGGTCCGGGCCGGCTTGTAGGCGCCGCAGTCCTGGGCCGTGATGACGTCGTCGAAGGGGACCGCCAGGTGGCGCAGCGTGTGCTCGATGATGTCGCGGTCGGTGTTGGAGATGATGACGAGCCGGAGCCCCTGCGCCTTCGCCTGGAGCAGCGCCGGCCGGGTATCGGGGAACGGCTGCCAGGAGCGCATCGCCCGGACCAGCGCCTCGCCGTCGGCGTCGTACCAGGGGTAGCCGCGCTCGGCCGTCCACTGGTGGAGGCTCTCGGCCAGGATCGCCTTGTACGGACGGTACTGGCCCTGGAGCAGGTCGAACTGGAGCGTCTCCCAACGCTCGCGGAGCGCCGTGCCGGGGCCGGGGTCGGCGTCGCCACGCCGGAGTGCGAGCTGGTAGAGGAAGCTGCCCAGGCCGCCCTCCCAGTCCACCAGGGTGCCGTAGCAGTCGAACGTCGCCACCCGGACCTCCGCGCTCGCCATAGCGACCTCCAGCGACCAGATTGTACCGATGCCATGCCGCCGCAGGGGATCGTCGGGCGCGTCTCACGGAAACCCGTGTTGTCCCGGGCGTCACGCCCGGGGTAGAGTCGGCGGCAGGAGCGTGATCGCATGAGCACGACCGTCGACGAGGCCGGCGCGCGCCGGCCGACCACGCCCTCGCCGCCCGGCCCGCCGCCGACTCCGAGGGACCGGGTTCCGCACACGATTCCCCCGCTGATCCGGCGGAACACGATCCTGCTGGCCCTCACCCAGGCGTTCGTCGGGATGGGCAACCAGACGACCCCGACGATTGCTCCGATCATCGTCGTCCAGATGCTCGGGTCGGCGACGTTGTCGGGGCTCGGGAGCAGCATCCTCGGCCTCAGCCGACTGATCATCGCCTTCCCGGTCGGCTGGCTCACCGATCGCTACGGCCGCAAGGCCGGACTGATGCTCGGGCTCTGGCTCTCGCTGATCGGCACGCTGATCCTCGGCTCGGCGATGATCGTCGGCTCGTTTGCGCTCGTCGTCGTCGGCCTGGTGGTCTTCGGGATGGGAGTTGGCGCCGCGCAGCAGCTTCGGCTGGCCGCCGCCGACATGTTCGTGCCCGGCCGGCGCGGCGAGGGCCTCGGCTACGTCCTCACCGGCTCGATGATCGGGGCCGTGGCCGCCCCGGTGCTGTTCTGGGGCGGCGAGATGCTCGCCGGCGTGACGGGCCAGGACCGCGTCACCGGCATCTGGTTCCTGGCGCCAGTCATCATCGTGCCGAGCATGCTGCTCGTGCTCCTGGTGCGCCCCGACCCGAAGACGATCGCCCAGAACCTCGAGCAGTACTATCCGGGGTACGTCGCGCCACCATCGGAGCGGGCGCCGGCCCCAAGAGGCAGCCGGGTGAGGGCCTGGCTCCGGAACTACCCCCTGACGACGGCGTTCGCCAGCAGCTTCGCCGCGCTCGGCACGATGACGATGATGATGGCGATGACGGCCCTGGCGCTCGACCACCACGGGTACGGGCTGACGCTGATCTCGGTCTCGGCCTCGCTCCATACGATCGGCATGTTCGGCTTTTCGATCCCGTTCGGCCGGCTGAGCGACACGTACGGGCGACGGAACATCATGCTCGTCGGAAACGTCGTGATCGCGCTCGGCTCGATCTTCGTCGGAACCTCCCCCGATTATTTCGTGATCACGCTCGGCACGTTCCTGGTCGGCGTCGGCTGGTCGTGCGTCAACGTCTCCTCGTCGGCGCTCATCACCGAGGTGGTCGGCCCGTCGGAGCGCGGCCGGGCGATCGGATTGAGCGACACGATCAGCCAGGCATCCACGATCGTGCTGCCGTTGGCGGCCGGGCCGCTGGTCGAGTGGGCCGGGCTGCCGACGTTGGCGGTGGTGACATTCCTGGTGCTGGTGGGACCGATCATCATGCTGGCCCGACTGCGCGAGCCATCGCCGGGCCAGTACGCGCACGGGCCGAAGGCCGAGCCCGCGATGTAGTCGCTGGTCCGAGCGGCGATTCGGTAGTAGAATCGAGACCGTTCCGCGAGCGTTGCGCCGCTCGCGCTCGGGCGACGTTGCCCGGAGCTCGAACCAGGAGGGGCTCAGATGCCGATCGGCGGCTTTGCGAATCGCGTTGCTCGCGTCGATCTCTCGTCCGGA
>Ga0075420_100002134_pt1 | contig 17055 bp, 20 predicted proteins | sample SoiMetdeltSBSDD4_FD_75296 | JGI IMG/M metagenome (GOLD analysis project Ga0075420, IMG submission 75296) | Bulk soil microbial communities from a Populus tree surrounding site in Tennessee, USA - Soil MetaG P. deltoides SBSDD4 | ecosystem: Environmental > Terrestrial > Soil > Tree plantation... | reverse complement strand
GGCGACGACGCCCGGCACGCCCGCGTCCGGCCGGTAGCCGAGCGCGACGCCCAGCACGATGATCACCGTGCCGGCGACGAGGTAGCGCACGCTGTCGCCGAGCAGGGACCCGACCAGCGGCGCCGGGCGCCAGATCGGCAGCGTGCGGAAGCGGTCCACCACGCCCCGCGTCAGGTCGGTGTTGAGCGCGACCCCGGAGTACACGGTCGTGAACAGGACCGACATCACCAGGATCCCGGGCAGGATGTAGTCGAGGTAGTCGCCCGTGGACCCGGCGATCGCCCCGCCGAACAGATAGGTGAACATCAGCACGAACATCACGGGCGTGATCGTCACGTCCAGCAGCTGCTCGGGAACGTGCTTCACCTTCAGCATGCCGCGCCAGCCGAACGTGAGGGCAGCCGACAGCGCGCTCGCCCGGGGCGGGCGGGGGGTCGACGCCAGCGCCTTGCGCAGGGCGACCTCGTCGCCGACCGTGGTCGAAGTGGCTCCGATGGCGGGATTGGTGCTCATGCTGCCTGCTCCTCCTGTTGCTCGGCGCTTTCCTCTGCGGTGTGGCCGGTGAGGGCCAGGAACACCTCGTCCAGGCTCGGCTGGCCGAGCGAGAAGTCTGCGATCCGCACGCCGGATCGCGCCAGCTCGGCGATCGCCTCGGCGGCGCGGTCGCCCGTCGCGCACGGCGCCGACAGCGCCGCGGGGTCGGGCTCGAGGTGGACCCCGCCGAGCTCGCGTGAGAGCAGGCGCTCCGCGTCGGGGCGCTGCTCGGGGTCGAGCAGGCGCACGTGCAGCGCGCCGGACCCCACCGACGCCTTGAGCTGGCTCGGGGTGCCCTCCGCGATCACCTTGCCGTGGTCGATCACGGCGATCCCCTCCGCGAGCTGGTCCGCCTCGTCCAGGTACTGCGTGCAGAGCAGGATGGTCGTGCCGCCTCCCACCAGGGCGCGGATGATGTCCCACACCTGGTTGCGAGCGTGCGGGTCGAGGCCGGTCGTGGGCTCGTCCAGGAACATCAGCTCGGGCGTCACGACGAGGCTGGCCGCGATGTCGAGGCGCCTCCGCATGCCGCCCGAGTAGTGCTTCACCAGCTTCGTCGCCGCTTCGGTCAGCCCGAAGCCGTCCAGCAGCTCCGCCGCGCGGGCCTTCGCCGCGTCGCGCTTCAGGCCGAGCAGCCGGCCGAGCAGGATCAGGTTCTCGCGCCCGGTCAGGTCCTCGTCGACCGACGCGAGCTGACCGGTGAGGCTGACGGCGCTGCGCACTGCGTCGGCCTCCTTGACGATGTCGTGGCCCAGGACGCGCGCGGAACCGGCGTCTGGGCGCAGCAGCGTCGCAAGCATGCGGATCGTGGTGGTCTTGCCGGCGCCGTTCGGGCCGAGGACGCCGTAGACGGAGCCGCGGCGCACCGCGAGGTCGACGCCGTCGACCGCGCGGGTCTCGCCGAAGCTCTTGACGAGGCCCGAGGCCTCGATGGCAAGTGTGTCGTAGGAATTCAGCGCAGGTCACCCTTCCTGGAGGACGGACAACACGTTACCGGCGGGATCCTTGAACCAGGCGATGTCCGGGCCCTCGTCCCGCATGATGCCGCGCTCGTCCTGGTCGAAGCCGTCGTAGCGCTCGAAGCGCACGCCGCGTTCGCTCAGCTCGTCGACTGCCTCGTCGATGTCGTCCACCGGGAAGTTGAGGACGGTGAACGTCGCCGGCTCGTGATTCTCCTTCGGATACACGAGGACCCGGCCGCCGCCGGCCAGCTGGAGCCCCAGCATGCCGTGCTCCTCGACCACGTTCAGGCCGAGCGTCTCGCCGTAGAACCTCTTCGCCGCGGGAATGTCGTCGACCGAGAAGCCGCTGTATGCGTTGGTGTGCTCGAACATCGGGTTCCTCCTTCGAATCGTCCAGACATACGACCGCGGGACGGTTCGAAAGTAATCGGCCCCAAGAATGAACCCGCGGCCGCGGGGCGGGTATACGGCTACCCGGCGTCCTGCGCGGCGGACAACCGCACCAGCGGCCGAGCGCTCAGCGCACGCCCACGAGGTCCACGACGAAGACCAGTGTCTCGTCGGGCCCGATGACGCCGCCGGCGCCCCGCTTGCCGTAGGCGAGATCCGGCGGGATCGTGATCCGGCGCCGGCCGCCGACGCGCATGCCCTCGACGCCCTGGTCCCAGCCCGCGATCACCTGGCCCTTGCCGAGGCCGAACTTGAAGGTGTCCCCGCGGTCCCACGAGGCGTCGAACTGCCTGCCCGTCGACCACGAGACGCCCACGTAGTGGACCTCGACGTTGCGGCCGGCCTGGGCCTCGTCGCCCTCGCCCACCGTGATGTCCTCGACCTCGAGCTGGTACGACGGGGCCTGGTCCGCAGGGACCTCGACCTCCGGCTTCTGGTTCTCCGCCATGGCCCCGCAGGGTAGCGGTCGGGAGCCCGCACTACCTTTAGGCCCATGCCCAAGACACTCGTGATCGCCGAGAAGCCGTCCGTCGGGCGCGACATCGCGTCCGCGCTTCCAGGCGCTTTCGCCTCCAGCAAGGACAAGACCCACCTCGTGGGCGACTCCTACGTGATCACGTGGGCCGTCGGTCACCTGGTCGGCCTGGCGGAGCCGGACTCGTACGACCCCAAGTTCAAGAAGTGGCGGTTTGCCGACCTGCCGATCGTCCCCGACAAGTTCAAGCTCGTGCCCAACGACGACAAGTCCAAGAAGCAGCTCAACGCGATCCACAAGCTGATGGGCAGTGACGACGTGGAGGCGATCGTGAACGCCTGCGACGCCGGCCGCGAGGGCGAGCTGATCTTCGCCTACATCTACAGCACCGCGAAGGCGAAGAAGCCGGTGCAGCGGCTGTGGCTCAACTCGATGACGAAGAAGGCGATCGCCGACGCGTTCGCGGCGCTGCGCCCCGGCGAGGAGATGGAGGCGCTCGAGGCGGCAGCCCGATCGCGTTCGGAGGCGGACTGGGTGGTGGGGATGAACGCGACGCGCGCGGCGACCATCCGCCTGCGGGCCGCCTTCGACGGCGCCGTGTCGCTGGGCCGCGTGCAGACGCCGACCCTCGCGCTGGTGGCCCGCCGCGAGGAGGAGATCCGCGCCTTCAAGCCCGAGCCCTACTGGCTCGTGGAAGCGCAGTTCGCAGCCGACGCAAAGCGCACGTATGCGGGCCGCTACCTCGGCGGCAAGCGGATCGACGAGGAGCTGGCCGCCAAGGTCGTCGCGGACTGCCGCGACCAGCCCGGCGAGATCACGAAGCTGGAGCAGAAGGAGGAGCGCGAGCGCTCGCAGCTGCTGTACGACCTCACCTCGCTCCAGCGGCATGCCAACACGCGGTACGGCTTCTCCGCCAAGCGCACGCTGGCCGCCGCCCAGAAGCTCTACGAGCAGCACAAGGCCATCACCTACCCGCGCACGAACTCGCGCTGGCTGTCCGGCGACCTGATCCCCGAGATCCGCCCCACCGCGGAGCTCGTGGGTCGCAACGGCCAGTACGCAAAGGCGGCGCAGTACGTGACCTCGCTGAAGGAGCTGCCGCTGGGTCGCGTGGTCAACGACAAGAAGGTCACCGACCACCACGCGATCATCCCCACGAAGTCCGAGCACGACCTGTCCAAGATGCGCGAGGACGAGAAGAAGATCTACGACCTCGTCGCGCGCCGGTTCCTCTCGATCTTCCACCCGGACGCGGTGTTCGAGCGCACCCGCGTGGAGACCACCGTGTCCGAGCACGTGTTCCGCACCAGCGGGCGCGTGCTGCTCGAAGCCGGCTGGCGCGCCGTGTACGGGCAGGAGGCCGACTCGCCCGACCGCCCCGACGACGACACCGGCGGCGACCAGCTGCTGCCGAAGCTCGAGCTCGGCGAGGACGTGGAGACGCGCGAGGTCGAGTCGCTGCGCAAGGAGACCCAACCGCCGCGGCGGTTCACCGAGGCCTCCCTCCTCGCGGCGATGGAGACGGCAGGCAAGGACATCGAGGACGTCGAGCTGCGCGAGGCGATGAAGGACTCCGGCATCGGCACGCCGGCGACCCGGGCGGCCATCATCGAGCGCCTGATCGCCGTGGAGTACATCGAGCGCGAAGGCCGGGCCCTGCACGCGACCGAGAAGGGCATTCAGGTGATCCGGCTGCTCGGGGAGCACCAGCTGACGTCGCCCGAGCTCACCGGCGAGTGGGAGCGGCGGCTCGAGCTGATCGCGCAGGGCGAGGAGAGCCGCCCGTCGTTCATGAGCGACATCGCGCGCTTCACCCAGGCGACGGTGGAGCAGCTCGACGCGCTCAAGGGCGTGAAGATCGAGCGTGCCAACCTCGGCCCGTGCCCGGTGTGCGGCCGCGACGTGAACGAGAACCGCAAGGGCTACTCGTGCTGGTCCAAGGAGGACCCCGGATGCGGCTTCGTGGTGTGGAAGAAGAAGGCCGGCAAGACGCTTCCCGCGAGCGTGGTCAAGGAGCTGATGGGCAGCCTGAAGGAGTCGATCGCGCGCGGGGACGACCCACCGTCCGGGCGGACGGCCAAGCAGGTCACCGGGTTCCGGGGCCGCTCGGGGCGCACGTTCCGCGCCAAGCTGAAGATCGAGCAGGCCGACGAGGGGAAGTGGCGCGTGGACTTCGACGAGGAGTGGGCCTCCAACGGAGCCGGTGCCGCACCGCAGCCGGCTGCCGGGGATGCGGAGACCGAGAAGCCGGCCGAGACGCCCGCCGCCGAGGCGCTCGCTAGCGGCGAGCGTCCTTGATCAGCATTCGCGCGGCCGCCTTGCGGACCAGTTGCTCGACCTTCTGCCCCGTCGTCGCAGCCACGGCCGGTGAGATCCCGAGCGCGCGCGCATTGGGTCGCTTCGATTCACCCGCGAGATACCGGAGATAGGCGACTGCGTAGGGGTGCCTTGGACTGTCCTTGGCGCCCAGCGTTGGCAATGGCGGCACCGTGCATCTCCTCCCGTGTCGGAACGGACTCTGCGCGGCCAGCCTACTTCGTGCCCGCGACAGTCTCTGTGAAAATGCGCGCGCCCAGGAACCGCCGAGGAGGAGAGATGATCAAGCTCGTGTTCACGCTTCGCCGCCGGGAGGGCATGACGCGGGAGGAGTTCCAGCGCTACTGGCGCGAGCAGCATGCTCCGATCGTGAAGCGCCACGCCGAGACGCTGCGGATCCGGCGCTACGTGCAGGTCCATGCTCGCGATACGGACGTCGACGAAGCCCTGTCTGCCTCGCGCGGAAGCGAGCCGCGCGCCTATGACGGCGTCGCGGAGCTCTGGTGGGACAGCCTCGACGACCTGATGGCCGCTTACTCGAGCGAAGCGGGGCAGGCCGCGGGGGCGGAGTTGCTCGAGGACGAGCGCCGCTTCATCGATCTCGACCGATCTCCTCTGTGGCTGGGCGAGGAGCACGCGGTGGTCGGCCAGTGAGCGACGACCTCGCGCGGATTGCCGAGCGGGCCACTCAGACGGGGCAGCTCGCACTCGACACCGAGTTCATGTCCGAGGGGCGGTACTACCCGCTGCTCTGCCTCGTGCAGGTCGCGGTGGACGGCCGCGACGAGCAGCCGTTGATCGGCACGATCGACACGCTCGCGGGCCAGGGCCCCGGGCCGCTGCTGCCGCTGCTGACCGATCCGAAGGTCGAGGTGGTCGTGCACGCCGGCCGCCAGGACCTGTTCCTGATCGAGCGCGCCTGGGACGTCCGGCCCTCGAACGTGTTCGACACCCAGATCGCGGCCGCTCTGACGACGACCACGCAGCAGTCGAGCTACCAGCTCCTGGTCAGCCAGGTGCTCGGCATCTCCCTCAAGAAAGGCGAGAGCTTCACCCACTGGGACCAGCGGCCGCTGACGGCGGAGCAGCTGAAGTATGCGGCCCAGGACGTCGAGCACCTGCTCCATGTCGCGGCGGTCCTGCACGATCGCCTCCGGTCCGCCGGCCGCGTGGAGTGGGCGCGCGAGGAGTGCCGGCTGCTCGAGGCCACCAGCGGCGAGGAGCGCGACCCGGAAGAGGTGTTCCTACGGCTCACGGCCACCACGCGCCTGACGCCGGCCGAGGCGGCGATCGCCCGCGAGCTCGCCCACTGGCGCGAGAGCACGGCGCGTGAGCAGGACCGCCCCGTCCGCTCCGTGCTGCCCGACCGGCTCGTCACGCAGCTGGCCCGGCGCAGCCCGAAGTCGGTCGAGGCCCTGCGCAAGCAGCGGGGCGTCGGCGAGGGCATCTCGCGCCGGTACGGCAACCAGCTGCTGGCCGCGGTCCGGCGGGGGGAGCAGGCGCCGCCGGTGCACCTGCCGCGGCGGCCCGAGCAGCCGTCGTGGTTCGGGCCGCTGACGGCCTTGTGCGACGCGCTCGTCCGCGCGCGGTGCGAGGAGCAGCAGATCGCGACCGAGATGGTCGCGACGCGCGCCGAGGTCGGCGAGATCGTCCTGGAGACGGTGCAGGGACGCCCGGAGCCGCAGAACCGCCTGCTGACCGGCTGGCGCCGCGACATCGTCGGCGAAGAGGTGCTCGACCTGCTCCGCGGAGAGCGCGCGCTCCGGGTCGGCGAGAACGGCCACCTCGTGGTCGATCGGCTGGGGTGACTCGACTCCACCCCGGCGATCTCACGTTATGCGGACGTGGACCGTTCATCCCGTGCAAGCAACCGAAGGAGCGACATGCTCTACACGACTGTTGACAGCCCGCTGGGCGAGCTGCTCCTCGCCGGCGATGGCCGCGCTCTGCACGGCCTGTACATGCAGGAGGGCCGGACCGCGATCACGGTCCCGCGCGACTGGGCCCGCGACGACGAGGCGTTTGCCGACGTCCGCGAGCAGCTCGACGAGTACTTCGCGGGCGGGCGCACGGAGTTCGACCTGCCGCTCGCGATGGATGGGAGCCCGTTCCAGCGCAGCGTATGGCAGGCGCTGCGGGACATCCCCTACGGGGAGACGATCTCGTACGGCGAGCTTGCTCGCCGCGTGGGCCCGCCCGCCACGCCGCGCAACGTCGGCGCGACGAACGGGCGCAACCCGATCGCGGTGATCGTTCCGTGCCACCGCGTGATCGGTGCGGACGGCAGCCTCACCGGGTACGGCGGCGGGCTCGAGCGCAAGCGGTTGCTCCTCGACCTCGAGGCCGGCGTGCTTGCCCTCTGAGCGCACGTACACGCTGATCGGCGCCGATGGGCGGCCGTTCGAGTCGCGCGCTCCCGGAACGCTCGGCGGCCATCGCCGCAACAAGGTCTACGGCCGCCTCGACTGCGCGGGGGCGCTGCGCTGGATCGCGAAGGGCAAGTACGTGACCCACCGCGTGTTCTTCGCCGACGAGGAGACGGCCGTGGCAGCCGGCTACCGCCCGTGCGCCCGCTGCATGCCGGACCGCCACCGGGCCTGGAAGAACGCGCAGGCGCGCAGCTAACCGCCCTCCGTGTAGCTGACGAGCGCGGCGCGGCCGCCGGCACCGTCGGTGTGGACGCTCAGCACCGGGCCGACGTTGCGGGCGTAGAACTTCAGCTCCTGGACCTTCGGCTCGAGCGGCACGAGGTCGCGCGTCATCAGCACTCCGCGGTAGTAGCCGGCCGGCACCTCGACCTGCTCCTCCCCGACCGTGATCACCTCCGCGCGGTCCTCGGCTTCGCCCTCGTAGTACTCCTGGCGGTAGGCGAGTCCCGGCTCCGGGTCGGCGGGCATGACGATCCCGGGCTGGGCCCCGTCGCGCCCGGCCTCGAACGATCCCTTGTGATCGACGACCTTGCCGTTCTCGTAGTTGGTGACGTACTCGCCGAGGTACCAGACGTTCCCGTCCTTGTCCTGGGCGTACCAGTCGTCCGTGATCTCCACCGGCGTGCCGTTCTCGGTGACGACGTCGCGGATCACCCGGGCCTCGACGCCGTTGGCGATCCTCTTGGTCCGGTTCGTGACGGTCACGACCACGCGCTCCCTGGTGCCCTCGGTATCGGTCTCGCTGTAGACCCACTTGCTGCCCGGCCGCATCGGCCAGTAGGGGTTGTCGATGTCGACCGTGAAGTCCGCCGGATCGAGCTCGCTCGGCTCGCTTCCCTGGGGCAGTCCTTGATTCGACTCGGCGTCGCTGTCGCTGCCGCATGCGGCGATCGCCAGGGCGGCGACGCTCGTCAGGATCGCGGCGATCAGGGCGTATCTCTTCATCGTTGTCGGTCTCCCAACGTGCTCGGGGGTTGTGCGCCGAATCCGTGACGCCCACCGGTTGTACCCCGGGTTGATGAGAGCGCGATGAGATTTCCGTGAGAGCCCGGGCGAGGGCACGGCCCCACGCCGACATGCGCAGACCCGCCTGGAAGAATCCCGCGCCATGCCGCTCGCCGAGCTCACAGGGCCCACCCGGGAAGCGCTGGAGCTGGTGCGCGACGGCGACCAGTTCAAGTGGTACGCCGTCTGGATGCTGGTCGCGGTCTTCTGGATGTACAGCACCGAGATCGAGCGGCGCGCGTGGCCCGTGGTGGCAGCAGGCCTGGCGCTGTGGTCGGCGGACTGGATCAACGAGATCCTCAACAGCGTCTTCCTGGAGCTGAACGACACGGCGCCGTTCTGGGCCACGACCGGGCCCACCGCCTACCAGATCTTCGTCGGCCTGAACGTCGAGATCTCGTTGATGTTCGCGATCTTCGGGCTCGCCTACGCCAAGTCGCTGCCGCGCGACCGCGACCTGCGCATCCTGGGGATGAACAACCGCGTCGCGCTCGCGCTGTTGTTCAGCTGCATCGCGGTCTTCATCGAGGTGATCCTGAACCAGCTCGACGTGCTGCGCTGGCACTGGTGGTGGTGGGACTGGCCGTTCGTCCCCCTGATCGTCGTCTTCGGCTACCTGTGGTTCTTCCTCGTGGCCGCGCACGCGCACGACCTGCCCACCGATCGCGCGCGCTTCATGTTCGTGGGGAAGCTGGCCGCCGCGGCGGCTGCGCTCGCGCTCGTCACCGGCGTGCTGGGCTGGATCTGACGGCGGGGTGGCTCAGGCGACCAGCGCGCGGCCGACGCTGTCGGCGACGCAGCAGGGCTTGTCCGAGCCCTCGACCTCGACGGTGAACCGCGTCACGACCTGCCACCAGTTGCCGCCCACCTCTTCGACCGAAACGACCTCGGCCGTCGCTCGCACACGGCTGCCGGCGGGCACCGGCGCCGGGAAGCGCACCTTGTTCCAGCCGTAGTTGACGCCCAGCGCGAACCCGCTGGAGGAGATCAGGTCGAGCCGGAACCCGTCGATCATGGACAGCGTCAGGTTGCCGTGGGCGATCGTCGCCCCGAAGGGGCTCTCACGCTTGGCGCGGTCCACATCCACGTGGATCCACTGGTGATCGCCGGACAGGTCGGCGAACGTGTCGATGTCCTCTTGGGACACCTCGCGCCACTCCCCCGGCCCGATCTGCTTGCCGATCAGGGCCTTCAGCCCGTCGATTCCGCGCACTTGGGCGACCGCCATGGGGCGCGAGCTTACCGGGAGCGCCGCGGTCCGGCGGCAGGATCGGCCACTATGTGGGCATGGCGGACGAGCCCACGACCCGCAGCGTGAAGATCGGAGAGGACGAGCGCACCGGATGGTCTTCCGAGCGCCCGCGCCGCACCGACGGGCCTCCCCGCCCGCCGAACATCTCCGTGCGGTGCAAGGTGCTCACCCCCTCCGACCACCTGCGCTACTCGCCGGGGAGCCTGCTGGTGATCGTGTGCCCGGCGCCCGCGGAGCGCGAGCGCTTCACGAACAGCTTGATCACCAACAAGGCCGCGCTGCTGTCGCTCGACAAGGTCCGGTCGCTGCTGGCCGGCCGCGTCTCGGAGGAGGATCTCGCGAGCCGCGCGCAGGAGGTGCTCGACGCCGCGGTGACCAAGCGCCTGGCCGCGAACGAGACCGTCGTGATCGCCGCGGAGGGCACGAGTGCCGAGGAGCGCGAGCGCTACGCGCGGCTCGCGGCGGCCGCCAAGCGCGCCCGGCACCTGATCCTGCTGGAGGTGCCCCGCGACGACGTCCCGGAGGAGGAGCGCGCGTCGCTCAACGAGCTGCGCCGCCGCCTGGACGCCGGCGAGCTCGGGGCGGAGGGCTTCCAGACCGCCGTGCGCGTCGGCGGGCAGTCGGTCTCGGAGCTGAAGCGGATCGTCTTCGAATACCCGCCGCGCGAGGAGTAGGGCGCCCTAACGCGGCTGCGCGCCGACGGCCGCCATCGCGCCGGCCACGCAGGTGCGCACGATCTCCTGCGGCTCGACCTTGAAGATGCCCGGCACGCCGGGCGCCAGCTGCCGGATCCCGATCCGGATCCGGGCGAGGTGCATGATGCCGAGCGTCTGGGTCCACAGGACGTTCGCCATGTAGTCGGGATCGCCGACGGTGAAGGCACCCGACTCGGCGCCCGCCCGGAGGGTGTCGGCCACGTAGTTGGAGCATTGCGCGATGCCCTGGCCGAGCCGCAGCCAGACCGACTCGGACACGCTCTCGTGCAGCTCGCGCGCGGGACGCCGCATCAAAGCCAGCGTGCAGTCGATGAACGCCGGGAAGCGCAGGCAGTAGTCGGCGTAGGTCTCGGTGCAGCGCTCGAGCTGCACGACGGGGTCACCACCCTCGGCGACCGCGGCCTCCAGCTCGCCCGCCAGCTCGTCCAGGTAATGGGTCACGGTCAGGACGTAGAGCTCCTCCTTGGAGGAGAAGTGCCGGTAGATCAGCCCGCGGGCGATGCCGACCTGCTGCGCGATCTTCTCCACGGGGGCGTCCTGCAGCCCGTGCTCGTCGAACAGGGCCCGGGTGGCGGCGACCAGCTCGCGCTCGCGCGCCTGGCGCAGCGGAGTCATCCGGGAGGCCATGCCGCCCATCCTAGAGCCGCCGGTGCGGGTGAGAACACCTGGTTGACACTTGTTCTCATTTCTCCCTATGCTACCGGGGTGGCCGAACGCGGCGCCCCGCCCCGAGTCCCTCCGCTGCAGCGCACCGCGCTGCGCGCCGTGCGCGCGCTGTTCACCCCGCTGCTCCCGGACGACTACCTCGAGCTGATCAACCCGCTGTGGTCGACGCGCGAGCTGCGCGGTCGCATCGAGCGGATCGAGCGCGAGACGGACGACGCCGTCACGGTCGTGATCCGGCCCGGCTACGAATGGATGGGACACCGGCCCGGCCAGTACCTGCGCATCGGGGTGGTGGTAGGCGGCGTCCACCACTGGCGCGCGTACTCGCTGACCTCCGATCCAGACCGGCCGGACGGTTGGATCAGCATCACCCCGAAGCTGGTCGACTCCGGCAAGGTGTCGCCGTACTTCGTGACGCGCGCGAAGCCGGGTGAGATCGTGCGCCTGGGAGGCGTCGAGGGAACGTTCGTGCTCCCCGAGCCCTTGCCGGAGAAGGTGCTCTTCGTGAGCGCGGGCAGCGGCATCACTCCCGTGATGAGCATGCTGCGCAGCCTCGACCGCCGGGGCGCCGTGACGGACGTGGTGCACTCCCACTCGGCGCGAACCGCCGGCGGCGTGATCTTCGGCGCGCAGTTGCGGGAGCTGGCCGCGCGCAACCCGGGCTTCCGCCTCGACCTGCGGTTGACGGGACAGCAGGGGCGCATGTCACCGCAGGACCTGGACGCGCTGTGCCCCGACTGGCGCGAGCGCGAGGCGTTCGTCTCCGGCCCCGGCCCGATGCTGGACGCGCTGACCGAGCACTGGGAGCGCGAAGCCGATCCCGCGCGCCTGCACATGGAGCGCTTCCAGCCCGTGATCGGCGGTGACGCCGGGGCCGGGGCCGGCGGCACGGTGCGCTTCTGCACCAGCGGCGTCGACGCGGCGTGCGACGGCGGCACACCGATCCTGGTGGCCGGCGAGGAGGCCGGCGCGACGCTGCCGTTCGGCTGCCGCATGGGCATCTGCCACACATGCGTCGGGCGCCTGCGCTCCGGCGAGGTGCGGGACCTGCGCACCGGCGACGTGTTCGGCCAGCCGGGCGAGGTGGTCCGGACCTGCGTGAACGCGCCCGAGGGCGCGATCGAGATCGAGCTTTGAACCCACCACACATGAAAGAGGGCCGCGAAGAATGTCCACCAGCCTGATCGAAAGCCCGCTCGCGCATCTGAGTCCCGAGCAGATCGACGAGCTCGCCCGCGAGTTCGACGCGATCCACGACGACGTGTACGCCGACCTGGGCGAGCGCGACCGCCGCTACATCGAGAGCATGATCGAGATGCACCGCCGGCTGCTGGTGATGAGCCGGGTGCTGCTGCTGTTCTCGCGCAGCCGTCCCGGGTGGCTCGGCGGCACGACGGCGCTGTCGCTGGCGAAGATCCTCGAGAACATGGAGATCGGTCACAACGTCCTGCACGGGCAGTGGGACTGGATGAACGACCCGTACATCCACTCCTCCACCTGGGACTGGGACACGGCGTCGACCGCGGAGGCATGGAAGCACTCGCACAACTACGTGCACCACACGTTCACGAACATCCGGGGCCGGGACCGCGACCTGGGCTACGAGATCATGCGCATCGACCCCCACCAGCACTGGCACCCGGTCTACCTGTTCCAGCCGCTCTACAACCTGGCGCTGGCAGCGTTCTTCGAATGGGGGGTCGCCGTCCACGATCTCGACTTCGAGGCGATCCGCAAGGGCGAGAAGTCGAAGGCGCAGATCAAGCGCGAGCTGAAGGGGATCTTCGGCAAGGCGCGCAGCCAGGTCGTGAAGGATTACGTCGCGTGGCCGCTGATGAGCGGGCTGGCCTCGGCAGCGCTGGAGCTCGTGCGCGGCCGGCGCGGGCGTGCGGCGCGCAGCGGCGCGCGGGCGTTTCGGTCGACGATGACGGCGAACTTCACCGCGAACATGGTGCGCAACGTGTGGTCGTACGCGATCATCTTCTGCGGCCACTTCCCCGACCAGACCTACACGTTCAGCCAGCACGAGGTCGAAGGCGAGTCACGCGGCGCCTGGTACGTCCGCCAGTTGGCGGGGGCAGCCAACATCGAGGGCAGTCCCCTGTTCCACGTGGCAAGCGGGAACCTCGGCTACCAGGTCGAGCACCACCTGTTTCCCGACATGCCCAGCACGCGCTACGCCGAGATCGCACCGCGCGTGAAGGACATCTGCGAGCGGTACGGCCTCCCGTACAACAGCGGGCCGTTCCTGCAGCAGCTCGGCATGGTGCAGCGCACGATCCTGCGACTGGCGTTTCCCGGTGGACAGCCGCGCCCGAAGCCGGGGCCGTACCGCGGTGGCGGAGAGGCCGGCGCGCTCGCGCCGGGCGGCAACGGGCGCGTCGCGGTCGGCTAGCCGGGCTCGAGGAAGCGCTGCACGTCGCCGGCGTCGGCATCGAGCGCAGCCATGTCCTTCTTCGTGATCCGGGCGAACGGCTCGATTGCGACGTCGCCGTCCCGCAGGGTCCACAGGGCCGCGGCGCGTCCGCGCACCAGCGCGAACGGATGGAACATGCCGCCGATCGTGACGAGGTTCCGATCGACGTCGAGCAGCTGCTCGCGCGAGACCCAGCCGAGCAGCACAGGGTCGAATGCGCCGAGCAGCCGCGGCGGCGGGATCTCGGCTGCGGGCCGGCGGCGGGCGAGGTCCACGAGGCCGTCGTCGCGCTGCCGCAGCTCCGGCGCAATCGCGTCCAGCCCCGCCCGCGTGTCGCGCAACGGCAGTCCGGCCCAACGCGCGAGATCGCGGTCGTCCGCGGGGCCGTGTCCGGCGAGGTAGCGACGGGCCAGCTCCGCGAGCGCGCGGTCGCGCTCGACGGGCGGCTGCGCGCCCAGCCAGTCACGCACCAGGACATAGGCGTGCTGGGCGCCGATCATCGGCCCGCGGACGATCAGCCCGCGCTGGGAGGCAAGAAACACGATATGGCCGAACGCCTGCCCGGTGCCGGGGAGGCCTGCGGCGGAGAGCCGTTCGCGCAGCGCGGCCGACGCGAGCGGTCCCTCGTCGGCGAGGGACTTCTCGATCAGTCGCACCGCGCGATCGGCAGCCTTGTCACTGACCCCCAGCTGGCGGAGTCGCGTGCGGGTGCTGGTCCGCTGCGGCGGCGTCGTCACGACGTGCAGCCAGGCGTAGTCCTCGCGGCGCACGAGATGGAGGGTGCCGCGGTTGAACCACGCCACGACCAGTGAGCGGTCCTCGGTCAGCGCGCGGTCGACGTCGGCCGCGGTCAGCCCTGCACTGCGCGCGCGGATCGCCAGCCGGAAGCCGCGCGGGTCCTGGCCCTGGACCGCCAGCAGGCGCTCCACCACGGCGACCGGATCGCGGGCGGGCTTGCCCGCGAGCAGCTGCGCGGTGAGGCGCTCCGCGAGCGTCAACGCTCAGGCGACGAGCTTCTCGACCCGGTACGTCCGCGGCCCGCGCGGCGTGTCCACCTCGACCGCATCGCCGGGGGCGCGCCCGAGCAGGGCACCGCCGACCGGCGACTCGGCGGACAGCTTGCCGCTGCCCAGGTCCGCCTCGCTGCGGCCGACGAGCGTCCAGATGTGGACCGTGCCGCTCGCCTCGTCGAAGACCTCCGCCGTGCGCCCGAGCGAGAACGTCGCTTCGTCGACGTTCTTCTCCACGACCACGGCACTCGCGAGCCGCTGACGCAGGCGCTTGATCTTGGTCTCCAGATGCGCCTGGTCCTCCTTGGCGATGTGGTACTCGGCGTTCTCCTTCAGGTCTCCGAGCGAACGGGCCGCAAGCAGGCGCTCGCCCATGGCGCGCCGGCCCTCCGTCTGGAGCTGATCGAGCTCGGCCTTGAGCGCCTCGAGGCCCGCCGGGGTGATCGGCTCGGCGTCGGGATTGGTGGGATCCACCCCCGCATGCTCGCACGGTTGCGCTCCGGGCGGAGTCAGGCGAGCAGCGATACGATCGCGGGGTCCGCAGCGGTGCAACGATTACGGAGGCTCCCATGGCGTCGACTCGCAACGATCTCGAAAACGTGCTGGTCAGCGAACGTCATCTGTGGATGGAGGGCCCGCCGCATGAGCTGTTCCGGGAGCTGAGGGGGCGCTGCCCCGTGCACTGGACGGGGAAGATCAGCGAGTACCCGAAGGAGGCGGGGTACTGGTCGGTGACCACGGCGGACGACGTCCACACCGTGAGCCGGGACTGGCAGACCTACTCGTCCGAGCTGGGCGGCGTGACGGCGGTCAGCGACGTGTTCCCCATCGAGCTCACGCGGGCGATGTTCATCGGCATGGACCCGCCCAAGCACGATCGCATCAAGGCGCTGTTCCAGGCGGGGTTCACGCCGAAGCGGATCGCGGCGCACGAGGACGAGATCCGCGCGATCGTGATCGACGTGCTGGACCGGCTCGAAGGACGCGATGCGTGCGACCTGGTGGTGGACGTGGCCCAGCCCGTCGTCTCGCGCGTGATCGGCAGCTTCATGGGCATTCCGCCCGAGGACGACGCGGTGTGGGCGAACCTCATGAACTCGACGCTCGGTGCGGGCGACCCGGACCTCAACCCGGAGGGCATCGAGGGCGTCCTGGAGCGGGACATCCCCGAGATCTTCGAGCGCTGCCGGAAGATGATCGCCGAGCGGCGCGAGCACCCGACCGACGACCTCACGAGTGTGCTCGTGCACGCCGAAGTCGACGGACAGAAGCTGGAGGAGCACGAGATCGTGATGGGCTTCTTCCTGCTGGTCGCGGCGGGGAACGACAGCACGAAGGCGACCTACTGCAGCGCGATGAGGGCGCTGATGGAGAACCCCGACCAGCGCCAGATCCTGCTCGACGACATGTCGCTCGTCCCCAGCACGGTCGAGGAGGCGCTGCGGATGTTCCCCGCCTTCGCCCACTTCCGCCGCACGGCGACGCACGACGCGGAGCTGAACGGCCAGCAGATCCGGGAGGGCGAGAAGGTGGTCATGTGGTACGTGTCGTCGAACCGCGACGAGACCCGCTACGAGGACCCGGACCGCTTCGACGTGCGCCGCAACCCCGAGCACCAGGCGTTCGGCGCCGGTGGGCGGCACTTCTGCCTCGGCACCGCGCTGGCGCGGCTGGAGCTGCAGATCCTGCTCCAGGAGACGCTGCAGCGCTATCCCGCGATGGAGATCGCCGGCAAGCCGCTGTACGTCGAGTCGCCGTTCCTGAACCAGCTCAAGACGCTGCCCGTGAGGCTGTCGCCCGGGAGCTAGGCCTCGCGCATCAGGCTGCGGACGGCTCCGCGGCCGGCTTTCTTGCGCAGCTTGGCCTCCGGGTCGTCGACCGCCGCATACAGCTCCTTGATCTCGCCGAAGATCCGGTCGGCGACCTCCTGCTGGCGGTCACGGCTCGGGTCCTGCTGGCGCTCGAACGTGATGGGCTCGCCGTAGTGCACGGTCACCTGGGGAAATCGCAGGCGCTTCCAGTTGCGGACGCGCTGTGAGCCGTAGATCGCGACGGGCACGACCGTCGCGCCGGACCGCAGGGCGAGCTTGCCGATGCCCCGCCGCGGCCGCTCCGCGAGCTCGCCGGTACGCGAGCGCCCGCCCTCGCAGTACATGACCACGCAGCCGCCGCGCGCGAGGATGGACTCCGCCGTCACGAACGCCTCCTGGTCGTCGTGCCCCCGCCGCACCGGGAACACGCCGCCGTGCGTGTAGACCCATTGCATGGGGCGCTTGAAGAGCTGCGACTTCGCCATGAACTGGACCTGGCGCCGGGTGAACATGCCGACGAAGAAGTGGTCCATGAACGAGAAGTGGTTGGGGGCGAGGATCAGCGGGCCCTCACGTGGGATCCGCTCCGGGTGGATGCCCCGCGCACGGAACGCGACCATGCCGTACGCCGTGGTGAGGAACCGCACCACGCCGTACACCCAATCCGGCTTGCGGGTGCGGGCGCGTTTGTGGAAGCGCTCGAAATGCTCGGCCGGGCGCGGGTCCTTGTAGACCTGCTCCTTCATCGAGGCCAGCTTCTGCTCCCGGCTCTCGGGCCCGCGCGTGCCTACCAACTCTCCCCCAGCATCGTGCAGAAATTAGATCATTTGCGATGCTCGGCGGCCCTCCGCCATGCGTAGTCTCCTCAGCATGGACCTGCGCGACACAACCTGCCTCGTCACCGGCGCGAGCCGCGGGATCGGGCGTGCCATCGCAGCCGAGCTTGCCACGCGACCGGTGGCAAGGGTGATCGCGGGGGTCCGGGATCCGGCAGGCTTCGAGCCGATTCCGGG
>Ga0075420_100002133_pt1 | contig 17059 bp, 14 predicted proteins | sample SoiMetdeltSBSDD4_FD_75296 | JGI IMG/M metagenome (GOLD analysis project Ga0075420, IMG submission 75296) | Bulk soil microbial communities from a Populus tree surrounding site in Tennessee, USA - Soil MetaG P. deltoides SBSDD4 | ecosystem: Environmental > Terrestrial > Soil > Tree plantation... | reverse complement strand
GGGACCAGCCGGTCCAGGCGGCCGTTCCAGCCCGTCGCGAACCCGGTGGTCGAGACCGTGTCCTCGGGTGTCCCGAAGATCGGCGCGTTGCCGATCGTCCCTGGCGCATCCCGGTCGGCACTGATCGTCAGCTTGGCGGGCACAGTCGTGTCGACCGACAGCTGCGTCCCGGTGCCCTCGGGATCGAGGCGCGCCGCGGAGATGCACTGCGCCGAGCAGCCGACGTTCGACTGAAGGTCGCCCGGCCCTTGCGGCAGGTTCGTCGCTACCGCCCGCGTACGGAAGAAGGTGGAGCGCCGCTCGGTCCGCGACTGCGAGTCGGTCGCGCTCACCGTCACCTTGTACAGGGTGTCGGACTGGAGGCCGCTCACGTGCCCCGTCCAGCTCGTGCGCCCCGGGCCGCTCCGGCTCGAATCGATCCACGACCCCTCGGGCGCGATCAGCTTGGAGACGCCGACGAAGATCCGCGCCGGGGTATCGGTTCGCACGGAGACGCCGAATGCTGTCGTGTGCGGTTCGATCAGTGCGCTGGTGATGCAGCTGACGGCGCAGCTCGGGCCGTTGCTGAGATCGCCGCTGCCGGCCGGCGTGCTCGCCGGAGCTGAGCCGGGCAGCGTGGCGACGGCGATGGCGGCGACGACGGTGGCCAGGGTGGAGCGCACCACGGAGTTCCTCCTTGGACGTGTGCGTGCTCACCCGTCCAACCGATGCCGCGCCACCGAATTACGGTCGACAGCTAGGTGCCGTTGTGCGGAGGTCCGGTTGATGCGCGTCGAGCCGCCCGCGGTCGATGGCGAGCAGGCGCGCGAGCTCGGTGCGTGAGCGCAGGCCGAGCTTGCGGTAGATGCGGCTGAGGTGGGTTTCGATCGTCTTCTCGGTGACGAACAGGCGGCCGGCCGTTTCGCGGTTGGTCGCGCCCCGGGCGACGATCTGCGCGACCTGGCGTTCCTGTGCCGTGAGCTCGTCTCGCGTGGAGTCGACCCGGCGGCGGGCACGCTGTGAGCTGGCGCCGAGCTCGCGCCGCGCGGTGTCGGCCCAGGCCACGGCTACCAGCCGTTCGAAGGTCGCGAGCGCCGCGGAGATGTGGGTGCGCGCATCCTGGCGCCGCCTGACGCGCCGCAGGCGCTGGCCGAAGCAGAGCTCGGTGCGGGCGCGCTCGAAAGGCTCGTCCAGCCGAAACCGGCACTCGAGGGCGCAGCTGAAGTGCAACTCGAACTGGTCATCTGCCGCGAGGAGGCCCTGGCAGCGCGCCAGGGGGCTGGACCGGCCGAGGTTGGGCGAGGCCACATCGCCGACGGGCAGAAGCGAGAGGATGTGCGCTGCGCACTCGCGATCGCCACGGCGAACGAGCGCCTCGACCAGATCATGGCCGCCACTCGCCAAGTAGGGGCTGCGCGCCACCGGCTCGAGCCAGGTGATCGCAGCGTCGAGGTCGCCCAGTCCTAGTTCCAGCAGGCCGAGGGCCTCACGCGACCGAATCGCTGCGGGGTCGAGACCGTCCGCGAGCTCGAGCGCCTGCCGCGCGTGGCGCCGGCAAGCGTCCGCGCTGCCCACACCTGCCTCCACGATGGCAAGGCCGCCCAACGAACGCGCGACGGCTCTGCGGGCGCCGGCGGCGTGGGCGAGCCGAAGGGCCTCCACCGCCGAGGCATGTGCTCCCCGCCAGTCACCCAGGCGGAACTCGAGCTCCGAGAGGGAGACGAAGGCATCGCTCGTCAACTGAGACCGAGCCGCCGCGGACAACGAGGCTGCGGTACTCGCGGTCATGCTCGCGGGAGTGTTCTCGCATCGCATTGCGGATCTCACTTCACTCACCCGGCTCGAGTCTCCATCCGTGCGCCCGCGACGAGTAGGCAACGAAGGTGCCGACCGCGCACCCCCAAGGTGTCGCGAGAGCTCCACCTGGGTGGACCCGGTTGAGGCCGCGAAGCTCGCTTAGCCATCACGGCGTGCGCGCTCCCTCGGCGGCCTCGACGAGCGCGGTCACGAGCCTCGCGGCGTCCGATCGCCCGATGCCGCCCGTCGCGAGTGAGTGCCAGGTCGAGAAGGCGAGGGCGTGGCGCAATGCGCTCCTGACGGCGAATCACGGAAGCGGCCATCGAGCTGCACGGGACCGTCGGCCCCGCCCGCACGACGCTGAGCGCGGTGGCCGAGCGCGCCGGGGAGCTCGCTCACGGGGCATCCGGCGTCAGCGAGGCCCTGACGGGCTTCATCTCGATGGACGGCGAGCTCGACCTGCACGTCACGCGAGTTCTCGAGGTCGACGACCTCGCCCTCGTGATCGGCGTCTGGTCGTTCGAGGGCACCGGACCGGACGGCGAGCCGGTGCAGCTGGCGGCGAGGAACGCGGACGTCCTGCGACGCCAGGAGGACGGCAGCTGGCGTTTCGTGATCGACAACCCCTGGGGCACCGACTGACTCGCCGGCGCTGGGCTGCTCGTGGTCGTTGCGCGGAGGCGGATCCTGCGCCTGATGGGCGGTATTCGCTGAGGTCTACGAGGACGAGCTCGCCGACGCCGCCGCCTCGGCAAGCGCCGCCAGCAGCGCCGCAGTAGCCGGCGGATCCGGCGGCTCTCCGTAGGTCGCCGCGTAGATGTGCCGTTCGAAGCCGGGCAGCTCGGTCGCCACGACGCCCTCGATGCGGTGGGCGCGCAGGGCCAGCCCGGTCTGGGTTGCCACTCCGAGGCCGGCGGCCACCAGGGCCTGCATCACGACCATGTCGTCGGAGCTGTAGCCGATTCGCGGATCGAAGCCGGCGTCGGCGCACATCGACAGCAGGTGGCTGCGGCAGCGCTCGCAGCCGGCGATCCAGGTCGCGTCGCGCAGGGCGGTCAGCCCGGGCTCGGACCGCGTCGACAGCGCGTACACCGGATCGTCGAGCAGATGATGCAGGCGGACGCCGGCGGGCTCGGGCTCGGTCTCGTCGTAGCGGAATATGACCGCGACCTCGACCTTGCCGGTGCGGAGCAGCTCGATCGCCTCAGGGGGATGCGTGTCGGTGAGGCTGACCTCCAGGCCCGGATGCTCGGCCGCCAGAGTGGCCACGGCCGCCGGTACGAGCGAGCCGATCGCCGATGCGAAGCCGGCCAGGCGCACGCGGCCGGCGGTCAGCCCCACGTGGGCCGACAGCTCCGCGCCGGCGGCATCGATCCGGCCGATGATCTCCGCCGCACGTTCGGCCAGCAGCTCCCCGGCCGGGGTCAGCCGGATGCCGCGCCCGACACGCTGCAGCAGCTTTGCCCCGGTCTCGGACTCGAGCCGGGCGAGGTGGTGGGTGACCGACGGCTGGGAGTAGTGCAGCTCCTTCGCCGCCGCGGTGACCGATCCGTTGCGCGCCACGGCGTCGATCACGCGCAGCCGGTTGACGTCCAGCATGCATCAACCCTATCTATGAATCAGAACGAAAGTTGGCATTGGACTTATGAGGCGGTCGCGCGCAAGCTACACAGCCATGACCGCAACACAGATCCGCCCCACTGACCAGCTGACCGAACTCGTCGCCGGAATCCGCACCGCGATCAACAGCCATGACGGCTGGGCGGAGACCGCGCAGCTCGTGGCCGAGCTCTTGCGCGCGCACCTGCCCACCCCGGACGTGCTGAGCCCCGAGCAGCGCCTCGGCTCGCCGGAGAGCTATCAGGGCCACACGCTGCACGCCGAGCCCGACGGATCGTTCTCGATCGTCGGCCTGGTGTGGCGGCCCGGTCAGCTCACGCGCATCCACGATCACGTGACCTGGTGCGTGGTCGGCGTGATCCAGGGCGTCGAGTACGAGGAGCTCTTCGACGCCGACCTCAACCTGGTCGGCCGCAGCCAGAACCACGTGGGCGACGTGAGCGGCTTCGCGCCCCCCGGCGACATCCACCGCGTGCACAACACGTCGGACACGACCGCGATCTCGATTCACGTCTACGGCACGGACGTCACACGGATCGGCTCGAGCGCACGCCGCTACTACGACTGACCCCAGAGACAAGGAGCAGCAGCCATGTCACTCACCTACGTCCACTTCTTCTCCATCTCCCTCGACGGCTTCGGCACCGGTGAAGGCCAGACCAAGGACCTGCATTTCGGTCACGCCGGGGAGCGGCTGCATGAGTGGATGTTCAAGACCCGGTCGTGGCAGGCCGGTGGCAGCGGCGGCGTCGACGACGCCTTCGTCCAGCGCCACGATCTGGGGATCGGCGCCGAGATCATGGGGGCCGGCAAGTTCGGCCACCCCGGGTGGGAGGACGACCCGGACTGGAAGGGCGCCTGGGGGCCCAACCCGCCGTTCCACTCACCGGTCTTCGTGCTCACCCACCACACGCGCCCGCCGATCGAGATGGAGGGCGGCACCACGTTCCACTTCCTCGACGCGTCGCCCGCCGAGGCGCTCGACATCGCCCGCGACGCCGCGGACGGCAAGGACGTGCGCATCGGCGGAGGCGCCACCGTGATCCGCGAGTTCCTGGCTGCCGGGCTCGTCGACCACATGCACGTCGTGGTGGTGCCGATCCTGCTCGGCCGCGGCGTGCGGCTCTGGGACGGGCTGGAGGGCCTCGAGAAGGACTACGAGGTCGAGGCCGTCTCCTCGCCCAGCGGCGTCACGCATGTGACGTTTACCCGGGCGGGGATCTGAGCAACAACGGGATCTGCTTACCAGGTGGTCGGCTTCTCCGGCTCCCTCAGCCAGATGTCGAAGAACTCGCCGAGGTCCTGGCCGGTCACGCGCTCGGCGAGCGCCTGGAAGTCGAGGGTCGTTACGTTGCCGTCCTCGTTCTCCCGGAACCACGCCCGCAGAATCTTGCGGAAGTCGTGGTCGCCGATCTTCTCGCGCAGCGCCTGGAGGGTCATCGCGCCGCGGTCGTAGGCCGGTGAGGTGAACATCAGCTCCGGCCCGCCGATGTCGAGCGGCGGCCTGTCCCAGTCCTCATGGGCGGCGAACGTCTCGTCGAACGTCTCGGCGGCGGTCGGGCCGCCGTGCTCCTCGTCCCAGATCCACTCGGACCAGGTGGCGAAGCCCTCGGCGAGCCAGATCTCGTCCCAGGTCGTGAGCGTCACGGCGTCGCCGAACCACTGGTGCGCGACCTCGTGAACGAGCGTGCTCGCGCCCACGTTGCGGTCGTAGACCGAGCGGGTCTGCACCTCAAGGGCATAGCCCACACGCCCGTTGTCGACGATCCCGCCTGCGCTCGTGAACGGGTAGGGCCCGTAGAGCTTGCTGAAGAACTCCAGCACCTGCGGCTCCACGGCCAGCCGCTCCCAGGCCACCTGGTTGAGCGTCGGGTCGACCGCGTGATAGACCGGCTTGCCGCGCCACTTGGACACGCGCATCTCGAACACGCCGTTGGTCGCGGTGGTGAGGTAGGGCGCCATCGGCGAGTCCTCGCGCCAGTGCCAGCGCGTCTTGCCGTCGCTGCTGGTCTCCGAGATCAGGCGGCCGTTGCCGATCGCGGTGATCCCGTCGGGCACGGTGATCGCGATGTCGTAGAGCGCCTTGTCCCGCGGGTTGTCGTTGGCTGGGTACCAACCGGGCGACCCCTGCGGCTCGTTGACGACGTGAGCGCCGTCAGGCGTGAGGACCCAGCCCTCGCTCGTGCCGTCGGGGTCGATCACCCGCTGCGGCTGGCCCTCGTAGTCGATCCGCACCACGAACTCGCTGCCCGCCGGGATGCCGGACGCGGGCGTGACCGTGAGCTCGTGAGTCCCGCTGCGGCTGAACGTTGCGTCCACGCCGTCGACCTCGAGGTTCGAGATGGTGAACCCGCGCAGGTCGAGGTTGAACGAGCTGAGACTCTGCGTCGCCCGGGCGGTGATGGTCGCCGTCGCGTCCATCTGGTTGCCGGTCCGCACGTAGTCCAGGTCGAGGAAGTAGTGCTGGACGTCATAGCCGCCGTTGCCGGCGAACGGGAAGTACGGATCATCGAGCCCGGCCGAGCCGGGACTGAACTGGGCTGCCGCCGGCGCCGCGGCCACAGCGGTGATGGCGAGCGCGCCGGCCACGGCGCGCCGGAGGAGAGTGAATCGCATCGCGCGAGCCTAGCGCGGCGGGTCGGCTCCGACGCGCCGCCTCCGCCGCCCCTCTTGAAAAGCTCCCACTCATGGTGGACTCTGGCCTCGTGCCACGTCGGGCCGGGTGTCGCTCCGCACTGCTCGGTGCGGGTTTCTTGCTCGCGGCGCTCGTCGTGGCGCTGGGCCCGGCGGCGCTGCCGGCGAGCGCGTCGTGCCCGCAGGCGACGAGCCCTTCGTGGACCGATGCGTGCGGGCCGTCGTTCGTGCTGCCCGGCTGGGGTGATGGGGGAGGCTGGACCGACCCGGAGCAGTACGCGACGATCCAGCTCGCCGACGTGGACGGCGACGGGGCGGACGAGCTGCTCGGACGCACCCCCACCGGGCTGGCCGTCCAGGTGTTCGACAAGAGCTTCGGCCAGTGGCGGCCCCAGGTCGACAACCAAGACAGGCCGATCGTCCTCACCGCCTTCGCGAACCCTCCGCCGCTGACGAGCGCGAACTCATCGCGGCCGGCGACGGACTGGAGGCTGCCCCAGTACTACGACACGATCCAGGCGGCGGACCTCGATGGCCAGAAGGGCGACGAGATCCTCGCGCGCGGCGCGAACGGGATCGTGGTCTTTAAGTTCACCCCCAGCGGCACACCGGGGAAGGGCAGCTGGGCGCAGCTCTCCCAGTCGGGACCGCTGGCGGGATCCGCCTGGGACGCGCCCTACTACTACGCCACGATCCAGACCGGCGACGTGAACGGCGACAGCAAGGCGGAGCTGGTCGCGCGCGGCTCCGCCGGCATCACCACGCTCGGCTGGAACGGCTCGTCGTGGACGACGCTGCCGGCGCCGGGCCCGGGCATCCTGACCGACGGGCAGGGATTCCAGGACCCCAGGTACTACACCTCCGTCCAGCTCGGCAACGTCGTGGGCGATCAGAGTGAGGAGCTGATCGGGCGCAGCAGCCAAGGCGTGAGTTTGTACAGCTACGAGCCGAGCGGCTGGTCCCAGCTCTCGTCGACCCACCCGTTCTCCGACCAGAGCGAGCAGTCGGACTGCCCGATGGCCGCGAAGACTACGAACTGCCTCGGATCGGGTCCCGCGTACTACTCGACGCTCCAGCTCGCGGACATCGACGGCAGCGGGCAGGCGGATCTCGTGGCTCGCGCCAGCGACGGTGTGAGCGCGTACTTCTTCGACTCCACCAACAACCCAGGCGTCTTCCGGCCGGGCATCGGCCGGCTCGGCGATCTCTCGGATGCGAAGGGAGCGGATAAGGAGCCGTACTACTCGACTCTGCAGTTCGCCGACGTGAACAAGGACGGCGCCGAGGAGGCGCTGGCGCGCGACAAGGACGGGCTCAAGGTGTGGTCCTTCGTCGACGGAGCCAAGTGGACACAGCTCTCGCCCAACCCCGCGCTGACGCTGGCCGACGACCCCTGGGGAGACACGAGCACAGTTGCCGCGGGCGACCGCTCGCGGTCCTACTACAGCACGATTCAGACCGGCGACGTGGACGGCGACCAGCGCGCCGACGTGGTGGCCCGCGGGCCGTACGGCATCCGCACCTGGTTCTACAACCGGCGCGGCAGCGGGGGCTGGGAGCGTTACCTGGACGACGGCTACACGGCCTTCACCGGCAACCAGGAGAACGCGTACACCCGGCTCACCTCGCTCGCGCGCAGTCTCGGCTACCTCACGGAGTCCCAACAGACCCTGCGCGACGTGTGGACGGGCAAGACCGAGCCCACGGTCGACCTCCAGAAGATGATGTCGGACCTCGCGACGGCGGCCGGCTGCCCCCCGAGCCAGGACAGGCTCCCTCACTACCAGAGCTGCACGCCGCCGTCCAACCCGAGCGGGTTCGACGGCACGGACTGGACGAACGTGATCAACGAGATCGTGACCGAGCTCTACTACGCCAACCAGGTCCAGGCGCACTTCAACAGCAGCGTGAACGGCATCAGGACGGTCTGGAAGTCACTCCTCGTCGACCAGCTGGCCGAGCTCCCGGCGATCGCCGACGACCTCAAGCTGCAGGCGCTGAAGGACACCACCGCCGACTATGACTCGAAGGAGCTGTTCAGCGGCTCCCTCGGCATCGGCGGGGTGTTGCTCAACCTGGTGCCGGGCGGAGAGCCCGTGGCCGCCGTGTTCGAGGTCGCGAGCGAGGTCATCTCGATGGTCCCCTCCGGATCCCCGTCGCTCACGGAGCAGTTCGACTCCACCTTCAGCCAGCTCGAGACCCAGTTCGCGACCGGGGTGTCGCAGGCGGGCAACACCATCAACGCCCACAGCCAGCTGATCCGCCAGGACGAGCAGCTGCTCGAGCTGGTCGGCCAGCTGCGCGACAGGGGCACCTGGCAGCTCGATCCGGCGGGCATGGAGAGCGCCGGCCAGCAGGGCTTCGCCCTCTGGGTCTACAAGACGCTGCTCCCGACCCTGTACTCGAGATACGGAATCTCCGGCTGTGGCGGGCTTGGGTGCACCGGCCCCGCGGCCGGCACGCCGGGGGTGGTGGGCTCGCCGCCGGCCAACTTCAACGCCGTCGGGCCGTCGCCCACGAAGGGCGGACTGGGCGCCGACGCGACGCCGTGCTTCAGCGACCCCGAGGGCGGCGGCTTCGTCTGCAACTTCGTAGCCCTCCCGTCGAGCTTCGGGACGACCGTGTGGGGCGCGCAGTCGGCGCAGTGCACATACGACGGGAAGACCGCCGGGGTGGCCTGGACCTTCGGGTGCAGCCTCGGCGTCGATCCCGCGAACAGCATCGTCGCGTCCCCGATCGCAACTCGGGAATGGAACTTCGCCACCTACACCGGCAATCCCGCCGTGTGGGCGGAGAGCGCAAGCAGCCTCACCGGAAGCGCGGTCAGGGTCGGTCAGGGGCGCTCCCTCCTGCGGCTGAGGGGCGTCCTGCCGGTGCGCAGCTCGTTCCGGCTGGGGCGGGCCCGGGTCGCCGTGCATCGCCTGCTGCACGAGACCGGCGGGCAGGGCGAGCTCGCGCGCGGCCGCCGCTGGCCGCCGCTGGTCCTGGCTCCGATGTCCGGGGGCCGGCGGGGCGCGAAGGCGTTCTCGAGCCAAGCCGGCGCCAAGCCGCGCGTCCGCCTGCGGCTGCGGCGCCGATCGCGCACCTCGGTCGCCTTCGACCTGCGGGCGCGCATGCGGAGCACGTCGCTCCCCGACGCCTGCAGCGGCGTGCGGCGGGGCGTGGATCTCGCCACGGGCCCGGTCTTCCTGCACACGCGCCTGCGGATCCGCGACGGATCCGGCCGGGTGCTGCCGGTGTCGCTCCGCCCGCACTGGCGCTGTCGCCGCGACCGGCTGGGGGCCGTGCACCGGCTCGTGGTGCGACAGCCCGAGGCGAGGACGCCGAGTCGCGGCGGCCTTGCGCTCGCCCTCCGCGGCCGGCGCCGGGCGAAGGCCGGCGGGACGGCCACCTACGTCATCAGGGTCCGCAACCGCCGCCGGACCGCGGCCTACGACGTGCTCGTCCACGGATTCACGGCGCGCGGGCTGCGGGCCTCGCGAGCACGCGGCGCCGCGGGCGGGCCGCGGTCACGGGTGTGGCGCCTGGCGCGTCTGCGACCGGGCCGGTCGAGGACACTGCGGCTCCGCGTGCGCGTCGCTCGCTCGGCGGCCGGCACCCAGCGGGTGGTGGCCGTGGCCCAGGCGATCGATACTCGACATGTGAGCGACCGTCTCTCGACGAGGATTCGGCCGTGACGGGGCGTTGTCGCACGCCGCTCGGGCTGCTCGTAGCGCTAGCCGTCACGGGCGCCGCGGTCGCGGCGCTGCCGGCCTCCGCGCCGGCGGCTCCCGGCGCTGCCGCCCGGAGCGTCGACGTGCTCGCCTTCGAGCCGGTCTCGAGCCCCGTGCTGCGGGCGCTCCGGAACCGGCTGGGTCGGCGCATGAACGTACGCCGGGCCACGCCGTCGCGGTTGCGCCACCCTCGTCGCTACGAGGCGTTGGTCGTCGACGGGCAATCGTCGACGCCGCGTGAGCTCAAGCGGCGCGCGGGCCGCCTGCAACGCTTCCTCGACGCGGGCGCGTCGGTTATCGCATTCGACGTGGGCAGCGCACACCACCGGCGGGCGCTCTACGACCTGACGGGGTTCAGGGCGGTGCCCACACGCGGAGAGCACTTCAGTCGCGTGGCGCTGTATCGCCGCGTGGTCGCCCACGGCGTGCCGCGCCTGACGCTCATCGACGCCCGCCGGTTCCTGCCGCTGGGCGGCGCCCGCCTGCCGGCCAAGGGACGCAGGCTGGCCCGGCGCCAAGAGGCCCGCCGGCTCGCCGCGATCGTCGGTCGCGAGGTGCTCGGGGCAAAGCATCCGCTCACGCCACGGAGGGCGCGAGGCCCGGCAGCGGGGGCGCAGGCCACCGACACCCTCCCGCCCGAGGTCCAGCACCTATCCCTGAGCGCCACGTTTCCCGGCTCGGCGGTCACGCCGAGACCGGCTCTCGCGGCCAACGGCGGGCGATGCACGTGCCCCAACTTCCCCCAACCGATCTACGCGCCCCGCGTGTCCGCCCAGACGACATCCTGGAGCCTGACGCACACGGTCGACGTCTACCTCGACAACGGCACGGACTCCGGCGGCGACTTCCAGCTGGTGAGCTACAGCGTGGATGGCGAGTTCAAGCCCACGACCGGGCGCTTCGCCGTCATGGACGACCCCTTCCACTGGAATGGCTTTTTCGGGCAGAACCAGGACTTCATCCTCGAGCGCGCCTGGTGGACCGGCTTCGCCGACATCTCCGTCACTCCGAGCTCGGAGACCAGCGCGCGGCTTGCCATCCAGTCGCACTCACCCACGGGGGAGCCCGTGACCTCGTACGTCGCGGGCGAGCAGTTCTCGCTCGCATACCGGCTCTCGCGCCCGCGAGGACCCGGGGTAGCCACCAACATCGGCGTGGGTCGCGCGCAGAGTCATCCCATTCCGGACTGGGCCGTGCTCGACCAGACGACGGCAGGGGCCCCGAAGTGGGAGTTCAGCGCCCGCAATAGCTGCGACGTCAGGCCGGCCGGGTACTCCGAGGGCGGCTGCTTCGATCTGAGTTTCGGCAGCGCCGCGACCCCCAACGAACCGAACAACCTCAGCCGGAGCACGCTCGAGCTCCACGGCTCCTCGCACTGGCAGACCACGAGCCTGCTCGGTGATTCGAGCAGCGGCACGCTCAACTTCACCACGTCCTTCCTGGCCACGCTGGCCGACACCTACTGCACCTCATGGGGCGTCGCCGCGTGCTCCGGGCATGAGCTCACCAGGTGGCCCGACCCCGGCTGCACGTGGTGCAACCCACAGCCCGGACCGGAAAGTCACAACCTGCAGATCGACGCCTCCGCCGTGGTGCCGGTGGGCATCGAGAGCCTGAGCTTCGACGATCCCAAACCGAACGGGTCGAAGGGCCAGCACGTCAAGGCGACCGTGACGCTGAAGAAGGCCTCCCAGCTCCCGGGCGGCACCAACGTGGTGATCTACTCCGACAGCCGCAACGCCGTGGTCGGCGCCCTGATCCAGGGCGGTCCGGACAGCAGGACGACGGTCGTGATCCCGAAGGGCCAGGCGAGCGCGACCTTCGACATCGCCACGAACGACGCCGGAATCGCGCCGAAGCCGAGCGCAACCGCCAACATCACGGCCTTCTACGCGCAGCCGACCCGGGGGCAGCTCACAGTCGGGTCCACGAAGGGCTCGTAGCCGCCTTCCCTGGACCTCGTAGTCTCGGGGAGCGTGGAGCTCGGCGAGCGCTTCGAGTGGCAGGGCCGCGAGATCGCGTGGGGCCGAGCGGGCTCGGGTCCCGGGGTCGTGCTCTGCCACGGGACGCCGTTCTCCTCGCGCGTGTGGCAGCCGTTCGCCGACGCGCTCAGCTCCGACTTCACCGTCCATCTCTGGGACATGCCGGGCTACGGGCGCTCGTCGAAGCATCCCGGGCAGCCCGTCCACTTCGGCGCGCAGGCGGAGGCCCTAGCCGCCCTGCTCGCGCACTGGGAGCTCGATCGCCCTCACGTGGTGGCTCACGACTTCGGCGGGGCGGTGTCGCTGCGCGCCCGCCTGGTGGGCGGTGTGCCCTACGCGTCGCTCCTGCTCGTGGACGTCGTGGCGATCCCGCCGAGCGGGTCGCCGTTCTTCCGCTTCGTGCAGGAGCACCCGGACCTCCTCGGCCGGCTGCCCGCCTACATCCACGCCGCGATCGTGCGCACCTACATTCAGGGCGCGAGCGCGCGCGGCCTCCGCGACGAGGAGCTCGACGAGCTGGTGGAGCCGTGGACCGGCGAGGTGGGACAGCCGGCCTTCTACCGCCAGATCGCCGGCTACGACGAGCGCTACCTCGAGAAGAACGAGGAGAGGCTCGGCGAGCTCGACATGCCGGTTCGCGTGCTGTGGGGCACCGACGACGCGTGGATCCCCGCCGAGCGCGCGGACAAGCTCGCCGGTCTGATCCCCGGCGCCACCGTGCGCCTGATCGGCGGCGCCGGTCACCTCGTGCACTACGACGCGCCGGTCGCGCTCATGGACCAGTTACGGAGCTGGCTCACCGAGGTGCGGTAGCGTCGCACAGGATGGCCCTCCTCAGCCAGATGTTCCGCACCGTGGCCATCACGGGACGCACCGACACCATCAACGCCTGGTTCGCCGACCGGCAGGGCAAGCGCTGGGCCGAGCAGACGGTCCGCGGCGCCTTCTCGGACGTCACGCCGGCCGCGCGGCGGCCCTCGCCGGCCCGGCCGGCGGATCCCGCTAGGACGCTCCGGGAGCTGACGGAGCTGCGCGACCGTGGCGTCCTCACGACCGTGGAGTTCGAGGAACTGCGAGCCGAGCTCAAGGTGTGAGGCGCCGCACTCACGGGTGCACCGCCCCGCCGTCTGCCAGGTTGCAGCTCGGCCCGGCGCGCCCGCCGAAAGCCGCCGTCGTGGCGGATCGGAGCGACTACTGCGCCCGCACGCGCACGCGCGGGCGCGCGTTGTTCACGTAGCCCTTCGGGTTCCAGAGCGCGGCCTCGTCCTCGGGCTGGGTGGCCGCCGAGGAGTCCCAGGCGCGCACGAGGATCTCGTGCTCCCCGGGCGGCAGCTCGAGCGTGATCCGCCACTGGCGCCAGGCCCAGCGGCCGAGGTCCTCGAGCAGCTCGGCCTGCGACCAGCTCACCCCGGCGTCCAGCGACACGTCGACGCGCGCCACGTGCCGCTCCCCGCCCGCGAACGCGTAGCCGCGCACCTCCACCGGCCCGGCGGCCACGGTGTCGCCGTCGGCCGGCGAGAGCACGTCGGCGTTCAGCGCCACGATGCCGAGCGGCATCCCGGCGCCGGGGGCGGGCGTCTCGTGCTCCGGCAGCAGCCGGTAGACCACGTGCTGGAAGTAGCCCCGCCACGGCTCCGCGCGCACCTCGATCCGGTCGAGCCACTTGACGCTGCGCGCGCCGATGTAGCCGGGCACGACCACGCGCAGGGGCGCGCCATGCACCGGCGCGAGCGGCTCGCCGTTCATCGACCAGGCGAGCAGGACCTCGGGCCGGCACGCCTTGTCGAGCGGTATCGAGCCGCCGAAGCGCTGGCCCGGCTTGGCCTCCGGGCAGGGGTCGGCCCCCTCGAAGCCCACGTGGGCCGCCTCGGCGCGCGGGGAGGCGAGCGCGAGCACCTCGGCCAGGGGCACGCCGCTCCAGGTGGCGGTGCCGGTGGCGCCGGGCCCCCAGGGCGCCTCACCCGGGATGTCGCGAATCGCGACGAGCCCCGCGCGCCGGTTGCCGGCGCACTGGAGAGTGGCGGTCACCTCGCACTCGCGAAACGCCTCTCTCAGGGTCTCGAGCGACAGCTCGAGCTCGCGCTCGACCAGACCGCCCACGTGCAGGTGCCAGCCGGCCGGGTCGATCTCCGGCACGGAGCCGTGCGAGCGCACGTAGAAGGCGTCCGTGGCGGTGAGCGGGCCCTCGGCGAGGGCCCCGAGCCCCGTCTCGGCGTTGAAGGGCTCCTCCTCGTGCACGATCAGGTCCGAACGCTTCCCGAAGCGCTCCATGGCGAGGCGGGGCGGAGTCGACACTCAGGCGAACTCGGGCATCACCCGGTCCGCCACCAGCTTCAGCTGCCCGCGGATGTCCGGCACGTTCTGCACGTCCTCGCCGGTGAAGAAGTTGACCAGATGTGGGTCGGAGAGCGCGAGGATCATGTGGTTCACGCCGGCCGCCTCGATGTCGGTGCGGATCTTCTCGACCACCTCGTCGGGCGTTCCGGCGAGCGACAGCTTCTCCACGTAGTCGGGCGTGAACAGCTCGACCGCGCGCTTCACGTCCCCGGCGCCGAGCGCGTCGACGACCGGCTGGAGCTCGGCGGCGTCGATCCCGTGGCGCGCGAGCTGCTCCGCGGGCATCGAGGAGATGTAGAACGCCACGAGCAGCCGCGCGGCGTGCTTGGCGGCGGCGGAGTCCTCCGACACCACCGTGACCACCCAGGCGCCCACGTCGAGGTCGTCGAGCGAGCGCCCGGCGCTCTCCGCCCCCTCGCGCATGTTGTCGACCTGGTAGTCGTAGGCCTCGCGCGAGTAGGCGAGCGCCTGGTGCAGGCCGTCGGCCAGCTCGCCGGCCGTCCGGAACGAGCGCGGCCCCTTCATGCCCCCCATGAGGAGCGGAATCCGCTCCTGCACAGGCCGCGCGGCGGTGAACAGGCCCGTGTACTTGAAGAAGTCGCCCTCGAAGTCGATCTTCCCGTCGTCGAGGAACGTGCGCATCACGTGCAGCGCCTCGCGCAGCCGCGACAGCGGCTTGCGGTGCTCCCAGTCGAGGTGGTACTGCGCCATCAGGCCGAAGTTGCCCGTCGAGACGACGCACTCGGTACGCCCGCCGGTGATCTCGTCGAGCGTGGCCAGCTGCTGGCAGATCAGCGTGGGCTCGCGCAGGAACACGTGCGTGACGTTCGGGCCGAAGCGGATCTGCTCCGTCTTGTCGGCCGCCGCCGCGAACAAGGTCCACAGGTCCTTGTGCCAGGTCTCGTCGACCGCGTAGCAGGCGTGGTAGCCGAGCTGGTCCGCCGTCTTGATCATCTCGATCGACTCGTCGACCGGGTAGTCCGGCAGCATGCAGTAGCTGAACTTCACGTCTCCTCCTCGTCGGGCATCGTCTCGGAGTCAAGGCCGAGCTTCAGGACGTCGTCGGCGAAGTGGTCGTGCATCCAGTCGAGGTGGTCCCAGCGCGCCGCCACGATGCGCTGCGTGTCCCAGGCCGGCAGCTCCTGCTGTGGGAAGTCGCGCATCATCTCCGGGTCGACCTCGTAGACGTGCTCGAAGCGCTGGATCACGTCGTCGGTGATGCGCCTCGCGTCGGGCGGCTTCTGGTCCCCGAGCCTGAAAATCACTCGTAGGCCTCGTCGAGCATCTGCTTGCCCGGGTTCATGATGTTGTTGGGGTCGAGCGCCGCCTTGATCCGCTTGACGACCTCCCACGAGCTGCCCATCTCGGTGGGCACGAGCTCGGCGTCGCCCTCGCGGGTGGCGCCGTGGCAGGCGGTGATCGAGCCGCCGTGCTTCAGCGCCACCTCGGCGATCTCCCGCTTGCAGGCCACCCAGCCCGCCCAGGTGTCGTCGTCGAGGCGCTGCTCCCAGATCCCCACGTCGATCTCCACCAGGTAGTCCGCCCACGGCTTGTAGGGCCCGCTCGTGTAGGCAAACATCCCCCAGTCGTCGAAGATGCCGTAGCGCTCGCTGTAGCGCTCGACGATCGCGTGCCACTCCTCGCGCACCGCCGGCAGCGCGGAGTAGTTGAGCGCGGCGTCCTCGCAGTGCCACGACATCGGCGCCACCTGGCCGTCGCGCGTGCGGCCGTGGAGCGGCGTGGCGTAGCGGTCGTGGCGCGAGGCCCAGTCGCCCTGGGAGATCTCGTCGCCCAGGTACTTGCCGCCGTCGACGCGGCCGAGCTCCATCACGCGCTGCGCCGCCGGCTCCACCTCGGCCCGGGTGCCATACAGCGCCACCGCCACCACGGCCCGGACCGAGTCCGGCTGCGGGATGTAGGCCTCGTCGTCGCGGCGCAGGTAGCGGAGCTTCCACTCGTCGAAGAGCACCACGCCCGCCAGCGTGGCCAGGCCGGAGCGCGTGAGCGCACCGGTGGTGCGGTAGGCCTTCATGTAGTCGTCGAAGGCGAAGAAGGCCGAGAATTCGAGCTCGGGCCGCGGCACCAGCTCGAGCGTGGCCTCGGTGGTGATGCCGAGCGTGCCCTGGTGGCCCGTGAAGAGCTGCTTGAGCGTGAGCCCCGTGGACGACTTGCGCAGCTTGCGGCCGCCGCCCTCGCCGATCTCCACGATCTCGCCGGTGGGCAGCACCACCTGCATCGAGATCACGAGGTCGCGCGTGTGCCCGAAGCGCGACCCGAGCAGCGACCAGCCGCCGGTGCCGATCCGCCCGCCCACGAGCGAGCACGGGTAGGACGCCGGGTCGTCGGGATAGAAGACGCCGTGGGGGCGCAGCTCCTCGTTCAGCTTGAGCATGTTGATCCCGGGGCCGACCGTGACGGTCCGGTCGGTGAGGTCGATCTCGTGGATCTTGTTCATCAGCTTCACGTCCACGCAGATGCCGCCGCGCAGCGGCACGGCGCCGTCGGAGAGGCCGGTGCCGCCGGCCCGCGGGACGACGGGGATCCGAAGCCGGTTGGCCAGCTTGAGGATCGCGGAGACCTCCTCCGCCGAGGTGGGGAGCACCGCCACGTCGGGCATGAACTCGGCCCAGCGGTGCACCGGGAACGGCGCCGGAACGCGCGTGCGGTTCACGCGCGAGCTGAGGTTCGGCAGCACGCGATCGGGATCGCCGGTGATCGCGCGCAGCTCGTCGATCACGCCGTCGTCGACGGCGCTCTTGAAGGCGACGCTCACGGCTCGATCCCGGCCGACAGCGCCACCAGCTCGAACAGGTCGACAACCTCGAGGCGGTCGGCCGCGGCCTCCGTGAGCGGGCGCTCGGACCAGGGGCAGGCGCTCACGAGCGTGTCCACCTCGAGCCCGGCGGCGCGCTCCACCCGGCGCCGGCTGATCTCCGCGGTGAGCTCCGGCTTCTCGATCGGCAGGCCGCCGCCGCCGCCCGAGCAGTACGACCACTG
>Ga0075420_100002128_pt1 | contig 17069 bp, 15 predicted proteins | sample SoiMetdeltSBSDD4_FD_75296 | JGI IMG/M metagenome (GOLD analysis project Ga0075420, IMG submission 75296) | Bulk soil microbial communities from a Populus tree surrounding site in Tennessee, USA - Soil MetaG P. deltoides SBSDD4 | ecosystem: Environmental > Terrestrial > Soil > Tree plantation... | reverse complement strand
CATATATGGGATTGGTCGATGAAAAAATTTCCTCGCCCCGAAAACAACAACCAGCTCTTGTTGAACCTGGTAGCGTAGGTATTGCCGGAAGGCAAACAGGGATTTATCCATTCAGATCTCCCGGTGGCTGGCAGATCGTGGGAAGAACTCCTTTAAAATTATTTGACAGGGAAAAAGTGAACCCGGTATTATTTAAATCAGGTGACCATGTTCAGTTTTATCCGATAACAATTGAGGAATACAATTTTTTAAAAAAATAATTCAGCTCTTAAGGTAATGGGGACCACCATGAACACTAAGAAAACACAATGAACACAACGGAGCCAGCATTTATTTTTAACCCTGTAGTGTTCTTTGTGTATCCCGTTGTGTCCTGCGTGGTATATACTAAACCCTTGGAGACAGTTTCTTAAAATGTGAAGTATGAGTTTGAAAATATTGAAAGCAGGAATGCTTGATACAATACAGGACCTGGGCCGGTTCGGTTACCAGCAATTTGGGATCAATCCAACAGGCGCAATGGACAGGTATGCCGCAGCTATTGCAAATATTCTAGTTGGCAATAAACTAAATGACGCGGTCATCGAAATGCACTTTCCTGCTCCTTCAATTTTTTTTGAGGAAACTACATTGGTTGCCTTAAGCGGTGCTGATTTTGATGCAAACATCAGCGGTAGACCCATCCCACTCAATCAGCCGGTGATCGTAAACCAGGGCAGGACACTTCAGTTCCGTTCGTTAAAAAACAAAAGTCATTGTTACCTCGCCGCCAGGGGTGGAATGAAAATCCCGGCATGGCTTAATAGTTACAGCACAAACATAAAAGCTGAAGCCGGTGGCTATTCAGGAAGAAAATTAGTAAAGGATGATCTGCTCGAACTGAATGATGTAACCAGTTATGACCTAACCAGCGAGAATGACTTCATGATCCTGCCATGGAAAGCAAGTGAAGAGTTTGGAATGGGGCCTACAGAGGAATTAATGATCATAAAAAGTAATGAATGGGATTGGCTCGATAAAGGCTCGCAGGAAAAGTTTTTAAAAAATCCTTTTTATATATCACCTAACTCTGATCGTATGGGTTACCGGCTTGCCAGTGAGCCGTTGTATGCTGAAGTGAAAACAGAACTTATTTCTTCAGCCGTAAATTTTGGCACCATCCAATTGTTGCCCGATGGACAACTTATTATTCTAATGGCCGATCATCAAACAACTGGTGGTTATCCAAGATTAGGAAATATAATTGCGACACACTTGCCGAAGCTTGCACAAATGAAAGCCGGTGAGGAGATCCGTTTCAAATTTACTGATCATGCAACAGCGGAAGGTTTATTAATAAACCAATATCAGCATTTGCTTCAATTGGAAATTGCCTGTAAATTTAAGCTGGAAAATAAGTACATATGAAAACAATCGATATTAACTGTGATATGGGCGAAGGTGTGGGAAATGATGAGCTGATCATGCCGTACATTTCATCTGCTAATATTGCCTGTGGCTATCATGCAGGCGATGAGAATACAATGAGACGAACCATTGAGCTTTGCAAAAAATACAATGTAGCTGTTGGTGCCCATCCATCTTATCCTGATAAAGAGAATTTTGGTAGAACAGATATGTTGCTTCATCCCGGAGCGATCTATGAGACGATCGTAAAACAGATCAATAGCCTGGAAAAAATTGCGGAAGAAAATGATGTAGCCATTCATCATGTGAAGCCACACGGTGCTTTATATAATATGGCAGCAAGAGACAGGTCACTGGCTCCTTTTGTTTGCCTGGCAGTTTTAGATACCGATGCCAAATATATTTTATATGGTTTAAGTGGCAGTTATATCATTAAAGAAGGAAAGAGTCATGGTTTGAAAACAGCAAGCGAAGTATTTGCTGACCGCACTTACAAAGATGATGGTAGCCTTTCACCAAGAAATAAACCAGGCGCGCTGATCGAAGACACCGATAAAGCAGTTGGGCAGGTATTGCAAATGGTAAAAGAAGGTACTGTTACATCTGTAGCCGGTAAGAAAATTCCGATAATTGCTGAAACGGTCTGCATACATGGGGATGGTGCACATGCGGTAGAGTTTGCGAAAGCGATCCACCAGGCATTGAAGAAAGAAGGAATTGACATAAGAGCAAAATGAGATCGTCAATGGTGAATGGGCAATAGGCAATAAGCAACCTGCAACTTTCCGGTTTTTTATTCACAATTCACCATTGACCATTCACCATTCACAACCAATATGAAAAAGAATTCCGCCATACTTGGGGCCGCCTTCCTGATGGCCACTTCTGCAATTGGTCCCGGTTTTCTTACCCAAACATCTTTATTTACAGAACAGCTGCTTACAAGTTTTGGCTTCGTAATTCTTATTTCTATTCTTCTTGATATCGGCACCCAATTAAATATCTGGAGAATTGTAACGGTAAGCGGGAACAGGGCACAGGATATTGCAAATAAGATTTTTCCCGGGCTTGGTTTTTTTCTTGCGTTCCTTATCGCATTCGGGGGACTGATATTTAACATAGGCAATATAGCTGGTTGCGGGTTGGGCGTAAATGTTCTCACTGGGATGGATCCGGGATATGGCGCCATCATCAGTTGTGTAATCGCTCTTGCGATTTTTTGGTATAAAGAAGCGGGCCGGTTGATCGATGGATTTGCAAAATGGCTGGGCTTGATTATGATCGGGCTTACAGTTTATATAGCATTTGTTTCTGATCCGCCTGTTGGCGAGGCATTATACAGAACTATCTGGCCGGAACAGATCGACGTAATGAAAATTGTAACGCTGGTTGGCGGTACTGTTGGTGGTTATATTTCATTTGCCGGTGCCCATCGCTTGCTTGATGCAGGAATAAAAGGAAAAGAAAATCTGAACCAGGTCACAAGAAGTTCAGTCAGCGGAATTTTGATCACAGCGATAATGCGATATGTTTTATTTCTTGCCGCACTGGGAGTTGTTTGGGGCGGGGTAAAACTAACAACAGCAAATCCGGCAGCTTCAGTTTTTCAATCTGCAGCCGGCGAATTGGGTTATAAATTCTTTGGTATTGTTATCTGGATCGCAGCAATTACTTCTGTTGTTGGTGCATCATTTACGTCGGTTTCATTCTGGAAAACCTTACACCCTGCCGTTTTAAAAAATGAAAAGATCATCATCAGTTTATTTATCATAGCATCAACTATAATTTTTGTCAGTGTTGGTAACCCTGTCAAACTACTTGTATTTGCAGGCGCTGCCAATGGTATTATTTTACCAATTGCACTGGCTGTTATTCTTTTTGCTGCTACAAAATCTTCCATCATGAAAGATTATAAGCACCCGGTCTGGATGCAGGTAGTTGGTTGGCTTGTGGTGATCGCTATGAGTTTTATGAGCATCGTTACCATACAACAATCGATCGACAAATTGTAACAATAAAAAAACCTCCCAATGGGAGGTTTGGGTAATCTTTTTATTAACTGTTATTCTATTACTTTCACTCCTTTGATCGTCATGATCACTTCCTTCTTTGGTTCTTTTATCTTATCAACCTCTTCCTTGCTTTTACCTGCATCTTCAGCATAGTGTTTTAGCATGGCCACCGAAGTTTCTTTCAATTCGGCTTTTCCTTCTACTACTACGGTTCTTCCCACGATATCTTTTGGCATTGCAAATTCATGGTCTTTTACCTTTATCATGACTGTAGTACCATCTTCTTTTTTCAATTTAGCCCAGCAACCCATTGCCTGGCATACTTCCACCACCTTACCCTGGATCTTGCCATCAAATTTATTATCGCTCATCTTTTTTTCAAGGTCATTAACGTTGATAGGTGTTACTCCTTCTTCGGAATATTTACCATAAACAACACCTGGCTTTGCAGATTCAGCATCCTGTGCGTTTGCCATGATCATTGCAGACACGGCAACCAAAAGAGAGAATAAATACTTCATAGTTCTAAAAGTTTAGGGCATCAAATATCGGAATTAATTTTGAACCTGATGACCAATAATAACTATTAATTACTGCAGCCTTTTTTGACACTGATTGCTAAGAAAATTTGGCGCTATGGCTGTCAAAATACTGATTTACCTATTAGGCATTCAAGTAATTTACTCCATGGATACTAGAGAGAGACCGGACCAATAAGACGCTTGAAAAGTGGAGTTTTTAAAAAAAACATCCAAATAAATTAGTTTCTTTTTGCTAAAATGATTAGCTTCGTTTTCTGAATAACTTTTTTACCCCCGCACCCCCGAAAACCTACCTTTGACCAATGGCAAAAGCAAAAGAAAAAACTACAGATATGTCAACCAACAACGAAAAACTTAAAGCGTTAAAGCTGACAATTGACAAGATCGAAAAAGATTTTGGCAAGGGCAGTGTTATGATGATGAATGAACGGGCAGAACAGCAAATGGAGGTAGTATCAACCGGGTCGATCGGGCTTGATACAGCTCTTGGTATTGGTGGATTGCCTCGTGGCCGTGTAGTAGAAATCTATGGGCCTGAATCGTCCGGTAAAACGACTATCGCAATACACGTGATAGCCGAAGCGCAAAAAAAAGGCGGCATGTGTGCCATCATCGATGCTGAGCATGCTTTTGATAGCGGCTATGCCCAAAAATTGGGTGTTGATGTTGACAATCTCCTGATATCTCAGCCTGATTATGGTGAACAAGCACTTGAAATTGCCGATCGCCTGATCCTTTCCGGCGCTTTGGATGTTGTAGTAATTGATTCTGTGGCCGCATTAGTTCCAAAAGGTGAGTTGGAAGGTGAAATGGGTGATAGTAAAATGGGATTACAGGCAAGATTAATGAGCCAGGCCTTGCGTAAGCTCACGGCAACTATTTCAAAAACAAATACCATTTGCATTTTCATTAACCAGCTGAGAGAAAAAATCGGGGTAATGTTTGGTAATCCTGAAACAACAACGGGTGGTAATGCCTTGAAATTTTATGCATCAGTTCGCCTGGATATTCGCCGCACATCACAAATAAAAGATGGCGAAGAAGCTATCGGTAATCGTGTAAAAGTAAAAGTGGTTAAAAATAAGGTGGCCCCTCCTTTCCGTGCTGCTGAATTTGATATCATTTTTGGAGAAGGTGTTTCAAAAACAGGGGAGATCATAGATATGGGTGTTGAACTTGGCATCGTTCAAAAAAGCGGTAGCTGGTTCAGCTATAATGCCGACAAGCTTGGCCAGGGTCGTGAGGCAGTAAAACAGCTTTTAATCGATAACCCTGAACTTTCTAATGAAATTGAAACCAAGATCAGGGAAAAAATAAAAGAAATGCAAGCAACTTAGCATTTTTAATCTTTTAGACAAACATGGGTTAGTAAAGGCCGTCTTAAAATTCTAAGACGGCTTTTTTAATTAACATATATCAAGTGACATTCCTGATAGCGGTTCAAACTTTGCACCGACACTGGTTTTTCGGGGCCAGGTCGTCAAATAGTTTCTGAACAATGCTAAAGAATCCAAAAAATAGGAAAGTTTTGAAATGGCTGTTGATCGGCGGAGGCATCGTATTGGTTATAGGTGTAGTCGTTTATTTCTATTTTGTAAATCTCAAGCATCAGGATACTGCCAGCTTAACGGTCGATTACACAGTTGAAGCCATTGCTTTTATTAAAGAATTCGAAAATGACCACAAAGCGGCAAATAAAAAATACGGTGAAAAAATAATTGCAGTAAGGGGTGTGGTCACTGCGACTGAGCCCGCAGATACTACCATAAACATTAAAATGGCCGACACCACAACAGGCTCTTATTTAATTTTTGCTTTCCAGGAACAACATATGCCTGAAGCAAAAAAAATAAAAGAAGGGGATAATGTTGTGATAAAAGGTTCCTGCAGCGACGGCGTGTACAGCGAGATACTTGGCACTTATTTCATAAGTTTCAAACGCAGTACGATAGAAAATTAAATTCTTAAACAAATAAATAAGACAAACATGAAAAGGACAATTTTATCATTAATTATTGCCACTATTTCGATGATCAGTTTCGCCCAAAAGAAAACATCAACATCCGCTACTATTGCATTTGATGCATCAACAGCTATTGATGATCTTCCGAAAGCAGAAAATAAAACTGCTATAGCTGCAATTGATCCGGCAAAGAGCACAGTACAATTTGAAGCATCGATCAAAAACTTTGCGTTTTCAAATCCTAAAATTCAAGACCACTTCAATCAAAAAGGCTGGTTGAATTCAGATGAGTTTCCTAAGGCAACTTTTAATGGTGTTATCATAAACCCTTCAGCAGTTGATTTTAAAAAAGATGGAACATACATTGTAAATGTTGAAGGCGATCTCACTATTAAGGGCAAAACGCAAAAGGTAAAAACTCCCGCTACAATTGTTGTGGCTGGGAAAACTGTAAAGGCCAATGCAGCGTTTAATATTAAGCTTGCTGATTTTGGTGTGGAAGGTCAGCCGATCACTGCAGGAAAAGTGTCCGGTGAACCAAAGATCACTGTGACAGCAGAGCTGAATTAATAAATCGTATCTTTAATAAGATGCCTTGCCTTAGGGTAAGGCATTTTTTATTTAAATGAAAATTATGGTCAAACGAATAATGGAAAGCCGTAAGCGCATTGCGCTGGTAGCTCATGATAATAAAAAAGCGGAATTGATCGAATGGGCAGTATTTAACAGAACGACCCTTGCAAAACATCGTTTATATGCAACAGGAACTACCGGTGCGCTACTTGAAGAAGAACTTGATCAGTCAGTAACAAAACTCCAAAGTGGTCCTTTGGGCGGAGATCTTCAAATTGGAGCGAAGATCGCAGAAGGTAAGCTTGATATCTTAATATTCTTCTGGGACCCTATGGAAGCGCAACCCCACGATCCGGATATAAAAGCATTATTGCGTATTGCAGTTACCTGGAATATTCCCATCGCATGTGACAGGGCGACTGCCGATTTTATTCTTACTTCTCCCCTAATGAAGGAGCCTTATGAACCAGTTATTGAAGATTATTCTGTTTATCTGAAAAGAAAAATAAAGTAATATGGTAAATTTGTTGCCCTTTCATTATGCCTTTCAAACTTCATATACCTTACCCCCCGGCAGGCGATCAGCCTGAGGCAATCCTTGATCTCACAGAAGGAATTCTGAATGGGGAAAAATATCAAACATTACTTGGCGTAACGGGCAGTGGCAAAACTTATACGATTGCCAATGTGATCCAAAATGTGCAGAGGCCAACATTGGTCCTTACACATAATAAAACGCTGGTCGCTCAGTTGTATGGGGAGTTCAAACAATTTTTTCCCGAGAACGCTGTTGGATATTTTGTTTCTTATTATGATTATTATCAACCAGAGGCTTATCTACCGGTAAGCGATGTGTATATCGAAAAGGATCTTTCGATCAATGATGAACTTGATAAACTCCGTTTACAGGCCACATCCGAATTATTAAGCGGGCGCCGTGATATTATTGTTGTTGCATCGGTAAGCTGTATCTATGGTATTGGTAATCCCGATGAATTTGCAAACGGCATCATCCGTATTAATAAGAAGCAAACGATCTCAAGACAAGGATTTCTTCATTCGCTGGTTAATATTCTTTATTCAAGAACAACGCTGGAATTCAAGAGAGGAACATTTCGTGTTAAAGGAGACACGGTTGATATAAATCTCCCTTATCTCGATCATGGTTATCGTATCACATTCTTTGGCGATGAGATAGAAGAAATCGAAAGCTTTGATGTGGTTACGGGAAGAAGGATGAACACCATGGATAACGCCGCGATTTTTCCTGCAAACCTTTACCTGGCGCCAAAGGATATGATACAGCAGATCCTTTATGAAATACAGGACGAAATGAATGCCCAGGTTGCTTATTTCAAGAATGCCGGAAAATACATTGAAGCGCAACGTCTGAGTGAAAGAGTGAATTATGATGTTGAAATGATCCGTGAACTGGGATATTGCAATGGAGTAGAGAACTATTCAAGATTTTTTGACAGAAGAAAACCGGGGACGAGACCTTTTTGTTTACTCGACTATTTTCCAAAAGATTTTTTATGTGTGATCGATGAAAGTCATCAAACCATTCCGCAGGTAAGTGGCATGTATGGTGGCGACAGAAGTAGAAAACTTATACTCGTTGACTACGGTTTTCGTTTGCCATCGGCATTGGATAACCGACCATTGAATTTTCATGAATTCGAATCAATGCTGAATCAAACAATTTTTGTTTCAGCAACTCCTGATGATTTTGAATTGGAAAAATGTGGTGGCGTAGTGGTAGAACAGGTGGTTCGTCCAACCGGGTTGCTTGATCCACCGATTGAAATCCGTCCTTCCGTAAATCAGATCGATGATCTGCTTGACGAAATTGATAAACGTGTTACAAAAGGAGACAGGGTTTTAGTAACAACACTTACTAAAAGGATGGCCGAAGAAATGGACAAATATCTTCACAGGATCAATATCAAATCAAAATATATACACAGCGAAGTTGATACCCTGGAACGGGTAGAGATCCTTCGACAATTGCGTTTGGGGGAAATAGATGTATTGGTGGGTGTAAACCTTTTACGTGAAGGGCTTGACCTTCCCGAAGTTTCTTTGGTTGCCATTCTTGATGCGGACAAAGAAGGTTTTTTACGCAATGAAAAAAGCCTAACGCAAACCGCCGGTCGGGCTGCGAGGAACGTGGACGGGCTTGTTATCTTTTATGCCGATAAAATGACGGAAAGCATGCAGAAAACAATTGATGAAACCACCCGTCGTCGTGAAAAACAAATTGCGTATAATATTGAGCATGGTATCACTCCCAGGACGATCAAGAAAACAACAAAAGATGTTTTTGCACAAACATCAGTATTAGATATCAAAGGCTATGATCCCAAGAACCCTTATGCACTGGCACCTGATGAAGAGCTCGTAACTGTAGCGGCAGAAGAGCAAGCCGAATACAAAACCATTCCTCAAATGGAAAAGGCCATTTCAAAAATTAAAAAGGAAATGGAAAAGGCTGCCAGGGACCTTGATTTTATGGAAGCTGCAAGACTCAGAGATGAGATGTTTCGCCTGCAGAAAAAACTTGCTGAAATGAAAAAGTGAGTACAAACCACCGGTATCATTCGTAGTTATACTAACTGCTTCTTTGTACATTTTCCCGATTTATTTTTTTTGGTTTTATAAAATTTTGAGTCCCATTTTTCGTTTTATAGTTTAGTCGAACCAAACAAAATCCAATTTTTATGAAAAGACGAATCCGTAAAATCGTTAATTTCTTCGCATTTAACCTGCTGTTCTTTGCTCTTTATCTAAATTTCATCCATAAAGACAGAGCCAACAATGATATCGCTCCAACTGCGGTGGTAGCCACTGGTAATGGCCCTGCTGCATATACAGGAACAGTTTTGGTTCAGAACCCTGAGAAAAAATATATGCGTAAGGAAGAAGACGAGAATACAAAAGAAAACCAACAGTAATTAATTGCTGAAAAAGCCTGATGCCTTAACCGGAATTTATTGCGGTTAAGGCATTTTTATTCGCTCGCTGCGATTTTTCTAACTTAGCAGCATGTCAAAGAAACTTTTTCTGCTCGATGCACTGGCGCTGGTGTTCAGGGCCTATTATGCACTGATCCGCAATCCGCGAATTACTTCCAAAGGAAAAAATACAAATGCCCAGTTTGGTTTTACCAATACTTTAGTTGAGTTGATCAACAATCAGAAGCCAACTCACCTCGCCGTTTGTTTCGATACCGAAGCCCCAACCGAACGTCACACAGATTACGAAGATTATAAGGCCAATCGCCAGGAAGCTCCTGAAGACCTTCTCGCTGCTTTACCTGATATAAAAAAGATCATTAAAGGGTTCAACTTACCAGTTGTTGAATTAGACGGTTACGAAGCAGATGATGTGATTGGAACCTTGAGTAAGAAAGCCGCCGCCGCCGGTTATGAAGTGTATATGGTAACATCAGATAAAGATTATGGTCAATTAGTAACCGATACAGTTAAGATCTACAAACCCGGTTACCAGGGTGGCGATGTTGAACTCATGGGACCAAAAGAAGTTTGTGAAAAATGGGGAATAAAAAATGTAAGCCAGGTTATAGATGTGTTGGGCTTAATGGGTGATGCGGTTGATAATATTCCCGGGATCCCTGGAGTTGGTGAAAAAACTGCTGCAAAACTTCTGGCAGAATTTGAAACCCTGGAAAATGTAGTGAATAATGCCGCGAATATAAAAGGTAAGCTGGGAGAAAAAGTAGCGGCAGGAAAAGACCTCGCCATATTAAGCAAAAAATTAGCAACGATTATTACGAATGCACCAGTAGAGTTTCATGAAGATAATTTTCGTGTAAGAGAAATGAATAAAGAGGCATTGAGAGATGTGTTTGCAGAACTTGAATTTAAAACCCTTGGTAAAAGAATATTGGGCGAAGAATTTGCCATTACCGTTGCCAATAAAGACTTTATCAAAAAGGAACAGCCGGTTGGTGTGCAAACTGATCTTTTTGGAAATATTATTGAACCTGCACCTGGACCAACAATAACAATTGGCCAGGGTCCGACGAATGGAAGTGATACCTCAGAAGCAATATCTGTGAGCAGGAATGCACAGAATACACCCCATCACTACGAAGCCGTACAGGACGACGCGGCGATCAAAAAAATTGTTGCTGAATTAAAAAAGCACGATGAGATATGCTTCGATACAGAAACAACGGGTATTGATGCAAATGAGGCCGAGCTGGTAGGTTTGAGTTTTTCCGTAAAACCGAGTGAAGCCTGGTATATCCCTTGTCCCGCAGACCAAATTAGGACAAGAGAGATATTAAAATTATTTGAACCCCTATTTAATGATAAAAACAAAACATGGATCGGGCAGAATACAAAATATGATCTGCTGATGCTAAAGTGGTATGATGTAGAACTGAAGGGAAAGATATTCGATACTATGCTTGCCCATTATGTAATAGAACCTGATGGTAAGCGTGGAATGGACCAGCTAAGCGCCAAATATCTTGGATATGAGCCAATACATATTGAGGAGCTGATCGGCAAAAAAGGAAGAACACCACAGGGAAGCATGCGGGACGTTGAATTGGAAAAAATAAAAGAGTATGCTGCCGAGGATGCGGATATCACCCTGCAATTAAAACAAATATTTCTTCCACAGCTAAAAGAAAAAGAAGTTGAAAAAGTTTTCTACGAAGTCGAGAATCCATTGGTGAAAGTTTTAACAGATATGGAATACGAGGGCGTAAGGATCGACGAAGAATTTTTGAAGGACTATTCAAAAGAACTGGAGAAAGATGCCAAGAAATCGGAAGAGAGTGTGTACAAACAGGCAGGTGTTCGCTTTAACCTTGCATCGCCAAAACAATTAGGTGAAGTATTGTTTGATAAATTAAAACTTGATCCTTCCGCTAAAAAAACAAAGACGGGTCAATACCAAACGGGCGAGGATGTTTTATTAAAACTCGCGGCTAAGGGTGAAAAGATCGCTGATGATATTCTTTCTTTCCGCGAAATGACAAAACTGAAGTCAACTTACGTTGATTCATTGCCGCTGTTGATTAATAAAAAAACAGGCAGAGTTCATACAACTTATGGACAAGCTGTCGCTGTTACCGGTCGCTTAGCAAGTAATAATCCCAATCTTCAAAACATTCCTGTAAGGACTGACAGGGGAAAGGAAATCAGAAAGGCCTTTATTCCAAGAGACAGCAAACACATTTTATTGTCTGCTGACTATTCACAAATTGAATTGAGAATTGTTGCGGCAATAAGCAACGACAAGAATATGTGCAAAGCATTTATTGACGCAACAGACATCCATACGGCAACGGCGGCAAGAGTTTATAATGTAGCAGAAAAAGATGTAACAAAAGAAATGCGTTACAAGGCAAAGAGTGTAAACTTTGGAATTATTTATGGGCAAGGCCCTGTTGGTCTTGCCGATAACCTTGGTATTTCAAGAACAGAAGCAAAAGAGATCATTGATAACTATAAAAAGCAATTCCCGGGTATTCAGAAATACATGGACGATACGATCAATTTTGCACGAGAACATGGTTATGTACAAACCATAATGGGTCGGAAACGCTGGCTGCGTGATATTAATTCATCCAATTTTACAGTAAGAGGTTTTGCCGAGCGAAATGCGATCAACTCGCCTATACAGGGAACTGCCGCTGATATGATCAAACTGGCGATGATAAAAGTTCATGCTGCGATGAAGAAAGAAGGCTTCAAAAGCCGCATGATCTTACAGGTGCATGATGAGCTTGTTTTTGATGCGACCAAGGAAGAAGTAAAAGAATTGAAACCGTTGATCATTGAATATATGCAAAAGGCAATGCCTTTGCCGAATAAAGTTCCGGTGATTGCAGAATGCGGTGAAGGCAAGAACTGGCTCGATGCACATTAAAACCAGGACCTGCCTGCCGGCAGGCATGATTTTTAGACCTTGTTTGATTGTGAGAAATTGACTATGAAAAGAATCTTCTTTATTCATTTTAATGAGGCTGAACTGAAGGAAAAGGTCAAACCGTTAAGGGAGGCTGGCTATAAAGTCGATAGTCATTTTAGTAACGAAGCTGTTGCCGATTTCAGAGATAACTTACCCGATGTGCTGGTGGTATGTCTCGACCGTTTGCCTTCGCATGGTACACGATACGCTGAATGGCTTTGGGAAGCAAAAAAGCGGCAACACATACCGGTTATTTTTTGTGGGGGTAAACCTGAAAAAGTAATTACTGTCAAAGAAAAACTTCCAAAAGCAACCTTTTGCAGCAATGAAAAATTATTAGCTACACTTGAAAAATTAAAGTAGCCATGAAGTGGGAAGATTATTTGAAAATATTGGAGAATATAAGCCTGCGATATTTTTATATCGCCGGTATCGCTTTTCTTCTTGGTTATGTATTATTGCGCAAATGGATCGCGAATAAAAAGATCCAGCAGAAATTTCCGCGGGTAAAAGATTATTTCCGCGAAGTTTCTTATTCGGTGATTACGATGCTCATGTTTGCTTTTGTGCCCTTCTTTCTGATCAAAAACCCGGCTATTGAACCGCATACAACTCATTATACCAGGATCGAGGAGTTTGGATGGTTTTATTTCTTTGCTGCTTTCCCGCTGATGTTCATCATCCACGATACCTATTTTTACTGGACCCATCGGTTGATGCATCATCCGAAGATTTTCAAATTCTTTCATTTGGTACACCACCAATCAACCAATCCTTCGCCCTGGGCTGCCTATGCGTTTCATCCATTAGAAGCAGTTGTTGAAGTAGGTATCACGGCTGTTTTCCTTTTTACAATACCGATCCACAGTCTTCACCTGCCAATTTTCTTTCTAATGTCGATTATCTACAATGTGTATGGGCACACCGGTTATGAAATTTATCCAAGAGGCTTTAACAAGAATTGGTTTGGCAAATGGATCAATACGTCCGTGAATCATAATTTGCATCACCAGTACTTTAAGGGCAATTATGGATTGTATTTTTTATTCTGGGACCGGATGATGGGAACGATAAGAGCAGATTACGATGAGAGATTTGAAGAATTGAAGACAAGAAGCCGAATGACAGCTAACCTTGTTAATCCAGATATGAACCCGTGATAATTATTCCTTTAATTGTACAAACGGTTTATTTTTATTTCGATCAATCATTAGTTTGGTGTTTAAATAAATTTTCCATGAGAACGTTAGTTGCAATTATTCCAATAATTATTTCAATTACTTCATTCAGCCAATCGGGTGCTAAGATGGATTTTGAAAAGTATGACCCAACGCCTACTTTGGTGGTTCCTGAACATAAAGTGGCCAAAGCCAAATTTCCTTTTATCGATGTTCATTGCCACCAATCGGAAATGTCGACGATGGATCTCGGCACCTTGATAAAAGAAATGGATAAGCTGAACATGAAAGTGATGGTAAACCTTAGTGGCCGAAGCGGTAATAGCCTGGAAAAAGCCGTAAAAAATGCGAATGATAACTATCCAAAACGATTTATTGTTTTTGCAAATGTTGATTTTACAGGCGTGGGCCAGGAAGGATGGGGGGAGAAAGCTGCCCGGCAATTGGAAGAGGATGTAAAAAACGGCGCTAACGGATTAAAGATCTTTAAAAATCTTGGCTTATCTGCAAAAGATATAGATGGCAAAAGAATTCCTGTTGATGATCCGCGGCTTGATCAGGTGTGGAAGAAAGCAGCTGAGTTAAAAATTCCGGTATTGATACATACTGCAGATCCAAAATCATTTTGGGACCCGATGGATGAAAAAAATGAAAGATGGCTTGAGCTGGCGACACATGATCGTCGCAAGCGCAGCGATACGGATCCGGCACCCTGGCAGCAGCTGATGGATGAACAACATCGCATGTTCAAAAAAAATCCAGGCACAACGTTTATCAATGCGCATTTTGGATGGTATCCCAATAACCTGGAAACACTTGGCAAGCTACTTGATGAAATGCCAAATATGAATATTGAATGCGGAGCTATTATTGCTGAATTGGGCAGGCAACCAAGAGCGGCAAGAAAGTTTTTTGAAAAATACCAGGACAGGATATTGTTTGGTAAGGATAGCTGGGTGCCCGAAGAATATGCAACCTATTTCCGTGTTTTTGAAACAGAGGACGAATACTTCCCTTATCATAAAAAGTATCATGCGTTTTGGGCAATGTATGGCATGGGATTGCCTGACCCGATATTAAAAAAATTATACTATAAAAATGCGCTCCGGATCATTCCAAATATCGATAAATCGCAGTTCCCGGATTAGATGAAAAAGGATATCGCAAACAGGGATGATATACTAAAATTGCTGACCCACTTTTACAGCAAACTTTTGGCCGATGAATCGATAAGCTATCTTTTTACTGATGTAGCAAAGATCGATCTGCATCACCACCTGGATACCCTTGTAAATTTTTGGGATAGCATTTTATTTCAGAGCGACACCTACCGTAAAAATGCGATGCAGCCTCACATGATATTGCATCAAAAATCTCCATTACAGAAACATCATTTTGAAACATGGCTCAGGTACTTTAACGAAACCGTAGATGAATGGTTTGAAGGTGACAACGCTTTGCTTGCCAAAGAAAGAGCGTTGAGTATTGCTACGGTAATGCAGATAAAGATCAAGCAGTTGAATTGATCGCTGTAACCGGTGAAGCATTCCCATTAATATTCCATAAAAATTAATTTTTCTTTTTTTTAAAGGCAGTCGTGTGTAATCACAGCGGTCAGTACATCCTTACAGCAAATGAATGCTTATGCAGCGCCTATCATTTGCTTTAGATCCCAGGTATTTCCAGGTAATCTTTCAGGCCATCTTTCTTGGTTATGGCATTTTATTTCTCCAATGGAACGCCGATTGGCAGCATTATATCATAAGTGTTGGCGGATGTTTGTTGTTCCAATACTCAGCTGATTCAATTAAGTCAAAAAGAGTTTTGAAACTAAATGAATTTGATCGCTGGGGTTTTAGCGTCCTTATCAGCGCCATGAGTTTGTGTCTGTTGTTAAAAACGAATTACTGGTATGTGAGTTTGCTGGCAGCTTTTCTGACGGTTATATCAAAATATGTTTTCCGTTTTAACAGGAAACATATTTTTAATCCTTCGGCGTTTGGAATTGTTGCAACAATACTGATCACGAAAGATGCGTGGTTAAGCCCTGGTCAATGGGGAAGTAATGCAGTTATTTTCTTTTTCGTTGTTACGCTGGGAACGATCGTTGTAACGAGAGTGCAGAAATTAGATGTCAGCCTTGCATTTCTACTAACATTTATCGGCTTATTGTATTGGCGCCAGGTGTATGTGCTTGGATGGCCAATGGATCATTTTATTCACTCGGTAAGTACAGGAAGTTTATTGCTATTTACATTTTTTATGATCAGTGATCCAAGAACTTCTCCCAATCATCCGATAGCAAGAGTAATCTGGGCGATTTTGATAGCAGCTGTTTCGTTTTACCTCGCTGCATTTAAATGGAAATACAATACTGTCATTTGGGTATTGGTCGCTGCAGCACCCTTGGTGCCATTACTCGATAAAATCTTCAAGTCAAAAGAATTTCAATGGAGCTTATCCGTTATTCAATTCAATTTTATTCTCAAACTAAAACAAATAGTCATGAAGCCGGTTATGAAAAAAGGTGCTGCTGTTATCCTTCTTATTTCGATGATAACCCATGAAGCAATTGCTTTTTGCGGATTTTATGTAAGTAAGGCAGACGGCACATTAAAAAACAAAACATCACAGGTAATCCTGGTAAGAGACGGGAACAGGAATGTTATAACTATGTACAATGATTTTAAAGGAAACCTGAAAGACTTCGCCATGGTGGTGCCCGTACCTGTCGTATTGGAAAAAAAGGATATCAAGGTAGTTGATCAAACGATTTTCAATACGCTCAATGAGTACAGCAAACCACGGTTGGTAGAATATTATGATCAAAATCCATGTGCCATTTATGATTACGACAAACTGAGTGCAAGCTCAGCCATGGAAGAAACGGTCGTGTCGGGTTTTGGTGCATTTCGGTCCAAACAAGAAAATCACAAGGTGACAATAGAGGCAAAATATATTGTGGGAGAATATGATATTTTGATTCTTTCTGCTACCGAAAGTTCAGCACTCAAAACATGGCTTGATGATAATGGTTATAAAATTCCGGCCGGTGCCGATGAAGTTTTGGAGCCTTATATCAAGAGCAATTTGAAATTCTTCGTGGTAAAAGTAAATGAGAAAGAGAAGAAAAAACTCCCCGGCAATTATCTCCGCCCGATACAGATAAGCTTCAATTCACCAAAATTCATGCTGCCTATACGACTGGGAATGGCCAATGCTGATGGCGACCAGGATATGATCGTGTATGCTTTTACAAAAAAAGGAAGGATAGAAACAACTAACTACAGAACCTTATCACTACCAACAGGGAAAAATATTCCATTGTTTGTAAAAGATAATTTCGGGAACTTTTACGCAAACCTTTTCCAAAATCAATGGAATAAAGAAGGCCGGGCCTTAGCAATGCTTGAATATGCATGGGATGTAAGTCCGAAGAATTTTG
>Ga0075420_100002127_pt1 | contig 17073 bp, 11 predicted proteins | sample SoiMetdeltSBSDD4_FD_75296 | JGI IMG/M metagenome (GOLD analysis project Ga0075420, IMG submission 75296) | Bulk soil microbial communities from a Populus tree surrounding site in Tennessee, USA - Soil MetaG P. deltoides SBSDD4 | ecosystem: Environmental > Terrestrial > Soil > Tree plantation... | reverse complement strand
GCGGGCTCGATCTGGTGGCTTGTCTGAGGTCCGCGACCTCACGGCCGCGCTCGCGCGGCTCGAGCGCTGGACGCTCCCGCTCGCCATTGCCATCCTGTTCGCCTACCCGAATCCGCTGGTGCCGGTCGCGTTGGCCGTGGTCGTCGCGAGCGGTGCGACGCGCCTGGTCCTGGTCGGCGCTCGGGCGCGGCTGGCCCCGGTCGACCCGTGGCTGGTGCTGCTGGCGGTGGGGACGGTCCTCGGGCTGGCCGTGGCGCACCATCAGGACGCCGCGCTGCTGCGATTCACGGGGGTCGTCGGGGCGCTGGCGACGTTCTACGCCGTGCGGGGCTACGTCACGACCGCGCGCGAGGTCCGGCTGGCGGGCCTGGCCGCGATGGCCGGGACGGCGCTCGGGATCGTGGCCGTGCTGGCGCTCCTGCGCGGCGATCTCCCCGGGAGTCCGGTCACGAGCGGGCTGGCGCCGCTGCTGGCGCCGTTCGCCGTCTTCCCGGGCGTGTCCGGCGACACGTTGGAGGTCAACGCCCGGTTCACCATCCACCAGTACGGCCTGGCGCACCTGCTGGTCGTCGCGGCGGTCTTCGCGGTCGCGGCCGTGGCGCTCGGGCGGTCGCGGGGGCTGGCGCTCGGCGGCGGGATCGCGCTGGTGGTGCTGGTGCCGCTGCTGCTGGCGACCCAGGCGCGGGGTGCCTTCCTGGCCCTGGCCCTGGCCGCGACCGCCATCGCGGCGTTCAGGACGCGGCTGGCGTGGCTGATCGTGCCTCTGGCCGGCGGCCTGCTCTACGTGCTGCTGGCACGAGGCACGATCTCGCGCGGCGTCGAGGCCGAGTGGCTGAACCAGCGGCTCGGCTACTGGACGGGCACGCTCTCGCTGCTGGGCGACGTGCCGCTGACCGGCGCCGGCCTGGGGATGCGGACCTTCGCCGAGGTGTTCGCCTGGTACCACCAGCTCCCCGATCCGTACCAGGTCTCGCATACCCATAACGTCGTAGTCCAGGCGTACGCCGAGCAGGGGCTGCTCGGGGCGATCGGTCTGACGGGGCTGCTGGTGGTGGGCGCGGCGCTCGGTCTGCGGGCGACGCGGCGCGCGAGCGGCCCGACGCGCTGGCTCGTCGCAGGCTCGGCAGGTGGCTTTCTGGGATCGGCGATCTACGGGATGACGGACCAGGTGCCGACGAACAACTTGAGCCTGGCGCTGGTGCTCGGGCTGCTGGCGATCGCGCTGAGCGCCGACCGGATCTGGCGGCCGACCACGGCCCCGGGAGTGAGAGAGGCGCCCGAGCGAAGCGGCCATCCTGGCCGCGCTCCCGGCGGACGGCGGCGGGTCGCGCTGGCGGCGCTGGCGATCCTGGCACTGGTCGGGCTGGCAGGACTGGCGCCACGCTGGGTCAGCGGTCTCTACCTCAACGCCGGATCGAACCAGCTGTTGGCGGCGGTGCTCGACCGATCACGCGACCCGGACCTGCGGGCCGCGCGGCTCCAGCGGGCCGACGCGGCATTGTCCGAGGCAGTGCGCTGGAACGGGCGCAACGTGCCGGCCTTGCGCAACCTCGCCTGGGCCAGGCTGCTGCGCTTCGACCACGTCGGGGCCGTCTCGGCGGTTGAGTCGGCGTATCGGCCGGACCTGACCGCGTTCGAGCGGGCGCAGCTCGCCCGGCTCGCGAGCGACGCCGGGCAGGTCGGCCTGACGATCAAGCTTTACCAGGAGGGCGGCGACGAGGCGCGGCTGAAGCAGCTCGCCGAGCGGCTCTGGACCTCGCGGCGCTGGCACGACGCCGCGCTCGCCTACGCTGGCCTGACCGAGATGAACCCGGACGAGGCGGAGTACATCTCCAACTTTGCGAAGGTGGTGCTGGAAGGGGGCGGCGACGATACGGAGGCCGTGACGGCGCTGGTGACCGCGGCGCGGCGCAAGCCCGAGGCGGCCCGCAACCTCGCCCGGCAGCTCGTGCTGACCGGCGAGCCGTTCCGGGCGAACGAGAAGCGGCAGGGCGGCAACTTCCCGGCCGCGCGCTTCTGGTTCACCCTGGCGAGCCAGGTGGACCCGACCTACGACCGCCCGGAGGTGGAGCTTGGCTCGATCCACTTCTATCGCGGGCTCTACGCCGAGGCGGCCGAACATTTCCACGAGGCTCAGCGAAGGGACCCGCGCAACGCCTCGACGTTCAACCAGCTCGGCGAGACGTACCTGAAGCTCGGGCGGACCGGCGAGGGCGTCCGCTTCTACGAGCAGGGAGTCGCGCTGCGTCCCGAGCGGGCCGAGCTGCACCTGAACCTGGGTAGGGCCTACCTCGTGGCGGGGCGCCCGGAGGATGCGCGGCGCGCGCTCGGCGCGGCGATCCAGCGCGCCGAGCCCGGCTCCGAGGTCGACGTGGCGGCGCGCGAGGAGCTGGCGCGGCTCGGGACGGGCGGATAGCGCGCGTGGCGATCACCGACTCGGTGCGGGGCTGGTCCCCGGCCCACGCGACCAGAATGCCGGCCGTTCGCGCGGCGTGGCTGGAGGCGGCGGCTGCCGCACTACTGCTAGCGGTGGCCGTGGTGATGCGGGTGGTGAACCCCGGCGTCTACAGCGGCCTGTTCGACGAGGGGATCCGCGTCGAGCAGCTCTACCTGATGTCGGCGGGCTATCGGCCGTTTCGCGACATCTTCGCGGCGCAGGGGCCGCTCTTGTTAGACCTGCTCCACCCGTGGTTCGTGCTGTTCGGGCAGGATCTGGTCGCGGCTCGCTGGTCGGTCGGGGTGTACTCGCTGGTCGGGCTGGCGGGGGCCTACTGGCTGGCGCGGCTGGTCGGCGGACCGCTGGCGGCGATCACGGCGGCGGCGCTGCTGGTGTTGAGCCCGCTCTATCTCGAAGGGTCGCGGATCGCGCTGGCGGAAGTACCGGCCCTGGCGCCGGCGACGTTCGCGGTCGGCGCGGCGGTCGTCTACGCGCGGAGCGGGAGTCGGCGCTGGCTCGTCGCCTGCGGCGTGCTGCTGGCGGTCAGCCTGCTGATCAAGCCGATCACGCTGGCGGCCGGGGTGCCGGCCGGGCTGGCGGTGTTGAGCCGCTGGCGGTACGGGCTCCAGCGGATGCTGGTGGACGGGCTGCTGCTCGGGGCGCTGGTGGCGGCGCTGGGCGGCGTGGTGGTGGTCGGCGTCGGGCTGGCCGGCGTGTTCGACCAGATCATCGCCTACCGGATGGAGAGTCGGGGCAGCGAGGGGTGGAACCTCTGGAAGAACCGCGTGGCGCTGGCTCGCGCCCTCTCGTTCGAGGCGGCGGCGCTGCCGTGGCTCGGGGTGGCGGCGGGGGTGCTGCTGGTGGCGCGGCGGACCGTGGACGGGGCGCTGGTGGTGTCGTGGGCGGCGGCGAGCGTGGCGCTGCTGCTGGCGTACTCGCCGCTGCACGGCAAGCACGCCGTCGTGATGATCCCACCCCTCGCGGTCCTGGCGGGGGTGGGGATCGGGCAGGCGGTGGCGCTGCTCCGGGCGGCCGGCCCGGTCGTGCCCGCGCGGGCCGTGCGGGTGGCCGCGGCCGTCGGTCTGGCGGTGCTGGTCGGGTGGTATGCGACGGCGGCACCGGCGCTCGCGGCTCAGAGCGGCCAGCTGCTCAAGGTGACAGCCGACACAGACGTCGATCCGGCCGTCGAGCAGTACGCCGACGCGGTGGCCGTGATCCGCACGCTTACGGCGCCGAGCGACTTTGTGGTGACGGACCATCCGTACCTGACGTTCCTGGCCGGCCGGCTGGTGCCGCCGCTGCTCGTGGATACGTCGCGGTCGCGGATTCGGTCGCGGTCGCTCAGAGGCGCCGAGGCGATTGCCCAGGCGACGCCGTACGACCCGGCGCTCGTGGTCCTCTGGGCGGACCGGCTGCGCGGCCTGGGCGAGTTCAAGCGCTGGGTCGAGGAGAACTACCGGCTGGTGAAGGTGTACAACCGCCGAAACGACCTCGATCGGGGCATCTACGTCCCCGAGACGCGCGACTCGGCCGAGGTCCGTGCCCTCCTCCAGAGTCCGGCCGCCGTGCCCTTGCGGGCCGACTTCGCGGAAGGGCCGCTGCTGGTGAGCGCGCTGCTGGACCGGACCGAGATCCGACCGGGCGAGGGCGCGAGCGTGACGCTGGAGTGGGAGTCCACACGCCCGCTGCGGGCCGACTTCCACGTCTTGACCGTCCTTCGGGGCGCCGACGGCCAGGCCTGGGACCAGCAGCAGGAGTCACTCTCCGGCGGGAGCGACGCGACGACCGACTGGGAGGTGGGCCGCTGGCTGTTCCAGAGCACGTTCGTGCGGACGGACACGACGGTGCCGACCGGCGAGTACGAGGTCGTGGTTTCGGTGTACGACTCGCGCACTCGACAGAAGGCCAGGTTGCCGGATGGGCGCGAGGAGCTCGTGGTCGGGCGCGTGACAGTCCGTTAGCGGGCGAGCAGCCAGGTGAACAGGTCGAGCGGATGATCCACGGTGGGCCGGCCGATCACGATGGGGACGGTCAATGGGGTGCCCGAGGGCGAAAGCTCGCGGCGCGGCTCGACCTGATACGGGACGATCTGGAGTCGGTAGGTGCCGGGCCGGAGCCGAAATCCGAGCGGTAGCTCGTGGTAGTCGCCGATCACGGTGCCCACGGGCCAGGTGTTCGTCGGCGAGGTGCCGAGGGCGGGATGACGCTCGTCCTGGACGGCGAGGACGGCGCCGTCAGCATCGAGGAGCCGTACGGACACCGCGTAGGCTTCGGCGAGCGGCGCGTCCGCGCGCCATGAGATCGTGACCGGCAGGACGCCGCCCGGACGTGGGCGCCAGTCGTGCGTGTCGAGGTGGAGGAACGTCAGGCCGCCCTCGAAACGGACGCCCTCGCCAGCCGCCGAGGCGGCTGGGGGCGGGTACACCTGGATCAGCGGCCCGACCGATGAAGTGACTCCGCGCGACTCGACGCCCGGGAGGGTGCGGGTGATGTAGACGGTCCGGCCGGCCGCGCGGGATTCGGCCAGCGTCTCGTCCAGGCGCTCGATTGGGTAGCGGATCGTCAGGTCAGGGCGGAGGCCTTCGACACGCTGGAAGTACCAGAGAACCGTCGCCTGCTCCCAGTCGCAGACGATGAAGGCATCCGTGGCGGCCAGACTCGTCGCGAGGCGCCCGAAGCGCTCCGCGACGGGCGAGCGCTGGAGATCCTGGCGCCAGGCGTCCATCGTCTCGGCGCCGACCTCGGAGCGGACCAGGGGGATCACGCCGCGCGCCCAGGCGGAGCCGGCCTGGACCAGCAGGACCGCCGCGAACAGCGCGGACGGGAGCACCGTCGGGCGCTGTGGGAGGCGACGGGCGAGCCAGCGGATGGAAGCGTCCAGCCCGAACGCCAGCCAGACGGCCCAGATCAGGAAGCCCGGCAGGTAGAAGACCCAGTGGCGCGGGAGCTGATAGTTCGACTCCAGCAGGTAGCTCGCGCCGAGGACGGCCTGCGGCACGAACGCCAGCACGAGTACCGTGCCGAGCCGCCAGTCGCGCCGGAAGGCGATCACGAGGCCGAACAGGCCGAGAGCGGCGCCGAGCGGCCCGAACGAGCGCACCAAAACCCGGCCCTCCTCCGCGAGCCTCCCGCCGAACGCCGCGTCCGGTCGGATCTGGGAGGTGTAGCCGCGATCGAGCAGGTACTCGAAGAAGGCGGCGGGCGTGTCCATGGGCCAGCTACCGGGCGGCAGGCCTCGTGCACCGGCCCACGGGACGTAGGCGTAAAGCGTGAGAGGCGCAGCGCAGAGCATCGCGGCGATGAGGAGCGGTCGGAGCTGGCCTGGGCGCCAGCCGGAGAGGAAGAGGCCCACCAGAAGCGCAGGAGCCGCCAGCAGCATGCTCCGGTGGTGCGCCAGGCTCAGCCCGAAGGCAAACGCCAGCGTCCAGAGCCGGCCATGCGTCGGCCGGGCGCGCCAGCGCAGGAACAGCAGGAGCACCAGCGCCAGGAACAGGCCGTTCAGGGTGTACTTGTCGCCGCGCACGGCCTGCGACCACCACAGCTCAACGAACGCCAGGCTCAGCGCGGCGAGCGCCGTGGCCACGCGGCCGGCGCCGACCTCCCGCGCCAGCCCGACGAGCACGCCGACCGCGCCGGCAGCGATCAGCGCGTCGAGCAGGTTGAGGCGGTAGGCGACGCTGCCGATCGGTACGAAGCTCCAGGCGTAGTGGAGGAGCACCTGGAGGGGGTAGCCGGTCGGGTGGGTCAGGCCGAGGATCGGCGGGACGAACTGCAGCTCGCCGGCGTCGCCGCCGAGGACACCGCGCGAGAGGGTCAGCAGGTAGACGGCGAAGGCGACGGCCCCGACGGCCAGCGCGAGGTTGCGGTCCCGTCGGGCGAGCCAGCCGTGCCGGACGCTCGACGCCGTTGGTGCTGGCGTCCCGATGCCCGCCGGACGGTGGGCAGCAGAAACGCCCTCGCCTCCGGGTCTGGAGGCGAGGGCGCCAGTTGGAGCGTCATGCATCGTCGGGGCGGGCCCGGCGGGGCGTTCGCCGCACCGCTCGGTCTACGAGCCCGCCTCGGTGGTGACGGTCTCGCCGGCCGCGCTCGACGATGACCCTGCCGGGCGGCGGACTCGCCGTCGACGCGGCGCTCGGGTCGCCGTCTCGCCCGCATCGGCCGCGGGCTCGGCCGACGCGGACTCGCCGTTCGGAGATGTTGCCGAGGACGCGCCGGCGGACTCAGCAGCACCGCCGGCCGGCCGGCGGGTGCGTCGGGTTGTGCCGGAGCGCGACGAGCGGCCCGAGCGAGCGGGGCGGCCGGCGTCGGCGGCCACCGCCGTCGCGACGGCCTCCTGTGCACCTGGCGTGTCCACGGTTTCCTCGGCCGACACCGGCGCGAGCTGGGGGAACGCCTCGTCGGCGACCGGCTCGACCGGGACGGCCTCGGTGACGACCGCGTCGGGTGCCAGGCCCTGGGTGACGGACCCGAGGTCCGGGGCGGCGGCGTCGACCGGCGTCGACGCTTCGTCGCCGCGGTCCGAGCCGCTTCCCGTACCGGCAGACTCTGCTTGGTCCGCCGTCGAAGCCGACGCCGACGGCCTCAGCGGCACGTCGGGCGGCCCAAACGAGCTGAACGAGGTCCGCGCGATCCGTCGGGGTGCGGGCGGCCGGGCAGGCTGCTCGGCCCGAGCCGGCTCCTCGACCGGGGCCGGCGCCGTGAGGCTCGACGTCGCCGACTCGGCCGCTCGGTCATCCTCCTCGGGCCCCGGCGGGCCGGACTGGTCGCGCGAGGCCAGGAGCTGGAGGACGGCGTTGTCGATGTCCTCCGGGCTGGTCCCGGAGGCCGCGGCGGAGCTCCGATCGACCTCCGAGCCGTCACCCTCGTCCGTGTCGTCGACGGCGTCCTGGAGCGCGCCGGCCTGGATGTCGGCATCGCCGACGCCGCCCAGCCCGGTGCGCCGCCCACGGCCACCCCGTCGACGCCGCCGGCGCGGTCCAACCTCGCCCGTGGCGACGCCGCTATCGTCGGACGGCACGTCCTCGCCGAGCGGTGTCGGCGCGGCCGGGGCCGGCAGGGCGCGATCGACCTCGGCGGGAGCGGCGGCCGGTGGGGTCTCGTCGTACCGGCGGCGTGGCGTCCTGGACGGCGCGAGCGGCGGCGGGGCCGACGCCGCGATCCCGGAGGATCGCGAAGAGGTCCGTCCGCCGGCGCCGATCGGGCCGGCTCCCAGGGCGCCGCTGCCGAGGCCGCCGCCGTATGGCTCGCTGCTCGGCCGGCGGGACTCGCGGAGGCGTCGCTCGCGGGCCGGAGCGCGTCCCATGGGCGCCTCGAGCTCCGAGACGCGGTCCAGCTCGCGCAGGAGCTGGCGGTAGGTGATGAAGACGTTGGACATCTCCACCAGCGGGATCGCGGTGAGGTCGCTGCCGAGCACGACGACGGCGGCTCCCCGCTGCTTGGCGATGCGGGCCAGCGGGATCATGTCCTTGTCGCTCGTCGCCAGGACGAAGACGTCGGGGGCGACGGTCCAGAGGAGGTCGACGCCGTCGGCCACCATCACGGTATCGGCCAGGCTCTTGCCCTCGCGCGGGCTCCCCTCTGGGCGCATCACGGGCGCGAAGACGGGCTCGATGCCGGCCTTGTAGACGGCCAGGCGCTCGGAGAGCAGGTTCCACTCGGCGTAGGCGCGGGCCGAGACGAGCGTGCCGTAGCTCTGGGCCAGGGCGATCAGGGCCTGGAGGTCAAGCTCGGTACCGGGTGCGTCGCGGCTGTGGCAAATCTGGAGATTGTCCCAATCGATCAGCATCACGACGGTCTTTGAGCGGTCGGTCACATGCATCCTCCCCCGATCCTGCTCGAAGTGTACCAGTGAAGGCGCGAAATCGAGGGATCCGGGCGTTCAAGCGCCGTTCCAGAGTGTCACGCGGCTCTCGTGGGCGCGGCCATCTCTGTCGTCGCTTACGCTTTCTACAACGGAAGTATCCCCTATCGAATTCCGTTTCTGCCGCGAATTCGAATGGAGGCAGGCGCGGCAGCCGGGTGCGTCGCACTTCGACGACGTCACCAGGCCGTCATACCTCCGTCGACTGCAAGGATCTGGCCAGTGACGTAGCTGCTGGCGTCGGAAGCGAGAAACAGCACCACGCCTTTCAGCTCCCCGGGGCGGCCGATGCGGCGCATCGGGTTGGCGGCCGCCAGACGGTCCTCGATCAGGCCCTTCGTCATGCGGGTCGGGAAGAAGCCCGGCGCCACGGCATTGACCGTCACGCCGTGCCCGGCCCACTTGACGGCGAGGTCGCGGGTCAGGGCGACGACGGCGCCCTTGCTGGCGGTGTACCCGACGGCGTCCATCATCTCCGGGTCCTGACCGATCAGGCCGGCGACGGACGCCACGTTGACGATCCGGCCCGAGCCGCGCTCGATCATGCCCCGCCCGAACGCCTGACAGCAGAAGAACGTGCCGGTGGCGTTCACGTCCAGGACCGAGCGCCAGCGGTCGGCCGGCATCTCCAGCGCCGATGCGCCCCAGCTGATGCCGGCCGCGTTCACCAGGATGTCGACCTGGGGGTGGCGTTCGAAGACGGTCCGGGCCAGCGCCTCGACCTGGCCCGGGTCCGCGACGTCGCACGCGAGCGCGCTGGCCTCGATGCCGGCCGCCCTCAGCTCCTCCTCGGCCGGCCCGAGCCACTCCTGGCGACGGGCGGTGACGACGACCGACGCGCCGGCCTCGCCGAGCCCGTGGGCGATCTCCAATCCGAGGCCACGCGATCCGCCGGTGACCACCGCGACGCGGCCCTCAAGGGCGTACAACTCGCGAACGTGCATTACCTGAGCTCCCTCCTCCCGTCGTTGACACCTTCCGGGGCCGATGGTACGATCCTGGCAGGCGACCGGGGGAGGGCTTGCCCCTTGCCGGCGCCGGCCGCTACGCTATCGAACAACACGCTCGATGCTCGGCTCTCGCTGCTGCCTCGGGCGCAGTCGCACCCCCCTCCACATCCTCTGCCGGGTCTCGGCCTGGTGTCCCCACCGGCGAGCCTCGGTTTCCCCCACACGCTCCACAGGTCGATCCTCCGACATACCGAGGTGCCGCGACGCCATGGATGAGATGCGTCCATTTCTCGACGATCTCCGTCACGGGAATATTCGTCGAGCGCTGACCGAGAACCGCGTCTTCAAGAGTATCTTCCGCACCGGGTACCCGAGCACCCCTCGGAACCAGGCGCTCATCATGTTCAACAACGTCTTTCTGCACCTGCACCCGGTGCGGATTCGACGTGAGAGCCTGAAGATCACCTACACGTTCTGCCTCGGCGGCCTCTCGTTCTTCCTCTTCTTGCTGCTGACGGTGACCGGCGTCCTCCTGATGTTCTACTACCGCCCGGCCACGGCGGTCGCGTACCAGGACATGAAGGACCTCGAGACGGTCGTGACGTTCGGGCTGCTGCTGCGGAACCTGCATCGGTACGCGGCGCACGGCATGGTCATTACGGTCTTCTTACACATGGTGCGCGTCTTTTACACGGGTGCGTACAAGGCGCCCAGGGAGTTCAACTGGATCGTCGGCGTGATCTTGCTGACGCTGACCTTCCTCCTGAGCTTCACCGGCTACCTGCTGCCGTGGGATCAGCTCGCGATCTGGGCCGTGACGGTCGGCACGAACATGGCCGGCGCGACGCCGATCATCGGCGATTCGGTGAAGTTCGCGATCGTCGGAGGCTACGAGATCGGCGACAACACGCTGATCCGTTGGTACGTCCTGCACGTCATCGCGCTGCCGCTGCTGACGGCACTGTTCATGACGGTGCACTTCTGGCGCATCCGCAAGGACGGCGGCATCGCCGGCCCGCTGTGATGGCGAAGGCCGGGTCTATGCGAACGAGAAACGGAGCCCGCTGATGTCGGACAATCCGCTCGAAAAGACGCCGGACATGGCGAACCTCACGCCCGCCGAGCGGGCGCGAATCTACAAGGAGCGCGCCGCGGCGGCCGGGATCGGGAGGCCGCCCGCGGCCGGCCAGGATGGTGCGCCGCCCGCTCCCGCCGCGCCGACGCCGGCCGCCCCGGCCCCGGCCGAGCGGGCCGCTCCCGCGGCGCGTCCGGCCGGAGGAGCTGGGGGAGGCGCCGGAGCCCTGACGCCGCAGCAGCGGGAACGGCTGGCGGCGGCGGTCCAGCGTGGCCCCGGTGGTGGCGCCGCCGGCGGTGCGGCGGCAGCGACCGCCGCGCCGGCAGCCGCGGCGACGGCCCGCCCGAGCGCCGTCGAGGCCCAGTCGCAGCGGCTGGTCTATGTCTGGCCCCACCTGGTGACGATCGAGTTCCTGGCGTCCGTGCTGATGCTGGTGTCGATGATCGTGATCTCGATGATCATCCAGGCACCGCTCGAAGGTGTGGCGAACGCGGACAAGACGCCGAACCCGTCCAAGGCGCCGTGGTACTTCCTGAACCTCCAGGAGCTGCTGCTCCACATGCACCCGGCCCTCGCCGGCGTGCTGATTCCGTCCGGTGCCCTGGCGCTGATCGCGATCATCCCGTACTTCGACCGCGACAACAGGGACGTCGGCAAGTGGTTCGGGACGCCGAAGGCGCTGGCGATCACCTGGTTCATGACCTGGTACACGACGATCTGGCTGTTCGCGCTGGTCCTGTTCGACGAGTTCATCGGCGTCAAGCCGATGATGAACAACCTCGAAGCGAGGACCGGGATCTCGCTCTTCACGTGGCCGTTCGTCGTGAACGTGATCGTCCCGATGATCTTCATGAACGGGCCGATCCTGCTGATGGTCTGGCTGCTCAAGAAGACGATCAAGCCCGATGGCGCGCGCGACTGGATGATCGCGCTGTTCACCGGGTTCTTCATCGCCTATGTCGTCTTGACGATCGTCGGGACATTCATGCGGGGCCAGGGCATGCACCTGATGTGGCCGTGGGACCCGAAGATGATCAGAATCGAGTAGCAATCAACGCGCAACGACCGGCGGGGCCGATTCTCAGACGGGTCGGCCCCGCGAACCGCCCGATCGCGGGCTGGTGGAGGACTTGATGGCGAGACAGGCTCCCGAGCAAGGGCTGTTCTACCCGGGCGCCGAGGCGGCGGCTGAGGCCGAACGCAGGGCGGCCTCGCCCAATCCCGGTGCGGACGTCCCGGTCGAGATCAGGCGCGGGTTCTGGTCGCGGCGGACGCTGCTTCGCTGGGCGGGCTGGGGCACGCTGCTGGCGCTGGTGGGCCAGTGGCTCGCCGGGTTCGGCATCTTCTTCTGGCCGAAAAAGGTCGGCGCGTTCGGCGGCGAGGTGCTCGGCGGCGCCGTCAGCGACTTCCAGGTCGGCGACGTCAAGATAATCCAGTCCGGCAAGTGCTACGTCTCGCGGGTTCCGGAGGGCATCCTGGCGCTCTGGTGGAAGTGCCCGCATCTGGGCTGCACCGTGCCGTGGAAGCCGGACGACCCGACGATGGACAGCCTCGCCGGCAAGGGGCGGTTCAACTGCCCGTGCCACGGATCGCTGTACGACCGCTACGGGAACATCATCGCCGGCCCGGCGCCGCGCCCGATGTTCCTGTTCAAGACGACGATCCGCGACGGCAAGATCTACATCGATACGAACCCCACGGCGGCCGAGGGTCTGGCTCGACCAGCCGATCACGTCAAGAGCGATCCGACTCCGATCTAGCTCTCTGGCAGGAGGATTCACAGCATGCAATTGAGCGCGGGGGCCGTCATCCTGTTCGTCGGGATGGTGCTCTTGCTCGGGCTGCTGGTGGCGTACGCCAGCGGCGTCGGCCGGCGCGCCCACGAGGACATCCCCGACGTCCCGACCGGCAACCCCTCGATGGAGCGGAAGGTCGTAGCGACGCTCGGACTGCTGATACTTTCCGGCCTCCTGCTGACCGGCTACAGCTTCGTGGAGCCGCGCCGCCAAGAGCAGGCGCTGGCCCGTCAGGAGGGGATCGGGATCCACCGCGGCATCGAGAATTACACCACGCTCTGCGTCAGCTGCCACGGCATCGACGGCACCGGGGCGGTGGTTCCGGACACCAATCCGCCGCTGGTGGCGCCGGCCCTCAACCGACCGGACTTGCGGCCCGACCCGAACGACAAGGACGCCTTCAACGAGCGGTACAACTTCGTCAATAAGACGATCCATCGCGGCCGGACGGGGACGCCGATGCCGGCCTGGGGCCGGACGGACGGCGGCTCGCTCCTGGACGAGCAGATCCACGAGCTGACGTTGCTGATCCTCAAGGGCGATCAGAAGCTCGAGGTGTACGCGCCTGTCGCTGGCAAAGTTCCGTGGGAGCTTGCCACGGAGATCGCCAAGGAGAAGATCGCCCACGGCGCGCCCGAGCCGCAGCGGCCGACGATGGATATGGCGCAGTTCTCGCCGGAAGAGGCGGCCGGGGCCAGGATCTTCACCGGCAAGGGCGGCTGCGTAGGGTGCCACAACGCCGGCAGCGGCGGTGGCGCGACCGGACCGAACCTGAGTCAGATCGGTGTGACGGCTGCCGAGCGGAAGCCCGGCATGGACGCCTCGGCGTACATTCACGAGTCGCTGGTCCAGCCGCAGGCGTATCTCGTCTCCGGTTACGGACCGCTCATGCCAAGCTTCCAGGGAACGCTCACGCCTCAGGAGATCGATCAAGTTACGGCGTTCCTACTGACCAGGAAGTAGTCGCGGCCCGCCATACGGAACATCGGAGGCCACGCGGAGCGATCCCACGTGGCCTCGCCGCGTTTGACGTTATTCAGTGGCGGTACTGGCCACGGGTACACTCAAGCGGTGAACGTCTCGGTCTGGAGAGCCTGGATGGACAATCAGACGCGCGCCCGCGTCCTCGTCGACGATCTGAAGCTGGAGCGGGCCCCGGTCGCCTTTGCGTTCGTCGACGCGCCGCCCGAGGGGATCGCGGTGACGGCGGCCACCGAGCCGGCGGCCTGCACGTTCTGGCGGCAGGCCGAGCATGGGCTGTTCTACGCCGCGGCCGATCGGCATCAGGAGTGCGGCGTCGGCGCGATGACGATGGGCTTCGACGTGCCAGTCGAACGGATGTCGGCCGCGATGGAGCTGATCGACTCGATGGTGAACATCGGGTACCTGGACATCGACGAGACGGCCCATTTGCCGATGGTCCAGAAGCCGCACCAGGGCATCGTCTACGGCCCGCTGGCGAGCTTCCCGCTGGAGCCCGACGTGGCGCTGGCGATCGTCACGCCGGCCCAGGGGATGCTCCTGGCCGAGGCGAGCGATGCCGTGACCCTGCGCGAGGAGCCGGGCCTGCCGACGATGGGCCGGCCCGCTTGCGCGGCCGTCGCCTGGTCCGCGAACCGGGGCGCGGTCGCCATGAGCCTGGGATGTGTCGGCGCGCGGACGTACGCGGAGGTGCCGGACGACCGCGTTCTCGTGGTGATACCGGGCGCAGCGCTCGACGGGATCGCGGAGCGTCTCGGGACGCTGGCGCAGGCGAACCGCGACCTGGCGGCGTTCCACGTGAAGAAGAAGGCGGATTTCGCGGCGGCAGCGGCCGGCGGCGAGACCACGACGGCCTGAACGCCGCACGGGACCACCGAGACGTTCGATGCACGTGCTTCTGCTCTCCACCTATGAGCTGGGACACCAGCCGCTCGGCCTGGCGCGGCCGGCGGCCGAGCTGACGGCGGCCAGCCACGAGGTCCGCTGCCAGGACCTCGCCGTCGAGTGTCTGGACGAGGCGCTGGTCACGTGGGCCGGGCTGGTCGGGATCTCGGTCCCGATGCACACGGCGACCCGGCTCGGCGCGCGGCTCGCCGCGCGGGTCCGGGCGCTGAATCCCGGGGCGCACGTCGCGTTCTACGGCCTCTACGCCTCGTTGCACGCCGACGTCCTGGTGGGCCGGCTGGGGGACAGCGCGATCGGCGGGGAGTACGAGGCGCCGCTGGTGGCGCTCGCCGATGCGCTGGACCGGGTCGATGGGGTGACGGGCAGGCTCGGGCCGGTGCCCGGCGTCAGGACGGCGGCGGACGACGGTGGCGTGTTCCTGGGGCGCCAGTCGTTCGGGCTGCCACGCCGCGACCTGCTCCCGCCGCTCGATCGGTACGCGCGGGTCGATCTGGGGACGCACCAGAAGCTGGCGGGCTACGTCGAGGCGAGCCGAGGATGCGCCCATCGCTGCCTGCACTGTCCGATCACGCCGGTCTACGGTGGACGACTGCGGATCGTGGGGCGGGACGCGGTGCTGGAGGACGTCGAGCAGCTCGTGCGGATGGGAGCCGAGCACGTCACGTTCGGCGATCCGGACTTCTTCAACGGGATCCGGCACTCGCTGCGGATCGTCGTGGAGCTCCACGCGGCGTTCCCGCACCTGACCTACGACGTGACGATCAAGGTCGAGCACCTGCTGGAGCACCGCGCGCACCTGGCGACGCTGGCGCCGACGGGCTGCCTGTTCGTCGTCTCGGCCGTGGAGGCGGTGCACGATCGCGTCCTGTCCCACCTCGCGAAGGGGCATTCGGCGGCCGACGTGCACCTGGCGCTAGACCTCGCTGCCGAGGCCGGCCTGCCGTTGCGGCCGACCTTCGTGGCGTTCACGCCATGGCTGAGCCTGGACGAGTACCTGGAGCTCCTGGCGTTTGTGCGGTCGCGGGGGCTGGTCCGACACGTCGACCCGGTCCAGCTCGCGATCCGGCTGCTGGTACCGAGGGGCTCGAGCCTGTACGGGACGCCGTCGCTCGCGCCGTACGTCGGCGAATTCGACGCCGAGACGTTTTCGTACGCCTGGCGCCACCCCGATCCGAGGATGGATGCGCTGCAGCGGGAGGTGGCGGCGGCGGTCGAAGCGGCCTCGCGAGCCGACGAGCCACCGGAGGCGACGCTGGCGACGGTGGAGCGGCTGGCGCTCGCGGCGGCCGGGCGCCCGGCGCGATCGGGCGGCGGGGCGGCGGGTGTCGTGCCGACGCTCCCGATGGCCGCGTTCGTGCCGCGCCTGACCGAGACGTGGTTCTGTTGAGCGGAGCCGACGACGGACCAGTTCGGTCCGACACGGCGTACCGAGCAGGCGGTGTGATGCGATGAGCGACGGCAGGCCGATCCGGGGGCGACGACGGGCATATCGGGAGCTCGGCGAGGCGCCGCGCCGCATCCTCCTCCTGATGGCGGCCAAGACGTACCGCGCGAAGGCGTTCATGACGGCGGCCCGCCGCCTCGGCGTCGACGTGGTGGTTGGCTCGGACGAGCCGGGGCCGCTCTCGCGGAGGACGAACGGCGCGCAGATCGGCCTGGACCTCGGGCGGCCGGCGCGCTCGGCGACGAAAATCGTGCAGATCGCCGAGGAGCGCCCGTTCGACGCGATCGTCAACGTGGACGACGCGACGACGGTGGTGGCGGCGCAGGCGGCGACCCGGCTCGGGCTGGTTTCCAACTCGGTAGACGCGGCCCGGATCACCCGCGACAAGTACCTGGCGCGGCGGGCGTTGCAGCGGGCCGGCCTGCTCCATCCGCGCTTCCGGCGGATCACCGTCGACGCGGATCCGAAGGTCGAGGCGCGGCGCGCCCCGTTCCCCTGCGTCCTGAAGCCGGTCGCCCAGTCCGCCAGCCGGGGCGTGATCCGGGCGAACGATCCGACCGAGTTCCAGGCGGCGTTCCAGCGGATCGCGGCGATGCTGGCCGCCGACGGGAAGGGCCAGCGCAAGATCGTCGTCGAGGCGTTCATCCCCGGGCCGGAGGTGGCGCTCGAAGGACTGCTCGACCGGGGCACGCTCCGGGTGCTGGCGCTGTTCGACAAGCCGGACCCGCTCGACGGGCCGTTCTTCGAGGAGACGATCTACGTTACGCCCTCCCGGCACTCGGAGGCGGTCCAGAGCCAGATCGTCGAGACCGTCGAGCGGGCAGCGGCGGCGTTCGGGCTGCGGCACGGCCCGATCCACGCCGAGCTGCGGCTGAGCCCGGACGGGCCGGTGATCCTGGAGGTCGCGGCGCGCTCGATCGGCGGGCTCTGCTCGAACGCGCTGCGGTTCGGCGTGGACATGTCGCTGGAGGAGCTGATCCTGCGCCACGCCGCCGACCTGGAGATCCCGACCTACGACCGCGAGCAGGCGGCGTCCGGTGCGATGATGCTGCCGATCCCGCGCGGCGGGGTCCTGCGGCGGGTGCTCGGGCGGGAGGAGGCGCTGGCCGTCCGCCTGGTCGAGGGCGCGGAGATCACGATCCCGATCGGGCAGCCGGTCGTGCCGCTGCCGGAGGGGGATCGGTATCTCGGGTTCGTGTTCGCGCGGGGCCGCACGCCCGAGGAGGTCGAGGCGGCGCTGCGCGAGGCGCACCGGCGGCTGACCTTCCAGATCGTGGCGCCGGGCGAGGAGGATGACGAGGCGCCGTGCGTCGTCGCTACGCCTCGTTCGATCCTGCTGCCGCTCGCTGCGCCCGGGGTGCCGGTGCGTCGGTCCCGGGCGCGACGGGCGGCGTCGGCGAGCTGAGCCCCGACTGTCACTTCGGCGGCGCGGCTCTCACAGCCCAGGCGGGGGGGGCGGGCTCAGCCGCCCTTAGCTTGCGATTTAACCCCTCGGAGTCGAGGAGGCGGGTTTTTCAGGGGTGACCTGGTCGGGATCGTAGTATTGAGCATGATCGATCCCGTGGTGTTCAACCGCCTGCGTCGCTTCGGGGCCGGCGCGTAGGGCGCCTTCGGGGCCCGGCGC
>Ga0075420_100002124_pt1 | contig 17078 bp, 14 predicted proteins | sample SoiMetdeltSBSDD4_FD_75296 | JGI IMG/M metagenome (GOLD analysis project Ga0075420, IMG submission 75296) | Bulk soil microbial communities from a Populus tree surrounding site in Tennessee, USA - Soil MetaG P. deltoides SBSDD4 | ecosystem: Environmental > Terrestrial > Soil > Tree plantation... | reverse complement strand
CCCGCCATTATCGGCTTCTTGTTATGACTCCGCCTCAGGCAAGGTCGTAATGCGTACATTCGGAGGGCAGTGGTTCAAGGATGGCTCGCTCATGTCCGAGTTCTCGGACAGTTTCGGGAGCGCGGTCATCCGCCACAAAACCTCGCTGGCACTCCATGCCGCCAAGGTCGAGGCCGAGCTTGCCTCCAAGGCCAAGTCGGAATTCATCGCCAATATGAGCCATGAGCTCCGCACCCCGCTCAATGCCATCATCGGCTTTTCCGAGATGTTGGGCACGCTCAAGAGCAACGATCCGGAGAAGGTTGTGCTCTATTCCGGCTATATCAGGCAGGCCGCCGATCATTTGCTCGCGCTCATCAACGGCATCCTCGATGTATCCAAGATCCAGGCCGGCAAGCTCGCCGTCGAGCGCGAGCCCATGCCGCTCAAGCCGGCGGTCGAGAGCTGCCTGCTGATCATCGACGCGCGGGCTCGCGAGCGCGGCATCACCGTGACGCGCCGGCTCCCGCCCGATCTGCCGCAGCTCGATGCCGATCCGCTGCGCCTCAAGCAGATTCTGATCAATGTGCTGTCCAACGCCGTCAAGTTCACCGAGGCCGGCGGCATGGTCGAGCTCGTGGCAACGGCTTTTGGCGACGGCTTGGTCCGCATCGAGATCCGCGACAACGGACCGGGGATGACGGCGGAGGAGATCGACACGGCGATGCGGCCATTCGGCCAGGTGAGCGGCGGCTGGAGCAAGCGCCATGAGGGCACCGGCCTCGGCCTGCCGATCTCGCTGGCGCTCGCCAGGCTCCATGGCGGCGACATGCGACTGCACTCGATCAAGGGCATCGGCACGCTTGTGACCATCGACCTGCCGATCTGGCCTTGTCCGCCCCTGCCGGTCCGCGAGCCTGAATTGGAGCGAGACCGATGAAGCAAGAGCAGCCCGCCCGTCTCGGCCGCATCGTCGCGGTGACCGGCAGCCATGCCATCATCCTGCTCGACAATGGCGAAGGCTTGCCGGGTGGCGGGTCGGCCAGGAGCCCGGAGATCGGCACGCTGCTCAAGGTCGACACCACGCCGTCGATCGCCCTGGCGCTGGTCTCGGCGCTGAGCGCGCCGATGACGTCGGGCAGCGACAGCGATCAGGAGCTGAGGATCGTCGAGGTCGAGTTCATCGGCGAGCTGCCGAAAGACGAATCCGGCGCGCCGACGATGTTCCGCCGCGGCATCTCCTGCTACCCCTCGCTCGGCGATGTCGTGTCGCGGGCGACCAAGGACGAGCTTGCCATGGCTTATGCCTGCGATGCCGAGCGCTCGATCCGCATCGGCGCGATCCAGCAGGACTCATCGATCCCCGCCATGGTCAAGATCGACGAGCTCCTCGGCAAGCATTTCGCCGTTCTCGGCACCACCGGCACCGGCAAGTCATGCGCGGTGGCGCTGATCCTCAGGCGCATTCTCGAGAAGACCCCGCAAGCCCATATCCTGCTGCTCGACCTCCACCGCGAATATGCCGCGGCATTCCGCGAATTTGCCGAGCTGGTCCAGCCCGACAGCATGAACCTGCCCTTCTGGCTGCTCAACTTCGACGAGATCGTCGAGATCCTGATCGGCATGCACCCGAACCGCGACAGCGATATCGAGATCCTGCGCGAGCTCATTCCGATTGCCAGGCATCGCTACATGTCCAATGCCCGGCGCGATCTCAAGGGTGGCGCGATCCACAAGCGGGATCATCGCGATCATCAGGAGGCGAACCCGATCGGCGTCGACACGCCGGTCCCCTATCGCGCCTGCGATCTCATGGGCCTGCTCGACGAGCAGCTCGGCCGCCTCGAGCTGAAGAACGAGCTTGCGCCCTATAAGCGGCTGAAGGCGCGACTCGACACGGTGTCGCGCGACCCGCGCTACCAGTTCATGTTCGGCAGCCTCACCGTCCAGGACACCATGGCCGAGGTGCTTGGCCGGCTGTTCCGCATTCCCGTCGCGGGGCGGCCGATCACCATTCTCGAGCTTGGCGGATTGCCGTCGGAGGTCGTCAATGTGGTGGTGTCGGTGCTCGCCCGCCTTGCCTTCGATTTCGGCTTGTGGAGCAGCGGGCGGGTGCCGATCACCTTCGTCTGCGAGGAGGCGCATCGCTATGTTCCGGTCGATCGCGCCTTGGGCTTCGAGCCGACCAAGAGAGCAATCTCGCGCATTGCCAGGGAGGGACGCAAATATGGCGTGTCGCTGTGCATCGTGTCGCAGCGCCCGGCCGAGCTCGATCCGACGATCCTGTCGCAATGCAGCACCATCTTCGCGCTCAGGCTCACCAATGAGCGCGACCAAGAGATCCTCAAGGCCGGCATCGCCGACAGCGCGGCGAGCCTCCTCGAATTCGTGCCGACCATGGGCACCGGCGAGGCGATCTCCTTCGGCGAGGGCGTGGCGTTGGCCACGAGGATCAAATTCGACATGCTGCCGCCGCACGCCCTGCCGCGCAGCGCCACCGCCTCCTTCACCGGCAACTGGTCGCGCGAGGTCAAGGACGAGAACTTCCTCGCCGATGTGGTGGCACGCTGGCGCAGCCAGGCGCCAGGCGCGATCGATCAGCAGCCCTCGGCCCAGCCCCAAAGCCTTGCCGCCCTGCTCCGCCGGCTCAAGCAGAATTGAGGTGGGAGGCAGTAGGCATTAGGCAGATCGGCAGTAGTCGGAGCACTCCCCGACTGCCTGCTGTCTATTTGCCTACTGCCTGAAAAACCCCTCACCCGGTGCTTCGCACCACCCTCTCCCCGCTGACGCGGGGCGAGGGGAAAGTAAGGGGCGCCGCCCTCATTTTCCCTTCTCCCCGCTCGCGGGAAAAGTAAGAGGCGCCGGCCCTCATTTTCCCTTCTCCCCGCTCGCGGGGAGAAGGTGCCCCGAAGGGGCGGATGAGGGGTACTACTCGCTAACTCACTATTCGCTACGCGACCGCCTCGAACAGCCGACCCCAATCGTGGCGCCGCCGCACAGCGGCGGTGAGCCGCAATCCCTCCCAGAGCGTTACCTGATTGGCAGTGAGCACCGGGATTCGCAGACGCTCTTCGAGCGGTGCAATGATCGTCCATGCCGGAACTGCCGTATCGGGCACGAGCAGCGCCTCTGCGTCGCCGAGCTTGATCTCGGCCGCTTGCGCGATGAGGTTCTCAGGTCCGAATTTCGCGGCCTTCGGCCCCGAAGAGAGCGACAACCAGCGCATCGCCGTCACGGTCAATCCCGATTGTGCAAGGAACCGCTGGAAAGCTTGCGCGGCCGGTTCAGGATAGCTCGCCAGCACGGCCACCTTCGCGACGCCGAGATGCTCACACGCCCTGGCAAAAGCAAGCGACGTGCTGGATCCGGCGCAGCCTGCTGCCTCACCGATCGCATCAGCTTGCGCCCGCGCATGCTCGAGACCATGGACGAAGCTGCCGCTTGTGCACGCCCAAATCACGACGGAGGGTCTGAGGCGGCCGAGGATCGCCGCGCTTTGCCGCAGATTGTCGAGCTGCCCTGTCCGGCTGAGATGATGCACGGCATGCTCGTCGTCCCCGCCGAAGATCCGCGTGCCGATGAGCGTCACCCTGATGTTCGGGGCCGCCAGCTCGCCATAGTGATAGAGCTCATCCTCGGCCCCACAGGGCGGATAGAGGAATCCCAGCCGGATCATCGAGTCAAATGACATCGGAGGAGCTCTCGTGATGCGAGAACAGCGTCATCCGCTTGACGCTCATCGAGATGTGGCTGCGCCTTATATGGCCGACCGCTTCGAAGTCGCCGAGCTCCATGGCCTCCAGAATGTCCATCATCTCGCGACGAAAGATCGCGATCTCCTCCGGCAGGTTGAGATGCGGCACCATGGTGAGCCAGATTCGCGTGGTCTGGTAATAGAGCCGGCAAGTGATCTCCTTCAGCGGCTGATTGCCGATCATCGACGACAGCTCCTGAAAGAAATCCATGTTGAGCCGCGCATAGGCCCGGCCGTCCGGCTCCTTGACCAGGAGATCCGAGCGCGCGATCAGCGCCCGGACCTGATCGAGGTCGGCGCTCGTCCGCGGCAGCGGGTCGAGCCTTCCCATCATCTCTGCGAGCTCCATGCGCAGTCGGTAGACCTGGATCAGCGAGCCGAGATCGATATCGGTAACGAACGTCCCGACGCCATGCCGGCTCGTCAGCAGCCCCTCGTTTTCGAGCCGCGACAGCACGCGCCGGATCGGCGTGCGCGACACGCCGAACTCGCGTGCCAGGTCCTCCTCCGCCAGCCTGGCGCCGGGCTTGTACTCGAGAAGACAGATGCGATCGCGGATCAGCCGGTAGATCCGTTCATAGCGCTCGCGCGACACGCTCAACGGCTTCAGCGGCACATCCATCGAAATCATCCCGCTTCCAGCACCGCCCTTAGGAATTGGCGAGTGCGATCGTTCTTCGGTGCGCCGAACAGCTCGGACGGCGAGCCCTGCTCGGCGATCCGCCCCTGATAGAAGAAACAGACGCGGTCGGCAAACTCCTTGGCGAAGCCCATCTGGTGGGTCACCATCAGCATGGTCAGGTCATGCTCGGCGCCAAGCTTGCGGATAACGTTCAGCACCTCGCCGACGAGCTCGGGATCGAGTGCCGACGTCACCTCGTCGAACAGCATCACCTTGGGCCGCATCGCCAGCGCCCGGGCGATCGCCACCCGCTGCTGCTGGCCGCCCGACAGCTGCGATGGATAATGGCCGCGCTTGTCGGCCAGCCCGACCATCGCCAGGAGGTCGCCCGCCCGTTCCTCGGCTTCCTTGCGCTTGAGCCGGAGCACCGTCATCGGCGCCTCGGTGCAATTGGCGAGCGCCGTCATGTGCGGGAACAGATTGAAATGCTGGAACACCATGCCGATCTTGGCCCGCACCTGCCGGATGTGCCTGGCATCCGCCGGCACCAGGCGGCCATTGCGCGTCATGTGAGTCAAGGGCTCGCCCTCGACATAGATCACGCCGTCATCGATCCTCTCGAGCGTCATGATCATGCGCAGCACGGTGGTCTTGCCCGATCCCGACGGCCCGATGATCGCCACCTTCTCGCCGCGCGCCACATCGAGATCGAGCTGGTCGAGCACGGTGAGCGGCCCATAGCGCTTCGTCACCTTGTCGAATCGGACCATCGGCATTGTCATCGCGCAACCCTCCGCTTGAGATAGCGCTCGACCAGCCGGATGGCGGCGGCCGAGACCAGGCTCATGGCGAGAAAGAACAGCCCCACCAGCGTGATCGGCTCGTTGTAGCGAAAGGTCTCCGATCCCAGGATCTTCGCCGTCTGCATCAGCTCGAGCACCGCGATCGCCGAGAGCAGCGGCGTCTCCTTGAACAAGGCGACGAGATAATTGCCGAGCGCCGGCACGATCGGCGGCAGCGCCTGCGGCAGGATGATGTCGCGGAACGTCGTGGTCTGACCGAGATTGAGCGCGATCGCCGCTTCCCACTGGCCGCGCGGCACCGCTTCGAGCCCGGCGCGATAGACCTCCGAGCAATAGGCGCCGTAATGCAGCCCGAGCGCCAGCACGCCGGCGGTGAACGCATCGAGCACGATGCCGAATTCGGGAAAGACGAAGAACAGGAAGAAGATCTGGATCAGGAGCGGCGTCGAGCGGATGAATTCGACGAGCGCCGCCACCGGCCAGCTCAAGGCGGGCACCGCGAAGCGCAGGATGGCGAGCACGAGCCCGATGACCGCCGCCAGCGCGAAGCCGATGAGCGTCGCCTCGATGGTGACCACCGCCGCGCCGGCGAGGATCGGCAGGATCTCCGCCACATAGCTCCAGTCCCACAGCGTCTCGGTTTCCATCAGCGCGCTCCCCGGCCGCGCGCCAGGCCCTTGCCGAGCCGGCCCTCGAGCGACCGCATGCCGATGGTGATCACGAGCGAGATGGCGAGATAGATCAGGAGCACCAGGGTGAAGATCGGGATGGTCCGCATCGTCGTCTGGTTCATCTGTTGCGCCCGGAAGGCGAGATCGCCCAGCGTGATCAGCGACACCAGGGCCGTCGACTTGAGCAGCTCGATGAAGAGGTTGCCCCAGGGCGGCACCATGGCGACGAAGGCCTGCGGCAGGATGATCCGCCGCAGCATCTGCGGTCGCGTAATGTTGAGCGCGGTCGATGCCTCCCATTGGCCGCGCGGCACCGCCTGGATGGCGCCGCGCACCACCTCCGAGCCATAGGCGCCGACATTGAGCCCGAGCCCCAGCACCGCCACGGTGAACGGCTCGAGCGACAGGCCGAATTGCGGCAGCACGAAGAACAGCCAGAACAGCTGCACCAGCGCCGAGGTGCCGCGGAAAACCTCGACATAGGTCGAGGCCACCCACCGGATCGGCGTCGGCGCATAGAGTCGGGCGAGCCCGGCCGCGAGACCGGCGACCACCGCCAGCGCCGAGCCGAGCAGCGCCACCATGACGGTGATCCGGGTGCCTTCGAGCAGGCCCGGCATGAACACCGCCCATTGCGGCTGTGATCCGAGAACCGCGATCAAGGCGATTGTCAGGGCCAGTATCGCTACGAGCGATCGGACTCCCATGGCGACGCCATCATGCTCAGGAGATCAGCTCATTCTCCCTTGCAGAGCTGCTCCATTGTCTTGTTCGGCAGATAGTCCTTGCCGAAGCCGAACGGCTCGACAAGGGCAATGTGCTCCGGCGAGCCGATGAACTTCTTCAGCTGCTCGTTGAACGCCTGGTAGAGCTCCTTGTCGTCCTTGCGGAAGCCGAATCCGCCATGGCCCTTGACCGACTTGCCGGCAACCTCGCCGAACGGCTTGGTCGATTCGACACCTTCGCCCTTCTTGGCCATGTCGGCGATCGACAGTGCGGTGAGCGCCGCCGCATCGGCGCGGCCGGCCTGCACCGCCGCGAGCAGGCTCGATTGATCGGGCAGCACCACGAGTTGCGCCTGCGGCACGCCGGCATCCTTGGCATAGCCCGTCTCGACCGCGCCCGCCATCACCGCGAGCTTGAGGTCCTGGTTGGCGACGATCGAGCCGTAATCGGCGATCTGCTTCGGATTGCCCGCCTTCACCAGCATCGCCTGGCCGATGCCGTAGGACGGCTCCGAGAAGGCGATCTCGGCGCAGCGCTTCGGCGTGATGAACATGCCGGCGGCGATGACGTCGAACCGCTTGGCCTTGAGTCCCGGGATCAGCGAGCCGAACTCGGTGAGGACGCCGTCGACCTGCGGGATGCCGATGGCGTTGAGCACCGCCTTGGCCACTTCCGGGGCCTCGCCGGTCAGCTTGCCCTCCGGCGTTGCGAAGCCGAACGGCGCTTCATTGGCGAAACCGACGCGGATGAACCCGTCCTGCTTGGCCCGCTCGAGCGTCGAGGCGGCAAGGGCCAGCGGTGCGAGCGGCACCGCGCTCAAGCCTATTGCTGCCAGGCCGATGAAGCCGCGGCGCGTCGGATGATGCCAATTGCCCATGGTTGAACCTCCCTTTCCGCCAGTTGTGAAATGCCGGCTTCCGCTCAAGATGTATACATATTACTGGACAGGCCGCAATCGGCATGCATCATTTCCCTACAAAATTCAGCGAAATCCTAGCACGCCTCCCGGCTGCAGGACTAATGTTGTGCACATCATAGGTCAATGTATCGAAACCCCTTCAGCGATGGCGAGATCGAGAGCCGCCAGGCGGCGGTCCGCGGGATCCTTGAGGAGCGCGGCCTTGCCGGCGCCGTGTTCGCCGCCCCCGAAAGCGTGTTCTGGCTGACCGGCCTTGATCATTGGGGTTACTTCGCGCCCCACCTGCTCATCCTCCCGGTCGATGGCCGCGCCGTGCTGGTCACCCGCACCATGGAACGCGTGACCATCGAGAACCAGGTCCGAGCCGCGGATTTTCGCGGCCATTCCGACGACGTCACCGCCGCCGCCGCGGCCGCCGCGGTGCTGCGAGAGATCGGCCTCAACGACAGCCCGCTCGGCATCGAGCAATGGACCGCCGGCTTGAGCCACGGCCTCGGCCGCGAGCTCGAGGCCCGCAGCAATGTGACGTGGACCGACATTTCCGGCACGCTCGTCGACGAGCTGCGCCTCGTCAAAAGCGAGGCCGAGCAGACCCTGCTGCGTCAGGCCGCCGCCGTCACCGACAGCGCCGCCGCGGCCGCGATCGCCGCCGTCCATGATGGCGCGACCGAGCGCGAGGTCGCCGCTTCATGCCTCGCCGCCATGGTGAAGGCCGGCGGCGATCCGCCGGGCTTCGGCCCCTTCCTCAGGCCGGGCCGCCGGCTCGGCGAGGAGCACGCGACCTGGGGTGACTCTGCCTACCGCGCCGGCGAGCCGATGTTCCTCGAGCTGTCGGGCTGCGTCGCGCGCTACCACGCCCCGCTCGGCCGCCTCGTTCATCTCGGGCAGGTCCCCGCACAGGACGCGACAATGGCCGAGATCGCCATCGCCGCGTTCGACGCCGTCGTCGCCGCTCTAATCCCCGGTCGGGCGGCGGGCGATGTCTATGCCGCCTGGCAGGCGGTGGTCGATGCGGCCGGCCTCGAGCATTATCGCCGCCACCATTGCGGCTATGCCGTCGGCATCGGCTTCCCGCCATCCTGGACCGGTGGCAACGCGGTGATCGGGCTCAAGCAGAACTCCCGCCTGATCATCCGCGAGGCGATGTCGTTCCACGTGCTGTCATGGCTGATGGGCACCGACCGCGGCGACTATTTTCTGTCGAACACCGTATTGATCGGGCGCCATGGCGCCGAGATCCTGACCCGCCTGCCCTACGCGCCGCTCGCCCGCCTTTAGAAGAGGCAGTAGGCAGGCAATAGGCAGTGAGAAGTGCCTTCCCTTCTGCCTACTGCCTGGCAACGAGCTCCGCAACACGGAGCTATTTTATCTCTGAGGCGCAGGGGACGGAGCGCGGCAGAGGACGCGGAGAATGATCCTGACCAGGATCTGGCGAAGATCGATCCTCGGTCTCGCCACCTCATTGCCGGGGAGGAGCGCCGCCGCCCTCGTTTCCGGCGCCGGCCGAACGATCTGACAGATTGAAGGCTGCCTGGGATCCATGATCGGCGGCCGAGCCGTAGCCGCCATCGCTGGCGTAATGAACGCCATCGAGATCAACATCGCTGCTACATAGGTACGCATGAACACTCCCTTTGGCCCGGATTTGTTGCTGTGAAACCGCCATCGCCGAACCGAGCATGCGGCAATGCGCGCTCTTCAAGCCGCTGTTTGGAGGGATCGCCGTCCGTCCAGGGATGTCTCGCGATAAATCTACTGTCACTCTCCACTATTGATTGGCTAAACTTTGCAATTGCCGGTCAAATAACGTTTACGTGAGAATATTAATATCAGTAGGATTTGATATAATTGTTCGTCAAAAATAATCTGATTAATACAAATATATACTATCAATGCGTGGTGAATCTGCTGAGTGTTTCCAAGCAGTTATTGACTCGTGCATAGAGATCGACGACGCTCGACGCGTTCGATGGCAGGTCGCTCACGGCGGAAATCCTTCAGACGGGTCATCAGATTATGCGAAAATTGGTTGTAGTTTTATTGCTTGTCCCTGCAGTAACGGGCCTGGCTTTTCTGTATAGTTTGAAGGATACGAACCGCAGCCATTTCGAGCTCCTTCACCGCAGCACCGAGGGTGTTCGCCGGGATTTGCTCGGCTTGGCCAGCGCCGCCATGAGCTGGCGCCCGAGCCGCGACATGCTCCCGAGCACCGACGTGAATGCCTTCACGGACGGCATGAGCCGCGCCTATGCCGGCGCCCGCGGGCTTTTCGCCAGCGGCCCCGACAAATACATCACCGCCCCGATCGAGCGCGGCCGATTTGCCACCGTCGTGCGGGCAACCGGCACGCTCAATCCCATCTCGACGGTCGATGTCAGCTCGGAGCTCTCCGGCCGGATCGCCGAGGTGCTCGTGGACTTCAATGACAAGGTGCGTACCGGCCAGGTTCTGGCACGGCTCGATCCGGTGACCTTTGCGGCCAAGGTGAAGGAGGCCCGGGCATCGCTTCGGATCGCTGAGGCCGGTGCGCGGGTGCAGCTTGCCTCGAAGGAGCGCGCGACCGCCGAGATCGCCGCTGCCGGGATGGCGCGCAATGTGGCGCAGGCAAACCACGCGGCATTGAAGGCGAAGCTCGCCGAGACCGAGCGCGATGTTCAAAGAAAGCTGATACTTGCCCGCACCACCATCATCTCGAAAGCCGATCTGACCGGAGCGCAGGCGCGCCGCGATGCGGAAGCTGCCGACCTGCTGGCCGCGACCGAGCAGATCAACATGAAAGGCGAAGCCATCGTGGTCGCCGAAGCCGATCTGAGGATCGCCGAAGCCAATCTCGACAATGCCGAGGCCATCGTCGAAGAGAAGCAGGCCGCGCTCGAGCAGGCGGAACAGGATCTCGCACGGACCGAGATCCGCTCCCCGATCGCCGGCGTGATCATCAAGCGCGACATCAATCCGGGTCAGACCGTGGCGGTCAGCCTCGAAGCCAAGATGCTGTTCAACATCGCCAACGATCTTCGCGAGATGGAGGTGCATGGCAAGCTCGACGAGGCCGATATCGGCCAGGTGAGGCCCGGGCAGAAGGTGACCTTCACGGTCGATGCCTATCCCGACCGTCAGTTCACCGCCGATGTGCGGCAGGTGCGCATGGCCCATGAGGTGGTGCAGAACGTGGTGACCTATACGGTTGTCATCTCCGCTCCCAACCGCGATCTCCTGCTGTTTCCCGGAATGACCGCCAACCTGGTGATCCGAATCGACGAGAGCCCGGACGTCCTGAAGATCCCCAATCAGGCCCTGCGGTTTCGGCCGGACGGTCAAGTGCCCGTTTCCGAAAATCCTGACATGAGCTCCGGCGTCGTCTGGGTGAACGTTCCCGATCGGCAAAGGCCGGTGGCGGTGCCCGTCGTCCTCGGTCGCAGCGACAGCAACGGCACGGAACTCAGGTCCGGCAAGCTCGCGGAAGGTCAGCCGGTGATCGTCGGCGTCGCCAATAGTGAGGCCGGCGCGGGACCGTTTGGAATTCGTCTGGGATTCTAGCCGTGCAGGAGCCTCTGATCCGCGCCGTCAATCTCAACAAGCAGTATCACGTCGGCGGCTCGGTTGTCCGTGCTGTTTCGGAAGTCTCCTTCGATGTCGAGCCAGGCGAGTTCGTCGCCGTGATCGGCCGCTCCGGTTCCGGAAAGTCGACTCTGATGAGCTTGCTTGGACTGCTGGAGACACCCGACGCCGGGCAATACCGGCTGCGGGGTCTCGAAGTCGCCAAGCTCGACCGCAACCGACGGGCTTCGCTGCGCTGCCGCGAGATCGGTTTCGTGTTCCAGATGTCGTCGCTGCTGGCGCGATCGAGCGCCCTCGAGAATGTCGAGCTGCCGCTGGCCTATGCCGGATTCAGGCGCCGCGAGCGGCGGCGCCGGGCACAGATTGCCCTGGACAGGGTCGGGCTCTCTCATCGCCTCGAGCATTGGCCGTACCAACTGTCCGGCGGCGAGCAGCAGCGCGTCGCGATTGCCCGCGCGATCGTCAACGAGCCCGCCTTGATTCTTGCCGATGAACCGACAGGGGCCGTCGACAGCAGGACGGCGGAGGGGATTCTGTCCCTGTTCGAGGATCTGAACAGGGACAATCGGACGATCATCGTCGTCACGCATGCCGCCGATGTTGCCCGAAGGGCCCGCCGGTGCATCACCCTCAATGATGGCTATCTGATCGGAGACTCGCGAATCGATCCGGCCTCGTCGTCCTCCTCCCCGGCACCCGCAGGCAAGGTCGCATGAGCCTTTTCGCGAGCATCCACATCGCTTGGCGCACCCTCGGCGCCAACCGCACGCGCAGCTTCCTCACCGTGCTCGGGATCATCATCGGCGTCGCTGCCGTGGTCTGCATGGTTGCCGTTGGCGCCGGTGCCAGGTCGCAGGTCACCGAGGGACTTCGCTCGCTCGGCACCAACATCCTCTATGTTTCACCTGGCGCGGCACAGTCCGGTGGCACCCGATTGGCCGCCGGCACCGGTCACACCCTGACCGACGAGGATGCGGAAGTCATTCTCCGCGCGGTGCCCGGCATAGAGCTGGCGTCGCCCATGATCTCCCGGGAGGCGCAGGTCATTGCCGGCAACCGGAACTGGTCCACGACAGTGACCGGCAATGACCTGGGCTACCTCGTCGCCCGCGAATGGGCGCTGGCCGCCGGGCGCCAGTTCACCTCCGGCGAGCTCGAACGCGGTGCCAAGGTGGCGATCATCGGCCAGGTGCTGGCAGAGAAGCTCTTCGACAACAGGCCGCGCCTCGGCGACAGTTTGCGCATCGGCACCGTTCCGTTCACGCTGGTCGGCGTGCTCGACAAGAAGGGCCAGAATGCCGCCGGCGGCAGCCGCGACGATGTGGTCATCATCCCGCTGGCAACGGCGCGAACCCGGGTCATCGGCTCGCAGAGCAATGTGAACCGTCAGGCGCTCGATTTCATCATCGTGAAGTTTTTCGACTCGAGCGATCTCCAGACGATCCAGCAGCAGATCCGAGTGCTGCTGCGGGCCCGCCACAAGCTCGTTGGCGACGCGCCGGACGACTTCGAGGTTTACAATCCCGCCGACGTCCTGGCGGCCGAGGCCGGTTCGGCGCGCGTCTTCAGCATATTGCTGGCGTCGATCGCCTCGATCTCGCTGATCGTCGGCGGCATCAGCATCATGAACATCATGCTCGTCTCGGTTTCGGAGCGGACCCGCGAGATCGGCTTGCGCATGGCGCTCGGCGCGCGCAGCCGCGATATCCGCCGCCAGTTTCTCATCGAGGCGATGGTGCTGTCGCTGATCGGCGGGACCCTTGGCGTCGCGCTGGGATCGGCTGCGGCGGTGGTGGTGGCGTTCTATAGCGGTTGGCCCGTGCTGATCAGCCCGTGGATCGCTGTTCTTGCCTGCGGCGTCTCGACCTCTGTCGGTCTGATCTTTGGCGCTTATCCGGCCTCCCGCGCGGCGCGGCTCGATCCGATGGTGGCGCTGCGGTTCGAATGACCTGTCCCTGACATCCTAGACTGCGCGGCGAAGATGGCGAATGTCGTCGCGCCATTCCGCCACCAACGGGTCGCGTTCAGGATCGCCGCCGCCATTCCGGATGCGGTTTTTGCGAAAGGCGAGCTCATGCTGCGCATTCACCAGTGCTGCCGAAGCACGCGGATGGATGCGGTCGATCCGGCGCGTCCGCAGCATGTGGTCATTGACGATATCCTGGTATTCTTCCGGACTGATCGTCCGCCCGATTTCGTCGGCAAGCTCCTCGCGGATGACCCGCCGCTCCCACACCCCGCTTCTCCATACGGCGACTGCCATGATCAGCAGGAATGGCAAAAAGATCGTGAGCTGCAGCACGCTGCCCATGACGAAGGCGCCGAAGAAGCCGATCTCGGGAGGCGCTTCGATCTGCGGTGGCTGGCCGCCGGCGGCGCCTGCCAGTGCCGCGAAGAGCGGCAGCGCATTGTTCAGCATATGGGCGGCAATTGCCAGGACGAGGCCGATGAGCGGCGCCAGGATGCGTAAGGCTGTCTTGCGCGTCTGCATGCCGAATCCGAGAAACGCCCCGAAAATTCCGGTGAACATCGCATGCCCTCCCAGTCCGAACAGGGCGTATCGCGCGCCAAGCTGAACGCCGAACATCCCCCACCCGAATTCGGCATAGCCTTTGACGGCGTACATCGCCGCCTCGTACCAGTTGAAGCCGGCCCCCACCAAGGCCCCATAGACCAGGCCGTCGCGCATATTGTCGAACTCGGCCCGCAGCAATGCGAACACCAGAAGCACCCCGCACGCCTTGGTGATCTCTTCGGCAAATGGCGCAGAGATCGGGGCCGCCAGCAGCAGCGATGCCTGCGGGCCCAATATGTCGACCACGACCGGATTGAGCGCGACCCAGCTGTCGACGAGTCGGAAGAAGGCGGTGTTGAACGGCAGCGCGACGGCAGTGGCGATCAACCCGCCCCACAGGAAAGCGGCAGCGAACAGCCACGGCGTCTCGCGCTCCCGCCGATCGAGAAACCACAGAACCGCGAGCGGCATCACCGAGAGCAAGCTCGACAGCATGAGAGCCAGGAAGAACAGGCTGGCGATTTCCGGCGGCATCCGCGCGATGATGAAGATCTGGACCAGTGTCGCATAGGCGAGCACCAAGAGCAGCGTTGCACAGACTGCGAGGCACACGCCGCGCCGACGCAACGGAGAGCCCATGAGCAGCCGATCATATCCGGAACGTGAGGTCACGAGGATCTCCAATGGCCGTACCGACCAGGAAGAATAACGCTGAAAGACACAATAGGCATTAGGCAATAGGCAGTGAGCGGTGCAAGTCCCGACTGCCGACTGCCGACTGCCGCTAATGCGCCATCGCCGGACCGCCACCGAGCTTGGTCTTCCGCAGCGAAAGCGCGAGCGGCACGGCCGCCAGCGAGATCAGCATCAGCACCCAGAAGGCGTCCACATAGGCCAGAAACGCCGCCTGCTTCGCCAGCTGCTGTCCGATCCAGTCGGTCGCCTGCTGTTGCGCCTGCAGGAGCGAGCTCCCCTGGGAAACGAAGAACTTGGTCACTTGCTGCAGCGTGTTCTGATATTGCGGGCTCGACGGTATCACGTTCTCGACGAGCCGGCTCTGATGGAACTGCTCGCGATGCGCCAGCACGTTGGAGACCAGCGACACGCCGATGGAGCCGCCGGTATTGCGCGCCACATTGATCAACGCCGAGGCCTGGTCGGTCTTGCCGGGCGGAATTCCGTCATAGGACGCCGCGGTGATCGAGATGAAGATCAGCGGCAGCCCGATACCGAGCAGCATGCGCGAATATGCGAAGAACCAGAAGTCGAGATCCCCATAGACATTGGTCAGATCGTACATGGAGAGGGCTGAGACCACCGCCCCGGCGGCGATCAGATATTTCGGTTGCACCTTGCCGGACAGACGGCCGACCACGAACATCATCGCCATGGTGACGACGCCGCCCGGCGACAGCACGAGGCCTGCCCAGGTGGCCGTATAGCCGAATTGCTGCTGCACCAGGAGCGGCAGGAACTGGGTGGTCGCGAGAAGGATGGCGCCGGTGGCCAGCATCACCAGGAAGCAGGCGCCGAACTGGGGCGTGGCCAGCATCCGCACATCCACCACCGGATCGCGGCGGCTGAGCTCCCATGGGATCATGATGACGAAGGCGATGACGCAGACCGCCGCAGCCTTGACGATGAATGTCGAGCCGAACCAGTCGTCCTCGAGCCCGCGGTCGAGCATGATTTCCAGCGCCCCGAGGAAGCTTGCGACCAGCACGAAGCCGATGAGGTCGAAGCGCTTCCCCAGGCGCCGCCGCGCGGCTGCGGCTGCGGCCGAGTCGCTGAGCAGAAGCGCGATCAGCGCCATGGCGATGAGACCGACCGGGCCGTTGATCAGGAAGCACCAATGCCAGGAGATATTGTCCGACAGCCAGCCGCCCAGCGTCGGACCGACCACCGGCGCGACCACCACGGCCATGCCGAAGAGAGCGAAGCCCTGGCCGCGCTTCTCCGGCGGGAAGGCGTCCGCCAGGATCGATTGGGCGACCGGCACCATGCCGCCGCCGCCAAGGCCCTGCAGGATGCGGAACAGCAGCAGCGACTGGAGGCTCCAGGCAAAACCGCACAGCACCGAGCTCGCGGTGAACAAGGCCAGGCAGACCAGGAAGAAGTTTCTCCGCCCGAGTCGCTGGGCGAGGAAGGAGCTCGCCGTCAGGGCGACGGCATTGGCGACCAGATAGGTGGTCACGACCCACGACGCCTCGTCCTCGCTCACCCCCAACCCGCCGGCCACATAGGGCAGCGCCACATTGGCGATCGTGGTATCGAGCACCTCCATGAAGGCGGCGAGCGCGACCACGACGGCGATCAGCCAGGGATTGGTGCCGCCGACTGTCGCGGAGTGCGCGCCCGCCGGCCTCTCGTCGGAGCTCATGGCAGACCCTTGAGCCGCTCATAGAGGGACGGCGTGGGATCGACCCGCACTGTCGGCACCACCGACATGCCGGGACCGAGCGCGACATCGCCCGGCGGATTGTTCATGACGATCTTGACGGGCACCCGTTGAACGATCTTCACGAAGTTGCCGGTGGCATTCTCGGCGGGCAGCAGCGAGAAAGCGGTTCCGGAACCCGGCTGCACGCTCGCCACCTCGCCGGTGATTGCGCGATTCGGATAGGCATCGATCGCGATCGTCGCCGACTGGCCGGGGCGCATGGCGTCGAGCTGGGTCTCCTTGAAATTCGCCGCCACCCAGATTTCGTCCGGCACGAACATGGTCAGTGCCGTGCCGGCTTGCACAAACTCGCCTGCAGCCGCGCTGAGCTGCGCGACACGTCCGGCCTGGTCGGCGGTGACGGTCGTGTAAGAGAGATTGAGCTGCGCCTGGCTTCTTTGGGCCTGCGCCTGGGCGAGGGTCGCCTCGGCGCTCTTGCGCTGGGCGCGCAGCGATGCGATTTGCCGCTGCACCACATTGAGGTTCGATTGCGCGCTCGCCAGCGCCGACTGCTGCTGATGGAGCTGCGAAGTGAACTGCTGCTCGTTCTGGACGGTGCCGTAGCCGGTTTTCGCCAGGTTCTCGAAGCGCGTCGCCTGCTGCTGCGCGAACACCAGGGCCGCCTGCGCCTGCTCGACCTGCGCCTGCGCGGCAGCGATCTGCGACTGCTGGACATCGATCTGGGCGTCGATGTTCTGGATATTGGCCGCCGCCACCCCCACCTGGGCGTCCGCCTGCTGCAGCGCGACCCGGAAGTCCCGATCATCGATCCGGGCGATCACCTCGCCGGCCTTGACGTGCTGGTTGTCGGTGACCGGCACCGCAGTGATGTAGCCCGCGACCTTCGGGGCGATGGAGAACTGGCGCGCCGCGATGAAGGCATCGTCGGTCGATTCGAAATGCCGGGCGTAGTCCCAATAGAGATAGCCGAGCCCGGCAAGGACGATGAAAAGGGCCAGGCCGAGCCCGAAAGCGGTGCGATGCCGCCTGAGCAGCCCGTTTCTGGGCGCGCCGCCCGCGATGTGCTGGCTCTCGGCCGGCGGCGCTTGGGGGTCGGGGGAAAGCGCCTCGAGGCGGGCGCGCGAAGGGGC
>Ga0075420_100002119_pt1 | contig 17112 bp, 19 predicted proteins | sample SoiMetdeltSBSDD4_FD_75296 | JGI IMG/M metagenome (GOLD analysis project Ga0075420, IMG submission 75296) | Bulk soil microbial communities from a Populus tree surrounding site in Tennessee, USA - Soil MetaG P. deltoides SBSDD4 | ecosystem: Environmental > Terrestrial > Soil > Tree plantation... | reverse complement strand
GGGGGGAGGAGCGCGCCCTCCCCTCGGAGCTGGGCGCCGGAGCTAGGCGCCGATCCCGGGGAGGACGCGGATCAGGCGCAGGCGTGAGATGTCGCGCATCCGGTCCTTGGCGATGCGGTCGGCGGCCTCGCTGGTGGGGATCCCCTCGGCCTTGGCGCGGTGGAAGATGTCCCTGACCGCGCCGTAGATGCCCTCGACCTTGGCCTTGGCCCGGTCGGCCGAGTAGCCCTGGAGCTCGTCGGCCACGTTGATGAGGCCGCCGGCGTTGACCACGTAGTCGGGCGCGTACAGGATGCCGAGCTGGCGCAGGGCGTAGCCGTGCTCCTCGCGGGCCAGGACGTTGTTGGCCGACCCGGCGATGGCGGCGCACTTGAGCTCGGCCAGGGTGTCGTCGTTGACGACCGCCCCGAGGGCGCAGGGGGCGAAGATGTCGCACGCGACCGCGTGCGCCTTGGCCGGCTCCACGGTGTCGGCGCCGAACTCCCTGACCGCCCTGGCCACGTTGTCGACGTCCACGTCGGCGACGGTCAGCCGGGCCCCGGCGGCGTGCAGCAGATGGCACAGGTGGGTGCCGACCTTGCCCACGCCCTGGACGACGACGTGCCGGCCGTCCAGCTCGTGCTCGTTCCACAGCTCCTTGGCCACCGCCTGCATCCCCTTCAGCACCCCGTAGGCGGTGTTGATCGAGGGGTCGCCGCCGCCGCCGTTGGCGGGCGAGCGGCCGGTGACGAACCGGGTCTCCAGGGAGATGACGTCCATGTCGGGGATGTAGGTCCCCACGTCCTCGGCGGTGATGTAGCGGCCGCCGAGGCTCTCCACGAAGCGGCCGTAGGCCCGCAGCAGGGCCTCGGACTTGACCCGCTTGGGGTCGCCGATGATGACCGCCTTGCCCCCGCCCAGGTTGAGCCCGGTCACGGCCGCCTTGTAGCTCATGCCCCGGGCCAGCCGGAGGACGTCGGCCAGGGCCTCGTCCTCGGATGGGTAGGGATAGAAGCGGGTGCCACCGAGCGCCGGGCCGAGGGCGGTCGAATGGATGGCGATGATGGCCTTCAGGCCGGAGGCCGGGTCGTGGTTGTAGACGACCTGCTCGTACTCGCCACCCATGAGCCCGAAAGCTCCCATGGATGACCTCCTGGACAGGCCCCGGCGGGATCGCCGCCAGAGCGGCAGGCGCATGGTGGGGGATACCCACCCGGAAGGCCAACCTACCACAGCCCCACACCTATACTCTCCTCACCATGAAGGGGCATGCCTTCACGGCCTACCTGCGGATCTACCAGCCGCTGGCCGCGTTCCCGTCCCGGGAGCGCGTCGAGTGGGCCGCCTACGTGGAGGCCGGTCAGGTCCTGCCGGCGAGCCTGCTCGTGGGCCGCGAGGAACGCCGCGGGCTGGCCCGCGCGCTCGGGCTCACCGTCGGCGCCGAGCGCGAGCACGCGCTCGTCGAGCGGGTGGGGGACGTGGTCTTCCTCTGCCCCCTCCGCACCGAGCTGCGCACCCTCCAGTCGCTGGTCGCCTTCCGCAGCTCGGTCCCGGACGAGGTGGCCGACGCGTTCGTGTCCGCGGGCGACGTCGAGAAGGCCGAACAGACCCTCGAACGCTGGGAGAGCGAGCGGCCGGGGTCGCGCAGCCACATCCAGCAGGCGGCCTGGCACGTGCCCCTGCCCTGGTTCGCCCTGTTCGACGACGAGGAGCGGCGGGTCGGGGCCCCCGCGTCGGGCCAGGTGGCCCGGCTCACCTACCGGACGACCATGGCCAAGGCGCGCCGCCGCGTCTCCCGGGCGGTCTCCATCCTCCAGGAGCTGATGGACGACGCCGAGATGGTGCTGGCGGTCGAGGAGCTGCGGGCGTGGCTCCACAGCTTCGACCCCGACAGCCTGGTCCAGCTCGACTACGGAGGACTAACCAGGGCAATCTCGTTCGAGGATCTGGTCGCCGACCACTCGGCCGCCGAGGTGTGGGAGGCGCTGGGCGCCCTGGAGGCGGGCGATCTCGATCGTTCGAGCGAGTTGTACCGCACGTTGAGCGAGCGCTGGTCCTCCCTGCGGGGACGGGAATCCAGCAATTGAGGCGTCTGCACCCTTTTGCGAAGGCTCTGGCGGTCGGTTGCCGATAGTCCTATTAGGCGGGACGGAAAATAGCCCTAAGTTGCTATGGTCTGTCCCATTCGACGCCTCTAGGATATTCAGGATCTCCGCGAGAATCCTGTCTCGACGGGGGAAGTTCGAGGTGAGGGGTGGCAACCATGTCCGCCAGTCGTTCCGTCCAACCTGGGCCCGCTCCTGAGGCGCTGCTCACCCCGGCGGAGGTCGCCGCGCTGTTCCGTGTCGACCCCAAGACCGTGACTCGCTGGGCCAAGGCAGGCAAGCTCTCCAGCATCCGCACCCTGGGCGGCCACCGTCGCTACCGCGAGACGGAGGTCCGCCAACTGCTCCGCGGCGTCGAAGCAGGCGGTTAGCCCTTCGACCCGCGCGACCGGCACCACCCAAAGGCGGGCCGGACGTCCAGACGGCGCCTCCCACCGAGGCGCCGTCCGCGTGTTCGCCAGAGCTGAGCGAGCCCGGTTGGTCATACTGCTCGGGTGGTGGTCATCGGTGTCTGCATCCTGGCGGTGCTGGCCGGGCTGGTCGCGACGGCCAGCTGGGGCGGCCTGACGGTCCAGCCGCCGCATGTGCCGGCGCCTGAGGGCGCCGGGCCGGACGACCCGCCGCCGGTCCAGCTGGTCGTGCGCCGGTTCGTCTGGGACGTGAACCTGGCCGTGGCGGCGGGCATCGGGGCCGGGGTCATGGCCGCCGGGGCCGGAGGCCGCCTGGTCATGCGGCTGCTGGCGGTGACGTCCGGTGACGACGCCCAGGGGCGCATCACCGAGGCCAACGAGGTCGTGGGGCGGATCAGCGCCGACGGCACGATCGGCTTCGTCGTGTTCACGGCGCTGTTCTTCGGGTCGGCCACCGGCGGCGCCTACCTGCTGGTGCGCCGCTGGCTGCCCGCCGGTCGGGCCGGAGGCCTCACCTTCGGCGCCCTGCTGCTCGTCCTCGCCGGCACCCGCCTCGAACCGCTCCGGGAAGGCAATCCCGACTTCGACCTGGTCGGCCCGGGCTGGGTGTCGGTGGTGGCCTTCGCCGCGCTGGTCCTGTTCCACGGCATGCTCGTCGCCGCCCTGGCCGGGCGGATCAGCCGGGCGGTCCCGCTCCTGGGCCGCGAGCCCCGCGCCATCGCCGCCCACGCCCCGCTGCTGCTGCTGGCCCCGCTGGTGCCCGTGGTCATCGCCCTGGTCGTGCTCGGTGCCCTGGTGGTGCTGGTGACCCGGGCCCGGCCGGTGGTCGCCGCCTGGCACGCCCGCCGCCTGCGGCCGGCCGGCCAGGTGGTCCTGGCCCTGCTCGCCCTGGCGTCGCTGCCCGGCTTCCTGTCGGCCGTCGCCAGCATCCTGGGACGTGGATAGGGCGGCGGGCTAGGCTACGGCGCATGCGCTGGTGGGTGCTGGTGGTTGGCCTGGTCGGGCTGGCGGCGTGCTCGTCCGGGGGCGGGGAGCCGCGGGAGGAGCGTGCCCTGCCCGATCGCATCACCGTCTCCAGCCCGGCGTTCGACGCCGGGGCGGCGATCCCGGAGCGGTTCACCTGCGAGGGCGCGAACGTCTCGCCGCCGCTGGCCTGGTCGGGCGTGGCCGCCGGGACGGCCGAGGTCGCCCTGGTGGTCGACGACCCCGACGCGCCCCGCGGCACCTTCGTGCACTGGGTGGTGACCGGGCTGGACCCGGCCAGCGGCCGGCTGGGCGAGGGCGCGGTCCCACCCGGAGCCCGGCAGCTGCCCAACAGCGCCGGGTCGGCCGCCTGGACCGGCCCGTGCCCGCCGAGCGGCCCGGCCCACCACTACCGGTTCACCGTCTACGCCCTCCGGCAGCGGCCCGAGGTCGCCGGCGACGCCGACCCCGAGGCGGCGGTCGAGGCCATCGAGGCCGCCGCCACCGCCCGCGGCCGGCTGGTGGCCACCTTCGGCCGCTGAGCCGAGGGCGAGGTTTCAGACCCGCCCTCCCAAGGCAAATCTGTTGGGTCGGTCCCCGGCTGCCAGGGGAGGTGGCCCACCATGCAGGTGCTCGCAGCCAGCTACATCCAGCACTACACCCCCGTCGCCGACGACGTCCTCCTCTCGGCCCTGGTCGCCGCCCTGCCGATCGTCGTGCTGCTGGGGCTGCTCGGGCTCTTCCGCGTCAAGGCCCACGTCGCCGCCCTGGCCGGGCTGGCCGCCTCGCTGCTGGTCGCGATCGTGGTGTTCGGGATGCCGGTGACGACGGCCGCGGCCGCGGCCACCAACGGGGCCGCCTTCGGGCTGTTCCCCATCGGCTGGATCGTGCTCTGCGCGATCTTCGTCTACGACATCACCGTCAAGACCGGCAAGTTCGAGGAGGTCCGCCGCACCATCGCCGGGCTGGCCGTCGACCGGCGCATCCAGCTGCTGCTGATCGCGTTCAGCTTCGGGGCGTTCATCGAGGGGGCCGCGGGGTTCGGCACCCCGATCGCCATCTGCGCGGCCATGCTCATCGGGCTCGGGTTCCGGCCGCTGCAGGCGGCCGGCCTGTCGCTGATCGGCAACACCGCCCCGGTCGCCTTCGGCGCCATCGGCACCCCGCTCATCACCCTGGCCAGCGTCACCGGGCTGCCGCTCCAGGACCTGTCGGCGATGGTCGGCCGCCAGCTGCCGTTCTTCTCCGTGCTCGTGCCGTTCTGGCTGGTGGCGGCCATGGCCGGCTTCCGGCGGACCCGGGAGGTGTGGCCGGCCTGCCTGACCGCCGGCCTGTCGTTCGCGATCGTGCAGTTCCTGGTCTCCAACCTGCACGGGCCATGGCTGGTCGACATCGTCGCCTCGATCGCGTCGATCCTGTCGCTGGTGGTGCTCCTGCGCTTCTGGCAGCCCAGGGAGACCTACCGCTTCGACGACGACCCGCCGGTGGAGGAGGAGCGCGCCGCCGGGCGGCGGCCGGGTCCGGCCACCGGCGAGCTCAGCCCCGGCCCGGGCGCGGCCGCCCGCTCCGAGCTGCCCGCCTCCAGCGACCGGCGGGAGGCGTTCCTGGCCTGGCTCCCCTGGATCCTGCTGGCCGTGCTGGTGTTCCTGTGGGGCACCCCCCAGGTGAAGTCGTTCCTGAACGACCTGTCCACCACCCTGCACATCGGCGCCAAGATCAACTGGCCGGGGCTGCACCTGGAGGTGGTGCGGACCCCGCCGGTGGTGCCCAAGGACACCCCCGAGAAGGCCGTGTACGAGTTCTTCCCGCTGTCGGCCACCGGCACCGCCCTGCTCATCACCGGCATCCTGTCCGGCCTGGCCCTGCGCCTGCGCCCGGGCGAGATCGGCCGGGTGTTCCTCGGGACCCTGCACCGCGTGCGCTTCTCGCTGCTGACCATCGCCGCCATGCTGGCCATCGGCTACGTCACCCGGTACGGGGGCCTGGACGCGAGCATGGGCCTGGCCTTCGCCAAGACCGGCAAGCTGTTCGCCTTCTTCTCGCCGCTGCTCGGCTGGCTGGGGGTCGCCCTGACCGGTAGCGACACCTCATCCAACGCCCTGTTCGGCAGCCTCCAGAAGATCACCGCCACCCAGGTCGGCATCTCCCCGGTGCTGGCCGCCGCCTCCAACAGCTCGGGCGGGGTGATGGGCAAGATGATCGACGCCCAGAGCATCGTGGTGGGCGGCGTGGCCACCGGCCAGGAAGGCCACGAGGGCAACATCCTGCGCTACGTGTTCTTCCACTCGATCGCCCTGGCCTGTCTCGTCGGCCTCCTGGTCCTCGCCCAGGCCTACGTCTTCCCGGGCGTGGTGCCATGACCGGCTGAGGAGCGGCTCAGCCCGGGTCCGGTCGTGCCGGCCGCCACCGCGGCAACGTCGAGGCGGACGACGTCGGTGACCGAGAAGGCAAGCGCAGCGCCGACGGGCTCGGCCCGAGCCCGTGTACGCGATCTATAGGGCGCTAACCGGACCTCCCCGCTCGGCCAGCGAGCCACATGCGGAGATGGTCGAGGATCTCGATCGGCGGCCGCTGGAGCCCTGGCGCGACGCCGTGCGCGACCTCTCGGAGCAGCACGACGCTCGCCATGGCGACGTCGTTGGTCGGGATGCTGCAGAGCCTGGCCAGCAGCTGGTCGGCGTTGACGAGCTGTCCGCCTTCCAGCCGCCAGGCAAGGGTGACAAGCAGCTGGGCTGCCTCGTGCTCGGTCGGGGTGAGGAGGTCATGCGACGTCGGCATGCCCTGTTCCTCCTGGCCTGGAGCCGCTGTCCGGCCGGATCACCGCATCCTACGCCTAGGGTCCGCGGCCTTCGCCCGAGTGATGACATCCCCTGGTGGCCTGCCGAAAACCCTGAATTACCCGAAGTCGGATGGGTGGACGCATGGCTGCCCGCAGCTGACGATGGGCACGACGCCAAGGTCCATTGGCGCGTTCTGCCACGGAGGCAGTGGTGCAGCCAGAGACGAGGTACGCCCGCCTGGGTGAGGACCGGATCGCCTACCAGGTGCTGGGTGAGGGCCCACCCGATCTGATCGTGTTCGACCGGCGGGGACCGGCGCCTCCGATCCGCAGCCGCCCGGCTCGCTGCCACCGTGGGAGTCCTACGCCCAGGACCTGACCGCGGTCCTGGACGAGGTGGGCTCCCAGCAGGCCGCCCTGCTGGCCCAACTCGACGCCAGCCCGATGGCCCTGTTCTTCGCCGGGACCCGACCCGAACGCACCCGGGCGCTGATCCTGGCCAACGCCGCCGCCAAGTTCCTGGCCGCCGACGACTATCCGATCGGGGTGCCCCCTGAGGTCGCCGAGGCGTTGCTGGCCCAGTTCGACCAACTCTGGGGGACCGAGGCCATGGCTGCCATGTTCGCTCCCAGCCGCGCCGGCGACCAGCGCTTCTGCCGCTGGCTCGCCAGGTTCCAGCGCGCCGTCGCCAGCCCCCGGGTGGTCCAGGCGTTCCTTCGCGCCAACCTCGAGATGGACGCGCGCCCCATTCTGCCCCTGATCCAGGCGCCGACGTTGGTGTTGCACCGGCGCGACTACCAGTTCATCCCCATCGCCAACGGGCGCTATCTGGCCGAGCACATCTCCGGGGCCAGAGTGGTCGAGCTTGACGGGACCGAACAGTCGTTGTTCTGGGAGACGCCGGAAGCCGTCTTGGACCACATCGAGCGGTTCCTCACCGGGATGCGTCGCGGTGTCCAGCCAACCCGGACGCTGGCTACGGTGCTGTTCACCGACATCGTCAGCTCGACCGAGCGGGCCGAGGAGCTGGGCGACCGGCGCTGGCGTGAGCTGCTCAACGTCCACGACGAGCTGACCGGCCGGGTGGTCGAGGAGTTCAGCGGCCGGCTGGTCAAGACCACCGGCGACGGGATCCTGGCCACCTTCGACGGCCCCGGCCGGGCCAGGCGAGATCCTGGTCTCCAGGACCGTGCGCGACCTCGCCGCCGGCGCCGACGTCACCCTGGAGGACCGCGGCAGGTACCTGCTCAAGGGCCTCGACGGCGACTGGCAGCTGCTCGCCGTCGCACGACCCTGACCTCAACCAGCGGCTTCATCCTCTGGGTGCTGGCTCTCCCGCTCGACGCCGCCCGGCTTGTAGGCTCGTCGAATCGTCAGCGGCCGCGGACCGGGGTGGACCTTGACCGGAGGTGAGCGATGCCCGACCGAGCGCCTGTCGAGGTGACCAACCTGGACCGTTACGGATCCCCACCGTTGCCCTGGAGCAGGCCCCACGACCTGCTTGTGGCCAGCCCGGCGCAGCCGGGCACCTCGTACTTCCTGGGGACGTCCCGGCCCGACGGCCGCCCCCACGCCGCCGGCATCGGGGCGCTCTGGGATGACGGTGAGCTCTATTTCACCAGCGGCCCGGGGACCCGCAAGGCGCGTGAGCTGGCGGCGAACCCGGCCTGCACCTTGGCGGTCGGGTTGGAGGGCATCGACCTGGTCCTGGAGGGCGAGGCGGCCAGGGTCACCGATGCGCCGGTGCTGGAGCGGCTGGCCGGCCGCTACCGCGAGCTGGGGTGGCCGGCGCAGGTGGAGGGCGATGGGTTCACGGCGCCGTTCAGCGCCCCGAGCGCCGGACCGCCACCCTGGCACCTGTACCGCTTCCAGCTCCACACCGCGTTCGGGGTCGCCACCGCCGAGCCGTACGGCGCGACCCGCTGGCGCTTCGAACCCTGAACCTCGGGCTCGTCCGCATCGAGGCCGTTCCGGAAGCGATCCGGGCTGGCCCGAGGGCCCGCCCGAAGTCTTCAGACAGAGGAGGGACCCGCAGCCCCATGGACCTGGTCGCGATCGGGCTGCTGTCGGCCGCGGAGGCCGAGGAGCTGCACGCCATGGAGACGACGGCGGCAAACCCAAGCCACGACGGCTACCATCACTTGGAGGAAGAGGAGGTAACCATGTTCGGATCTCGTAGGGTCGCCCGGCGCACCGGGCGGCGCACCGCCCGACGCGTCTCCCGCCGCTAGGCGTCGCCCACACGAGCCGTCCTCGCCGGCGCGACCGGCGGCGCGGCCGCCGAGACGTGGCGTTCGCCACGCGCGGCCCAGGTCCGCTGCGCCGGCTGGGCGGCTCGCCCAGGAGGCAGCGGGAGGTGGTCATCCCGCCGGGCGCTGGCTGCCAGGGTTCCCCGCCGGCAGATGGCTCCGGTTGCGGTACACCGGCAAGCACCGCGGACAATGCCCGTCCGGCCTGGTCGACCCGCGGCCGCAGGAGCCGCCAGTCACGCCCGGTCGCCAGCGACTGGTTCTCGGCGTCCACGGCTGCCACCAGCTCTTGGAGCAGGCTGCGGACCTGTCCGGACCGGGTCCTACTCCGGTCGTCGGGTGCGCGCTCGGCCAGCAGCTCCCAGCGGCGCACGAGGTCGCTCAGCGCGGCCAGCACCGCCGGCAGCCAGCGCGACAACCAGGAGGATGAGCAGCGTCCAGCCAACGGCGCCCAACCCCTGGGACTCGGCGGCAGCTGGCGTGCCAGCAGCCGACGTCGCGGGTGGGGCCGTCGGCGAGCTGGGACGCTCGGCCGAGGTCGGGGTCGGCGTCGCCGTACTGGTCCGGGTCGGTCGCGTCGGCGCCGCAACCGCTGAGCCCAAGGACCAGGACGAGCCCGGCCAGAAACCCTGCCCTACCTGCCCGACGGCCAAGGACCGATGCTCCCGGCCGCCGGTCCCTGTCTCTGGTCGCGGGTGGGATTCGCCGCGACAGCATCCACAAGACATCCGCATCGACGACCACCTCCGGATCGGCCAGGGCAGGCGGGGGAACCACGCCCGGCAGGCGACACCGGCCGTTCTTTGGCCAGGATCCGTCTGCGGCATCACCCGAAGCGGGTGAGAATCCGGTCCCGCGCCGAGCACGCCCACCTTCCAGCGGCTGGCCTGCTCGCGCGGTTGACAGTTCTTGAGCCCGGCGGTGCCGGGAGGTCCACTACGAGGAAGCTCGGGCGAGCCGGCCTCACAGGCTGAGGAGCTGCTCGTCTGACAGCCCCTCCAGGCCGAGCGAACCCAGCGTGCGGGGTGCCTCCTCGCGCAGGTCCCGCTCCAATACGACGGAGGTGAGCTCGATGATCGAGTCCATCACCGGCGTGGGCACGCCGAGGCGCCGGGCCAGGTCGGTGAACAGCACCATGGTGTAGCCAACGTCCTCGGTGAGGTAGCGGGAGGCCAGCCGATCGGGTGCCTTGATGCCCAGGAACCCGGGCGCCCTGCTGTACCCGGTGCTGTAGTTGCTCTCGGTCATGTAGCCCTGCTCCACCCCCAGGTCCGGCTCCGACAGGATCCTCACGCCGAGCGCTGCCGCGATCGCGAGTCGCTCCCCGTCCACGGCCTCAATGAGTCGACCCACGGCCGGGGTGATGCCGTCCTCGTAGAAGCGGAAGTCGCCGGCGGTCCGCTCGATCAGGGCGGCGTTGGTCAGGGTCACCGCCGGGTGGATGACCGGGTTGCCGTTCTGCAGGGTGGTCTGGAAGATCGTCGCCGCCTCCCTGATCGAGGGGTAGACCTGCCGCAGGACCCCCAGCAGCCGGTCGTTCGCAGACCGGGGCACGGCGGCGGCGAACAGTCCGCTATCGAACTTGTGGAACACATGCACGTTGCCCGCGCCGTCGGCCCGTGCGGCGTAGGGGAGGGTGCTGGTCTCCCCCACGACGATGCTGTCGTCCACCACCGCCAGTCCGGCGGCCTCCTTGAAGGCGAGCGCGCCGGCACAGGAGCCGGGACAGACCACCACGGTCATTCCTGCCTGCAGGTGCGGCGCCAGGTCGCGGGCCAGGGGCTCGGTGGCGAACGCCGGCCCGACGACGAACACCGCCTCGGCACCGGCCATGGCGGCCGCGACGTCGGTGCCGCAGTAGCCGACCGGGGCGAAGCCCTCCAGCCGCCCTTGGCTGGTGATGCCACCCTTCGCGCGGACCGCGTCGATGTTGTCGGCATGGCTGGCCGAGGCGTACAGGGCCACCCGGTGGCCGTGCTGGGCCCAGTCAAAACCGACCGCCATGCCGCCGTTGCCCGAACCGATCACCGCCACGTTCATTGTCCACTCCCGAATGAACGTCGAGCCGAGATGTGCGCACGTCGTGCCGTGCCCTCCCCGCCCATCATGACCCATCACCGCCGCCCGGCAGCCCTCCAACCTGCGACCTGGAGCGTCGCTGGCGGCCGCGGCGGGCCCGGAGGGCCTCAAGGGCGAGGGGGAGCAGGGAGACGCCCACGATGACCGCGATCGCGGGGAGCAGGTAGCGGTCGATCGACGGTATCGTCCGACCAGGGGCTCGTAGAACCGCCGGACTCGCTCAAGATGCTGCCGGCGGAACAGGCGGGCATCGTCTCCCGGCCGAAGGCGTTCAGGAGATGCTGGGGATCCAGCCAGCCGCCGAGCTGCCCGCCGCCCTCCTTGCTGGTCGTTGGAGGTTGCTCGAGGGCTACGCGCTCATCGTCGTCGGCAAGCCCGGACCTGCGACCCAGGCTGCGGGACCGGGCGATCACGATCACGCCTGGCTCCGGTCGCGTCCGGCGTGGTGGTCCGTGCGATCCGGTTCGCCTCCGGCTCCGGCGCGGCCAGCAGGCCGCCTCGCCTGGCCCGTGTGGCGGCCAGGCATGAGGATCAGGGGGCGAGGTGGGCCAGGCCGTCGGCGGCCTGGCGCAGTGCCCGATCAAGGTGCCGGGGATCGGCGAGCACCGCCATCACCAGCGACTGGGTCATGGCGAGCCGGTGCAGCCGTTGGCGTTCATCGCCGCGGCTTGCGGCCGCCAGGGCCAGCCCACCTGGTGGGCGAGCTTGGCCGTCCGGTCGGCCTCCATCTCTCGGAGAAAAGGTGGCCGATCCCAACCAAAGGGAGACGTCCCGCCCTGGTCGGCCGATGCCGACAGTGACAACCCGACATCCTCCTGGGGCCGCCGGCCGCCGACCAACCAGCCGTACGGGGTCGCGACTTGCGCGGTCCGCGATCCCGCGGGCAACCCTACTGCTCACGCACGCGGAGCAGGCAACCAGCGGCTCCTGGCCCGAGGAGCTGCGCACCTGGTACACGCTGGCGGACGGTACCCAGCGCACGTCGGCCGGGTAGCTGCTCGCCTTCTACTGCCCCCTGCCACTGCAGCCGGTGATGTCGCATTGGTCGATGGGCAGGAACCCTGCCGTCGTGTGTGGCGGAACAGGTGACCAGACCGGTCAGGAATCGAGAAGCACCGGCGCCTGAGCCCCACCTAGCATGGCTGCCATACGGGGACCGTCCCCGAAGGGAGGCAAGGTATGAACGCGCACGTGAGCTCGATCCTCCTCGGCGTCCGGGACATGGACCGGTCCAGGCGGTTCTACACCGAGGGTCTCGGCTGGGAGGTCCAGCGGGACTACGGCATCTCGGTGTTCTTCGAGCCGCACGGCGGCTCGCTCGTCGGCTTCTACGGCCGCGACGGCCTGGCCGCCGACAATGGCGCGAGCCCGGAGGGCAGCGGCTTCAGCGGGCTGGTCCTCACCTACGTCGTCCGCAGCGAGGCGCGGGTCGACGAGATCCTGGCGGACGCCGAGAAGGCCGGCGCCACGATCCTCAAGCCCGCCGCCACCCAGCAGTGGGGCGGGTACGGCGGTTCCTTCGCGGACCCGGACGGCTATATCTGGAGCATCGGCTACAGCGCCCAGGGAAAGAACCAGCCCTATGCGGAGTAGCGAGCAAGCGGTTCTACGTTGACCGCGGCCTCGCCGTGGCGACGAGCTTTGGCCGCGCAACTGCACGGCGAGCTGACAGGAGTGGGCAGGAGCGGATCATGAAGTTTCGATCCTACGTCGAGCCTCCGGAGCCCATGAGGGGCTTGGAAGTTCCTCCAGAGGTTGTGGAGGCACTCGGTGGAGGCAAGCGGCCGGCGGTGACCATCACGATCAACGGGCATTCATGGAAGAGCAGGGTGGCCATCATGCGTGGCCGCTACCTGCTCGGCCTCAGCAACGCCAACCGACACGCCGCCGGTGTCGTGACCGGCGACGAGGTCGAGGTCGAGGTGGAAATCGATGCGGAGCCCCGTGTTGTGGTCGAGCCGGCGGACTTCGCCCGCGCCCTGGACGCCGATCCGGTCGCCCGCACCGCCTACGACCGCCTGTCCTACAGCCGCAGGCGGGAGCACGTGCTCGCGATCGAGGGCGCGAAGAAGGCCGAGACGCGCAGACGGCTGATCGAGAGGTCCCTGGCCATGCTGCGGGACCAGGAGTCGGCATGAGCGGGGCGAACCTGGTGGGCAGGGACGGGATCGAACCGCCGACCTTGCGGTTTTCAGCCGCACGCTCTACCGACTGAGCTACCTGCCCGGGGGACCGGGGCTGGTGGCCTCGGTCCGAGCGGTCCCGACGGGATTTGAACCCGCGACCTCCGCCTTGACAGGGCGGCGAGCACAGCCAAGCTGCTCCACGGGACCACGCATGGTGGTCTTCCTGTGCCCCCAGCGGAGTTCGAATCCGCGTCGCCACCTTGAAAGGGTGGTGTCCTAGGCCACTAGACGATGGGGGCCCGACTCGGTTGCGGGGTGGGCCGCGTCGGCCTCGAACCGACGACACCCCGGTTAAAAGCCGGGTGCTCTACCAACTGAGCTAGCGGCCCACGACAGAGCGCGCCGATGGTGCCATCGTCCTCCGCGCTCTGTCAAAGGGTACCGCTACTCGCCGGCTTCGCGTTCCGCCCTGGCCTGGTCCGCCGGCAGCAGCTTGTAGCCGACCCCGCGGACGGTGGCGATCATCGACTCGTGCTCGGGACCGAGCTTGGCCCGGAGGCGGCGGACGTGCACGTCGACGGTGCGGGTGCCGCCAAAGAAGTCGTAGCCCCAGACCTCCTGGAGGAGCTGGGCCCTGGTCGAGACCCGGCCCGGGCGGGCGGCCAGGAACCGCAGCAGCTCGAACTCCTTGTAGGTGAGGTCGAGGGGCCGGCCCCGGAGCCGGACCTGGTAGGAGACGGGGTCGACGACCAGGTCGCCGACCCGGATGGCGGCGTCGGGGTCGGCCACGACCGGGCGCTGGGTCAGCAGCCGCACCCGGGCCTCGACCTCGGCCGGGCCGGCGCCGGGGAGCACGAAGTCGGAGGCGCCCCAGTCGCGCTGCAGCCCGGCCAGGCCGACCTCGGGCATGACGACCAGGATGGCCAGGTGCTCCGCCCCGCCGCGCAGGTGGCGGCAGAGCGCCTGGGCCCGGGACAGGTCGCGGGTGGCGTCGATCACCACCAGCTCCTTGGCCGCGGCGGCGGCCAGGCTGTCGGCGTCGAGGGGCAGGCTGGCCACTGGGTGCGCCAGGTACTCCAGGGCGGGAAGGACCTCCTTCGCCCCCCCGGCCCGGCCGGTCAGGCAGGCGAGCTCGGTCACCCGATCTCCTCCGAGGCTGGATTCGCGGCCCCCGCAGTGAACAGCCGCGCACCCTACCATAGCGGCATGGTCAGGATCCGACTGTTCGCCGCCCTGCGGGAGGCGGCCGGCGTGGCCGAGGTGGAAGCCACGGCGGCCCCGCTCCAGGCCATCCTCGACGAGCTCGGCGACCGCTTCGGCGACCGCTTCGTGGCCGTGCTCGGCTACTCGAGCGTGCTCGTGGACGGCGAGCGCTGGCGTGACCCGGCCGCCCCGGTGCCCGACGGCGCCGAGCTGGCCCTGCTGCCGCCGTTCTCGGGCGGCTGCGACGGCCGATGATGGATCGGCCGCGCCGGCTCGTGGCGACCTTGGCGGTCTCATGCGCAAGCTGCTGATCGCCGTCGTCGTCCTGCTCCTGCTGGGCGCGGTGGCCGACTTCGCCGCCGCCCGGATCTTCGAGGACCGGGTCACCGAGGCCCTGCAGCGCGAGTTCGACCTGGGCCGGCGGCCGGTGGTGCAGGTCCGCGACGTCCCGTTCCTGCCCCACCTGGCCACCGGCCGGTTCTCGACCATCGACCTGGCCGCCACCGACGCCACCGCCAAGGGGGTCAACGCCGCCCAGCTCAAGCTCACCCTCCACGGCGTCCGGGTGCCGCGGGAGGTGATGCTGGGCGAGCCGGGCCGGGTCACCGTCGACCGGGCCGACGGGACCATCGAGCTGACCGAGGCCGAGGTCAACCGGCTGCTGGCCGACCGCCTCCAGGGCGGGACCCTGACCATCGGCGAGGACGGGGTCCAGGTCCGGACCCGGCTCGAGCTGCTCGGCCAGCCGCTGGACGCGGTGGTCACCGGCCGGCTGGGGGCCCGCGACGGCGGGATCACCTTCACGCCCACCCAGATCCGCCTGGGCGAGCGCACCCTCGACCCGGGCCAGCAGGACCTGCTCTCCTCCCAGTTCACCTTCCAGGTGCCGCTGCCGAAGCTGCCGGCCGGGGTCCGCCTGGAGCGGGTCGAGACCCGGCCGGGGGTGCTGGTGCTGAGCGGCCGTGCGGCCGGTGTCGGCGTGGCCGCCTGATAGGCTGGCCCCATGACCCTCGAGTTCTGGTACACGGCCCTGCTGGTCACGATGCTCGCGGCCGCGGGCGTGTTCGCCGTCTACGTGGTCTACCGCCTGCTCAAGGACTGAGCGGCACCGCCCCCGGGCAAGGAAAGACCCAGGGGGTTCGGCGCCGTGGCGCCACCTCGGTCGGACCAGGCCGAGGCCCCCTGGGTTCGGTGATCTGTTCGGATTCCGGGGGTGATCCATTCCCCACGAACGAGGTCGGTCGCCCTACCGGGCAGTCACCTCACGGGTCCGTACCGGTTCTGACAGCTGGACCACCTCCCTTCTCGTGTACGCCCAGTTAGCCATAGCCCGATCCGGACCGCAAACGACTACGGCTACCATGGGGGCATGCACGCGCTGACCAGCCCATCCGACGCCCTGGAGGCGGCCACCGAGCGGGTCGTGGCCCTGGACCGGCCAGACCTCTCGACCATCGCCCTCTCCGGGACCGACGTGCTGCGCTACCTCCACGCCGTCTGCACCCAGCACACCCTGGACCTGGCCCCCGGCGACGCCACCCAGGCCCTGCTGCTGTCGCCCAAGGGCAAGATCGAGTTCGTCTTCCGGCTGGCCGTGCTGGACCAAAGCGCCCTGCTCGACACCGAGGCCGAGGCCGCCCCGGGGCTGGCCGAGCGGCTGGCCCGGTTCGTGTTCCGCTACGACGTCAGCGTCGGCCGGCCGGTCCAGGGGGCCGCGACCCTGCTCGGCCCGGGCGCCGACGCCGCCTTGGCCGCGGCCGGCCTCCCGGTCCCGGTCGCCCCCCGGGCCGGGGTCGTCGGGCCGGACCTGGTGGTCCAGCGCACCCCGGTCGGGGTCGACCTGGTCGGCCCGGCCGCGCCGGCGGCCGCCGCCGGCCTGGAGCGGGCCGGGGTGGAGCGGGCCCCGGCCGGGCTCTGGGAGCTGGTCCGGGTCGAGCGCGGCCTGCCCAGGGCCGGCCGCGAGCTGACCGACGACGTGCTGGCCGAGGAGGCGGGGCTGCTCGGATCCCACGTCCACCTGGACAAGGGCTGCTATCCGGGCCAGGAGACGGTGGCCAGGGTGCACAACCTCGGCCAGGTCCAGCGCCGCCTGGCCGGCCTCCGGTTCGAGCGGTCCGACGGCGGCGGCCAGGGCGCCCTGCCCGCCCCCCGCACCGACCTGGTCACCGACGACGGCCGCCGGGCCGGCCAGCTCCGCAGCGTGGTCGACCACCCGCGTCTGGGCCCGATCGGCCTGGCGTATGTCCGCCGGGTGGTCGAGGACGGCCGCCTGGTGCGGGCCGGGGACCGCGTCGCCACGGTCGTGGACCTGCCGTTCTCCTGAGATGGCCGGGCCCGGAGCCGGGCCGCTGCGGGCCGCCCGGCCCTGGTAGCCTCGGGCTCCAGTGTCGGAGGATCCGGGGAACCCAAGGGGGTGCCCCGGTGGGAACCTTGCCCAAGGAGGCGGCCGTGGAGGTCCTGGCCGAGGTCGAGCGGTCCGGGTTCGTGGAGAGCCGGCACCTGGGCGCGGTCGTGGTCGCCGACGCCGACGGGCGGCTGCTGGCCACCGCCGGCGACCCCGACCTGGTCACCTACCTCCGCTCCTGCGCCAAGCCGTTCCAGGCCCTGGCCGTGCGCGCCCTCGGGGTCGAGGACGAGCTGGGCCTCGGCCAGTTGGCCCTGGCCGGGGCCTGCGGGTCCCACAACGGCGAGCCCGACCACGTGGCCTCGGTGCGCAAGGTCCTGGAGGCGGCCGGGCTGGACGAGACGGCCCTGCGCTGCCCGCCGGCCCTGCCCACCGACCGCACGGCCCGCCAGCAGGTCGACGGCCCGGCGGCCGTGTACCACAACTGCTCCGGCAAGCACGCCTACATGCTCGCCGGGTCGGTGGTGGCCAGCTGGGCCCCGGAGCGCTACACCGAGCCCGACCACCCGCTCCAGGCGGTGGTCGGCGACACCCTCGGCGACTTCGCCGGGGTCCCGATCGAGCACGTCGGCGTCGACGGCTGCGGCGTGCCCGTCCACGCCATGCCCCTGCGCGGCCTGGCCACCGCCTACGCCCGCCTGGGCGCCCGGGCCGCGGCCGGCGAGGATGGACCATCGGCCGTCGTCGAGGCCGTGCGCCGCCACCCGTTCATGCTCGCCGGCACCGGCCAGCTCGACACCCTCCTGGTGGAGGCCACCGGGGGCCGGATCCTGGCCAAGGTCGGCGCCGAGGCCGCCTACGCCGCCGTCGACCTC